>Ga0308164_10004439_pt1 | contig 11849 bp, 8 predicted proteins | sample PhyTR2_FD_201031 | JGI IMG/M metagenome (GOLD analysis project Ga0308164, IMG submission 201031) | Phyllosphere microbial communities from UC Gill Tract Community Farm, Albany, California, United States - DLSLT.R2 | ecosystem: Host-associated > Plants > Phyllosphere > Unclassified | place: USA... | reverse complement strand
CCGAATTATCGTGCATAAGAGGCGATGCTTGCTTATTATAGGGTAAGCCGGTATCCGGCGCCTGGCGCGGCAATGACGTTCGCGGCTGCCATGAGCGTGATGTTGTGTCTGAAATTTTGCATGAACCGAATAAGGTCGCTGTAATCCCCAACGGGGACGCGATGGAGCCGCTTGCTGGTCGTAAGGTTCTGCTGATCGGGATCGGCTTTTACGATTATGAAGCCGCCATCGCAGATGAGTTTCGACACTTAGGCGCCGAAGTCCATGTGGAGGACGAGCGCCCCGCTGCCTTGCGGAACAGATTGGCACCGTTGCGCCGCAAGTTCCTACCAATGTCGGATGGAGAGCAGGCGCGATATCTGGACCAGTTGCTAACGCGCGCGCGCCAACGCGGACCGTTCGACTATATCCTTATCATAAAGGGCGAGCTGCTCGATGCGGCCTTCATCACCGCGCTGAGGGCGGCACAGCCGTGTGCGCGAATAATTTCGTATCAATGGGACTCGATGGAGCGATATCCCGAACTGGTTGAGCGTCAATCGTTGTTCGACAGGGTGCTGACCTTCGACCACGCCGATAACGCGCGCTACCCGAATTTCATTCTCCGGCCCACCTTCTTTCGTCCGGAAATTGTCGCTGCCACTCGTGCGCCGGCAGCAGCTCCGCCGGTCGATTTCTGTTTTGTGGGCTGGTTACACCATGACCGGTTACAGCAGGTCGAAGTGCTCCGTCGACAAATCCGGGAACTCGGCCTTTCATCCTTTTTCTATCTGTTTACCGGCTTGCGTACGGGGCTTCAGCTCAAGCTGACCGGACAGGGTAAGGATGTCTATTGGCGCCCGCTGCCGTTCGCGCGTTATGCTGAACAGATTGCTGCCTGTCGGGTCATCATCGACCTCCCGCATCCTCAGCAGACCGGATTGACTATGCGCGCGCTTGAGGCAGTTGGGACTGGCAAGAAGATGATGACGACCTCGAAGGACGTTGCGCTCTATGATTTTTACAGCCCCGAGCAATTTTCAATCATCGATGCACATAATCCGCGGATCGATCCGACGTTCCTCGCTGCGGCACTGCCGCCGCTTCCACCGGAGTTGGTAGACAGCTATAGTCTGCGCGCATGGGCCCTCGACATTTTGGGGCTCACCGCGCCACGTCCCTTCCTGCGCCAAAGGTAGCGCCCGCGCTGCTACATCGTGGGAAGCGCATCGCTGCTGGCGATGCGGGTGGGCCTCTATTTGCGCGGCTTTGAAGAGTCGCTACGGGGGGTGTGCAATCGCCCGATGCCGGGTGAAAAAGGTCGGTCGATGTTGCGTTTAATGTCATTGCTAGCCATGGGGCTGATCGTCGAGATGGTGTTCTTCGGACCGCTCGGCTTGCTTCTGGCCGGTATTCCCATTCGAAAAGTGCTCATAGCAGCGCTTGTGGTCTCCTCGATCGTGCCAATGCTGACCCGCAGGGCAGAAGGTAATTGGCAGGTCGGATTACTAATATCTATCATTCTATTTTTGTTGATCTGGGGATTTGTTATTCCCTTGAGCAACAATGTAGACCTGAAAATGTCAGTGGCAGAGATTCAGCCGTTCGTTGCTATACTTCTTATATTTCCATTTTACTATCTGTTTGTGGAGTATGGTCCCAAGCGCTATCTTAATGTGCTGGTTATATCGACCGCGATTATGGCGATAATCGTTATATTCCTCTGGCTGTGTACTAACGTCTTAGGCTTGACCGGTATTGGTATAACAGCCCGAAATTTTTATACCGGATTGAACGACAGCGACATTGGCGTTTATATTGGGCCGATGCCGGATGGATCATTCCGGATCATGCTTATCAACTTTGTCTTGTTCCCGATCATGCTGAGCTATCACAATTGGGAAAGGCCGAATTTGCCATGGTCGGCATTTTATGCCGTCGCGATCTTTGCGACCGGTACACGTGCCTTTTTAGGGGTCGGCATGATAATTATCGGTACCGCTCTGCTGCGCAAGCGACCGGTCCTAGCCGTTCCGATAATTGCAGCTCTTGTCGGCTTCGGATCGATCTATATAATCAATCATCAGGAACTGCATGTCTTTGATTTCAGTAGTGATTTCTCGTCATCAGCGGCGCGCTACGTGCAGTTCTTTTCACTGATGAACCTTTTTTTGAATTTTCCGATACTTGGCGCCGGCTTCGGCGCCAGTGCAAGTGTTATCCGGTCATTCGATGCCCCCTACAGCTACGAACTTACGTACGTAGCGTTACTTGCTAAGATTGGTATTGTCGGGGCGCTTATTGTTGGCGTAGCCATGACAGCTTGGATCAAAAAATCGATGCGTAACAACCAGAACTGGGTGAGCGTTATTGTACTCGTGGTGGCTGTCGTGTTGATGACTGCGACTAACCCGTATCTCATCAATCTTGTTGGTATGTCGATCGCTGCATTTCTTGTTGCGATTGGGATCTGGGCCAATCGACCTGTGCTGGCGTTGTCGGCTCCCACCTTTCAACATGAAGATGAAAAATAATCATGCCCAAGGTGTTGGTGTTGCTGTCCACTTGGAACGGCATGAATTTTCTGGAAGAGCAGATAAAGTCCTTGCTGACACAGGATGTCGACGGGGATTTATCGATATTAGTACGTGATGACGGATCAACCGACGGAACCGTCGAGTATCTGCGTGGTATAGGCCCGCGAGTCAAGGTGATCGAAGGGCGTAATATTGGCCCGCGTGCCAGTTTCTTTGATCTGTTGCGGCAGGCCCAGAGCGAAGACGCAGATATATATGCCCTTTGCGATCAAGATGACGTCTGGCATCCGAATAAGATCCGCCGCGCACAGGCTAAACTCGCAAGCCGACGACCCGCGCTCTACGCTTCAGCCTTGGCTCTGGTCGATGAAGCATTGGTACCGATCCGAACCTATGTCCATCCGGGCGATCGTTCGTTTGTAGCGACCCTAATGTGTAATTATGTTACCGGGTGCACCTGCGTGTTCAACCGTTCATTTCTCGAACAGCTACCCTTTCCTGAAGATCCAGAAAAAGTCATTATGCATGACTGGTGGCTAGCAAGCATTGCAACGATCAATGCAGATATTCACTACGATCCAGAATCTCTGATCGCATATCGGCAGCATGCGTCGAACCATGTTGGTATCAAAAGCGGTGTCGCGGCAACGCTGGCTAAGATCCGCAAGGCGATCACCGATAGGCCGAAGGTGACGCGGTTCGATCATGCGCGTCAGCTCCTGACCGCGACCCAAGGCCAACTGGACCCGGGACAGCGTCGAACTCTGGAACGGTTTTTGGCGAGCGAACATTCGCGGTTCCGTCGATCCCTCTTTGCCTTGCAGCACGTTTCGGCGATTGGTTTGCAGGGCGCGATGCGGTTCGCTGCGTTCGGCTAGCGATCAGGGCTCTCTTTCGGCCTAAGGGTGGTTATCTCGCCTTACCTTTGCTCAAGGGCTCAAAGTGATTGAGCTACTCGAGGTGCCGCAACGCAGGAGGTGTGCTCACCAATCGATCTTGCCGATTTTACCGCGCGCCGGGTAGCAGCGCAGGCGAAAACACAGACTGGGACCGAGCAACTCAATGAAGACTTTCAGTAGAATGCGGATTGACGGCATTTCGCACCAGAAGCGCGATGCCGGCCTTCGCCCGCATGGACTGCGGCGTTAACGATGTCGGTTCGCAGGTCCCTGTCATGGGCATTCGCCTGTCAGATATTGACCTTCATTGTCTCGTTCGGCGGAATGATGGTCATCGCGCGTCTGCTGTCTCCTGTCGAAGTTGGTATCAATGCCATCGCCGTCGCAGGACTTGGGGTGGTGCAGATCATCGCGACGATGGGGCTTGCAGGCTACATCATTCGCGACACCGATCTTCAGCCAGCAACGCTCGACCTGACGTTCAGCGTCAATGCCGTGCTGGCAGTGTTTTTATCAGCGTTGTTGCTGATACTCAGCACGGTCAGCAAGCCTCTGCTAGGGGATATTCGTGCAGGCGCTGTATTGCGTATCCTAGCGTTTACCCCAGTAATCAATGTCTTCGCCTTTCGCGCTTCCGCAATGTTGCAGCGTGAGATGCGGTTTAAGGCGTTTGGCCTTATTACCGCGGGTATGACGATCGTTTCGACCATGCTGACGGTAGCGTTGGCATGGATCGGTGAGAGTTATATGAGCGCTGCTTATGGCGGGGTAGGCGGCGCGATCTTCGGTGCGATTGCCTTCAATCTTGCAGCCCCTCATCATGCATCGCTGCGGATCACTTTCAAGGGATGGCGAGCGGTCGCGCAGTTCGGTTTGCAAATCATGTCGATAAGTGGTCTGGCGACGCTAGCCACACGCTTGTCAGACCTGATCCTTGGCCGGGTTCTTGGTATTGCAGCTCTCGGCATTTATTCACGCGCGTCGATGACGAGCAGCATAATCTTTGAGAACGTTTACGGCACGACCACGCGTGTCGCCTTCACCAAACTCGCGCGAGACTATCGCGAAACGGGGGAACTACGGCCTACGTTTCTACGCGCAATCGGGTTGATTCTCGCTTTTATGTGGCCATTAGAGATTGGCTTGGCGATCTTGTCGCCGCCGGCCATCTATTTGTTTTATGGCGAAAAATGGTTGGATGCAGCGCTCCCATTGTCGCTGCTACTGATCGCCCAGGCCGTAGTGCTGAGCTATGGTATGAACTGGGAACTGTTTGTGCTGCGCAATGAAACTGCACGGCAAAGCCGTCTTGAATTTATTCGCACGCTGTGCGGATTTGCGATCTTCACCATAGGGTGCCAGTTTGGGCTCGCGGGAGCAGCACTTGGCAAGGTCGGCGACGCGTCCGCAGGCTATCTACTCTATCGCAACCATGTCCGTAATCTAGCAGAATTGCGCGGGAATGAACTGGGTATGATATTTGCGCGCTCTGCCCTTTTGACGCTGATCGCCACCGCCCCCGCCTTCGTTTTGATGATCGTCTACCGTTGGGACCCGCGCACGCCCCTCCTGCTGGTTGCCGGAGCCGTGATGTTTGGGATGATATTATGGTTCGTCGCACTGGTTGCCATGCGCCATCCGTTGGCTGAAGAAAGTGCGCGGATTGCAGTGCGGATTCATCCGAGGCTCGGTGCGCTGTTGCGCCATGAGCAGCGATCAGCGTGATGCGGCTACCTGGCTACATACGGCTTCGTAACGCGACTCGTTTGCTGACGGACGAGGTCAAAGCGAGGCGGCGGAACACAGATCCGTTACGCACTTGGCGCCATTGGCTACGCCGCCCTGGCAACCTGAGCGGCAGGGACGTGTGCGTCTTGATGAGTTGGGGCCCGGGTCCGTTGGTGTCGGAGCATACCTTGGTCCTGGCTCGTGGATGGGCCGCGGCAGGATTCGCCGTCGTGTTGGTTGTGGCACGCGACGATACTGGCAGCTTCGATACCGAACAGGATCTAGGTTTTTGCGAAGCGGTATTGCTACGGGCAAATAGCGGTTATGATTTCGGCGCTTGGGCGGCCGCAATTCGCGACCTTCCCGAATTGACCGACGCTGGCCTTCTTGCGATCGCTAACGACAGTGTACTGGGCCCACTGGAGGGGTTCGCCGCGATGATTGAGGAAGTGCGCAGGCACCCGGCCGAGCTGGTCGGGGCGGTCCGCTCCCTTGAACAGGGGCCGCATCTTCAAAGCTTCATGCTGTTCTTCAAGCCTGCTGTACTGCGTGACCCAGCCTTCGCGCGCTTTTGGCGCACGGTTCGCGAGGGCGATCGCGACTGGGCGATCCGCCGGTACGAGCTGAGATTGGAGCGATGGTTCGTCCGTTCCGGAATTACAACGGGGGCCCTGTTCCCGCGCGCAGACCGCACACTGCCCTTCACCAATCCGACGCTGGTGCACTGGCGTGCACTGCTTGCCGACGGGTTTCCATTCGTGAAGCTGCAATTGTTGCGTGACGTGCCCGACGGGATCGAGATCACTGGCTGGGAAGCCGCTTTGGCCGACGGGGGCTATGATCCTTCCGTCGCCCGGCGGTATCTTGCCGCCAACCCGCCGCGCATTCCCGTCCGCTGACCCTTAAAAGCTGGTCAGGCCGCGTAGTCGATGTGAGTCCGGATTTTGATGGAGTCGCCTGACAGCCTGACAGCCTATCAATGCCAACGTTCGCTCGTTCGCTCCCTACCGCTGGAAATAGGCAGACCGCCGGGACATAAAGATGCCAGATCTGTTCAAAGTCCAGACTCAGCTTAAAGGCGAACGCTTCAGCGCCGTCCGTTTAGGTTTAAGGCTTTGCAGGGTGCAAAATAGCTTGGGTTATCTGCCCCGCAATGCCGCCTACTTGCGAGGACCCGCGTGCCATCAACGTTAAGTATTGCGCAGGGCAACCCACCGGTACGTCAAAATAACCGCGAAACCGTCCCTGCGTAGCGGGATCGGCAGGAATATCGACGCTGCCAAGCTCGCGACCGTTTGCGCATGCGAGACGCCAATAAGGGCGTGCCGGCTCGGACGGCTCAATGCCGGTGCTGCGTCCCTCGATCAGGTAGCGTCCGGGCGGTAGCACCTGCATCTGAACCAGCATCGGCCCGCCCATGCCTGCAGAAGCGGTGAAATCGAAAATCCCGCCATCCTGGCCGCGCTGAATCGAAGACGACATGCCGTTGTCCTGGATTGCGGTCCAGTCGAAAGGAGAAGGAACCGCGTGATCAACCTGAAAATAGGGATCGCGGGACATCCGCCGATCCGCGTTGCGGGTCGAGGCCGCGTAGAATGTCCAGGCCTGCTCGACTAAGCCTTGCCCAACCATACGACGTAAGAGTGCGGAACGCGCATCATAGGGGATTGGCACCTTTGCCTGGTCCAATGCACGGAACAGAGCCGCCGCCGTGCGGGCGTCTGGCCCATTGCCCGAAATATAGACGATCCATTGCGGAGCCCATAATGGGCGTGTGGCCAGTATGCTAACAAGACCCGCACGAATATTCGCATCGCCAATCGCGCCAGCCAGGACAGGAAAAAGCACGTCGGGCATCGATCGTGAGGTCCGCAGCGCAATGTCGTAGTTACGCAAAGTCGCAGGGATGTCCTGACGGCTTACCGCGTCCTCGATCGCCCACAATCGAGTGCGTACGTCGCGACGCGAAAGAGCGTTCGAGTGAGCAAATATTCGGCGGGCGGCAGCGGTATCACCACGGATCTGAGCATTGATACCCAGTGTGGCAACGGCAGGAACCGCGGTGGGTTCCTGTCTTAGCGCTTCGCGGGCTAGTACGTCGGCGTGCTCGCGGTCCGTAGCGCTCGCCTCCGGACCAGACAGCTGTTCTGACAACAGAGCAGTTATTCTGCCGTCATTAGGCGCCAATGCATGCGCCAATTCGGTCGCGCCAGCTCGCATGGCATAAGCCATCGAATGGGTAACGCTGCTATATCCCAGCGCAGCGGCACCTAACGCCAACGCGGCTCGCAGCCCCCATTCGGCACCGGACCGACGGGGGAGCGAGAGTGCCTTTCGCGTCATCCGCGGCCTTCAGTGGCGTCACGGCCGTAACCGTAGCCATAATCGTAACCATAATGTGATTTTCGCGATTCGAACTTGGTGAGGACGCTGCCGAAAATATGCGCGTTAGCAGACATTAGACGGCTGATTGCGGTCTTCACCTGAGTGGAGCGAATACCGTGCGACTCAACCGCAAACACGACCCCTTCAACCTTGCTGGCTATCAATGGGGCATCTGCGAGACCCATGACCGGTGGGCTGTCGAATACAACATGATCATAGGTTTCGAGCAGGCGCTCGATCAGGATCGACAACCGGTTACCCGTTAGAAGCTCAGCGGCATTTGGCGGAATTGGTCCAGCCGACATGGCTGTCAATCCTAGATCAGACATCACAAACGTCATCGACGCGATATTATCCTGGCCCGTAAGGAAGTTGCTGAGACCATGCTCGTGGGTCACACCGCCCAAGTGATGAATTGACGGCGACCGCATGTCACCGTCAACCAGAATTACCTTCTTCTGCGCGCGTGCCAGCATCGTTGCAAGGGCGAGCGCCGTAGTCGACTTGCCTTCCGCAGGACGCGTAGAGGTTACCGACAGCGACCGTGGAACGCCATGTTCGGTCGTAAACGCAAGGTTGGTCTGGATTGCCAGATAGGCATCAACCAGATCCGATTTACGGTCGAGCAGCGCGTCCTTCGGCGTTTGACCCGCGACCTTCGGCACGGCCCCTAGCAGAGGTAGGCCGAGGACGCGTTCGACTTCACTCGGATCCGAAATCGCCTCGTCCATCTGTTCGAGTGCGAAGGCAACTGCCGTGCCTATTCCGACACCGGCAAGCAGCGCTATGATCATGTTAATAATCAGGTGCGGCGAGGACGGCTGCTGAGGTATATCCGCCGGATCGACCACAGAAATGTTGTTTATACCAACGCCGCCCGCGACGCCGATTTCCTTATAGCGTTGCAACAGCCCTTCATACAGAGCGCGGTTGGTATCAACTTCCTGCTGAAAGATGTTATACTGGATCGAGCGCCGACGCAGGTCTAGATAACTTCCCTTGAGTTGTTCAACTCGGGTCTGCAAGCCACGTTCGCGTTCGACCGCGCTTCGGTAATCAGCCTCAAGGGATCCAGAAACTCGGCGTTCTTCAGACGTAATGCTACGATCAAGCTGACTGATTTGCGATTGGATCGCCTTCGCAGCCGGGTAGCCAGGCTCGAATTGCGTCATCAGTTTCTGATAGTCTGCGGCGAGTTCAGCGCGCCGTTGGCGAAGCGAGTTGATCGCCTGATTGCGTAAGGCTTCTGTCGACGCGCCAGACTGACCGGCTGCGCGATAGCGAGCTTCGACGGCGATGCGTTCCGCGGTCGCCTCAGACAGGGCGGTGTTTAGCGATGCCAGATCATCGGCAACGATGGAACGTTCGGAAGTGGTTCCAGCAGCCCCCTGCTGCGACGGCAGGTTGATGATCCGTTCACGCGACGCGTAAGCGACCAATTGACGCTGTGACTGGTCAAGCCGTTCCTTCTGCTGTGCCAATTGGCGTTCCAGAAGGTTACGGCCATATGATGTTGCTTGAAGCTTGCGCTCCAAATTGATCTGAATGAATGCATCAGCCCAAGCGTTGGTAACGCTAGTAGAGAACTGTGCGTTCGGGCTCGTAAAACGTATATCAACAAGCCGGGATAAATGAGTGGGCGAGATCGTCACATATTTACGCAAGATCTCTCCGGCTACTCGCCGACGAGCGACACGACCTGCTGCCGGGTAGCGGTTGTTTACCAGGACAAACGCAGGCGTGTCATCCTTATACCCGAACCGCTCGTAGAATGCCGGATCGTCGATCAAGCGCAACTGAGTGGCGACACGTTCAGACAGCGATCGCGACTCTAGCAGGCTATATTGCGTCTGATAGAATTCCTGATCGGCAACGCTGGTTTCGCGTTCCACACTTTGAATATTGGTAACCTGATTCGACTCTCGCAAGATCTCGATCGTCGTACTAGCCGTAAATTTCGGCGTCATCAGCAACGTTACGACCAAGCCCAAAAGTAGAAACCCAGCGGTGATCCCCAGTATCACATACCGCCAACGCAGGGCGATACGTAAATAGTGGCGAATTGCCGTTACGTCCGGCCCCGTCGCCGACGTAGAGGTGGCAGGCATTGCGCCGACACGCGAATTTGGAATGACCAGGCTCATGGTGTCAGGCTTTACTGTAAGATTGCGATCAGCGGGGCAGCCAGCAATGGCGCCACCGATACGAAATCGCGGAACATGCGACGTTGTGGCGAGTCTCCGACGACGATGACGTCATTGGCGAAAACAGGAGGGTCGTCATAAGCGCCGCGGCGGATATCTTCGATATTATACAAGCCCGCCATCCGCTGACTGCCTACGGTACGCAAGATAACGATGTCCTCTGCCCGGGCGAACTCCGTCAAACCCTTGGCCGATGCGACCACGCGCAACAGCGTCATCTGGTTGGTTACTGGATACAGTCCCGGCTCGACGACCTGGCCGTCGATGGTTACGACCTGGCTGACCGAACTCTTGATATTGACCGTTACGGCAGGGTTGCGAACATAGTGCCCACGCAGCGCGGTTTCGATGGATCGCGACAATTCCTCCGCCGTTTTGCCACGCGCGTCGATGGTGCCAGCCAAAGGCATGGCGATCCGGCCACTCGAGTCGACCTGCATCTCGCGGTCGAGATCAGGCACGTTGAAAACGTTGACCTCGATCGTGTCGAGGGGGCCAATCAACGCCGGGCGATCTGCCGCTGTAAGGTCGCCCCGGTTTGGTGGCGGCAACGCCTTTTGTCCGTCGACTACCGTCAGACGCGATGTCGATTGTAGTGGTTCGTGGCCAGCGCATCCGGCCAAGGCGCCTGCTAAGAGAACGGCGATACAGAACTTGCGCATGCGCTGGGAAAAATCCGCAATAAGGGTAGCTGACTGTCGCCTATAGGGGCTGACCTCCGTCGGGTAAAGCCGACTGAGCTGATGGCGTCGTTCCGCGTGCCAGCCACGCGGCGGCAACGACCAATGTGGTCATAATTATTGGTGTTCGGGCTGGGTAATCAAAGGCGCTGGCGACAAAAACCAGGAATATTATCGCTGATCCCAGGCGCGGTAGAATGTAATTCGCGCCTGTTGCGCGCCAAGCGCGGACGCTCGCTACTATCCACCATATCATTGCCGCGATCAGCAAGAGCAATCCTGGCAGTCCGCCATCGAGTATGATCTCGAGAAAGTCATTATGCGCATGGTTAAAATAAGTGAGTTTCAGCAGACCGAACGGTTCATGAACACGAAAAATTGGGTCGAATCCACCGAACCCGCTGCCGGCCGGAAAATAGGCTTTTACCATCGATACGACCGTCGGCAGCGCACGGACTCGCATGTCCTGATCGCCCTCGATCGTGATAGCGCGGTCGATAGACACGGCACGGTCGCTTGCGACGCTGATAACAACGAACGTCGATATTGTCGCAACGACGGCCACCAGCAGCGCTGGCAGCATCCATCGCGGCATATGCCTGAACTCCCGCTGCAAAGGGCGCAATGCAAGCATGATTCCTATGGCGATCGCCAGTACGCCAAGCAGCATTCCCGCGCGTGAACCACTGGCGAGAATAGAGAGCGCGAACAACAAAATCATGCCGATCGCCGCCAGGCCGCGCCATTGAGCGCGGCGACCGTCGCGAAACGCCCATGCTGGCGCAAGCAGGCAACCGATCGCCATGAGCAACGCGAAGTGGTTGCGGTTGGCAAGGTTCCCGCTCACCTCGCCTGGCGTGGCATTGATAAAGGGATTGGAAAACTGCATGCCCGAAAATTGCATCAGTCCGACCATCGCAGATCCGATGACGAATGCGAACAGGATAGTCGTTAGCCGAGAGTGTTCGGACTTATTCAAGCCTGCGACCAGTGCTAGCGCCGCTAACGGGATAATCAGCGACGACGCTGCGTTCCACGTTGCGCCGGGGACGATCGACCATGGACGCCATGGCTGTGTGTCGCCAGGCGCGATGCTTGCCAGTACTAAACCGCGGTGCGGAAGCGCCTGCCAGACTGCGGGGGGCAGGGGGACGAGCTGCAGCAGGACGAGTCCCAACGCGATCATTAGCAACAGAGCGACCGGGCGCAAATCTCGGACTGCCGGCCGTTCACCGAACAGAAGTAGCGCTATTGCTACAAGCCACGTAGCCGCACGCACAACGCTCTGCCCTAGCGCATCCGCTCGCGACGCGCCGCCTGCAAGCCAAAGTATGAAAAGCAGGGCAAGAAGCAAGGTGAACGATAAGCTCGGCCTGAATCCGAGCGGGAAACGCTGACGTGATAGCATAGACTTTCCCACTAATTGGCCATGTCGTC
>Ga0308164_10004438_pt1 | contig 11850 bp, 8 predicted proteins | sample PhyTR2_FD_201031 | JGI IMG/M metagenome (GOLD analysis project Ga0308164, IMG submission 201031) | Phyllosphere microbial communities from UC Gill Tract Community Farm, Albany, California, United States - DLSLT.R2 | ecosystem: Host-associated > Plants > Phyllosphere > Unclassified | place: USA... | reverse complement strand
CCGCACGCCGCGATCCGGGCATCAGTGTCAGTGCCAGCCGTAGGCTTCGGCCACCAGCGCGCGCGCGGCCGGGGCGGCCACCGTGTTGTTGCAGCTGATGTCGTACAGGTCCTGGCGCATCTGTTTCGCCAGTGCCTCGGCGCGCTCGCAGTCGGCCTGGGTCTTGATCAGGCGTTCCAGTTTCAGCGCGCCGATATGCGCGTGAAAACCTTCGTCCCTGGCGATCTTGGCATAGGTGCGGCTGATGAAGTCATCGTCGATGCTGTCGGCCATTTCCTGCCACACGGCTTCGGCCCGGCCTTCGGCCACCAGCTGGTACACGGCCAGCGCGAGCGCGTCGGTTTCCGCCTCGTATTTCTTCAGCAGGTCGGCGCCCTTGGCCGTCGGCTTGGCGGCTTCCGCCTTGATGGCGGCGTCGACGTCCAGCGGTGTGCCGGTAATGTGCTCGATCACTTCCTTCACCATGCGGAAGTGATTGGCCTCGTCGTGCGCCTGTTTCGTCAGCAGCTGCAATTCCTCGACCGGCGTATCGTGCGGCATGGTGGCGATGCCCTGCGCGATTTCCACCATATTCAGCCGCTCGTTCACCATGCGGCCGACGAAATGGTCGACCAGTTGCTGCTCCGAAGGCTTGGAATCGAAATACGCCCGGACGTTGATTTGACTTGCTTTGAAGAGTGCCTCATTCGACGCTTTGAGGCCGGCAACAAATTCCTTGGACGATAACATGTAGCTCTCCTTGAGAATTATCGGAATACCGCTTTCAACACGACAAGCACACAAAACCAACAACACCTGCAAGGCTTTCGGCAATCTTATTCGCTGCCGGAACAGGCGTTAAAATTAACACCGCAAAATCGCCGGGTCAAATCATTTTTCGTCTATGCGGGAATTATCCGGATTGGATTTAATTGGCTTGAATCCACGTTTTATGCAGATTCGTTTTTATCCATGCGAATAAAATAAAGGGCCATAAAACGATTGCCGATCGGCACACTGACTTAATATACGGCATTCGCTTAAATGCTTATCTCACCCACGATGACGAGCTTATTCGCGTTAATTAAACGAACGAAATCGGATGGTGCGGGCCATCCGCAATGTCGAGTTAACTCATGATTAGCGACGATGGGAAGCTTGGCCTACAGCGATGTATTCATATTGCTTTCGGCGGTGCAATTGTCTGCTGCCGATCCCGCCTGCTGCGTAAAGAGATTGCATGCATCGCGCATGCGGCCGTGCTCCCCGGAGCATTTCTGCCAGGAAGCACCGGCGAGGCCGGGTAAGTGGATGGCGGGGATTTCGCTGCATCGACCGTCGGTGCAGTCATGCTGCATCGACGAGAACGCCGCTGGGGCTCCCAGGTCAAAGCTGCATGCTTCGATCCGCATACTGCGCCGGATGACGTCGGATCTCATCCGCGTAGCTTTTCAAGAAATCCGGATCGGCAAGCCCCCGGGCCGCAATGTCCTGATCGAGCGGTATGTTCAATTCAACCATCGCGGCCGAGCCGCACAACACCGAGAGCACGAGTGTTCCATCTTCCAGTTTGAAGAGCGTGTACTCCCAGGCGCGTTGTGCCAGTTTTTCGGCTGCCATGCCGGCAACTCCGCGGTAAAAGTTTATTCTGCGGCGTCCAGATAAAAGATCGCAAACGCCTTCGCCGGACTCTGCTCGGTCGGCTTTTCCACCTGCACCTGCGCGCAGTCTTCCGCCACCAGGCTGCGCCAGTTGCGCATGCCGGCGTTCGCGAACATCGGATTGGCCTTGGCGGCCAGGCTGATGTCGAGCGCCAGGCGCGCGTTGCGCGGGCCGGTCTTGTCATAGCTGACGCCGCGCAATTCGATGCCGAAGGCGCTCAGCCAGGGCTCCCACAAGCCGGATTCGGCGCCGGCGACAATGCGCCCGAGCATGTCGTCGAGCGACAAGCCTTTCTTTTTCACGCTGCGCAGCAGTTCCAGCGATGGCGCGAAGCGCGCATCGGTGCCGTGCTTGCCGGCGCCGCGGTCGGCGATCGCCTTGATCTCCTTCGAGAAGGTGGCGTCGCGTTCCGTGTAATCGCGGATGCGGTCGTAGAAACCGGCGTCGATGAACGGATTTTCCGGCCGCGCCGCGGGTGCGCCGGGGGCGCGTGCCGCGGCAGACTGTTTTTTATTGGTCATGGATGGTCACGCTTCGGTATCAAGTTATTTTGCAAGGGACATCGCGGCGGCGGCGGCGCGCGCGTGGTGCAGCTTTTTATAGCTGTCGATCAGGCGGTGGTGGCGCTCGAGCCCCTCGAGCTGCATGTTGGTCGGCGTCAGGCCGAAGAAACGCACGCTGCCATCCACCGATCCGAGCGCCGCATCGATGCGCGCATTGCCGTACATGCGGCGAAAATTGGCGGCGTAATCGTCGAGTTCCAGTTCGTCGTCGAGTTCGACTTCCAGCACCACGTTCAGCGCCTGATAGAACAGGCGGCGCTCGACGGTATTGTCGTTGTACTGGAGGAAGGCACCCACCAGCTCGTGGGCATCCTCCAGCTGTCCCAGCGCCAGATGGATCAGCAGCTTCAATTCGAGCACGGTCAGCTGGCCCCATTCGGTGTTCTCGTCGAATTCGATGCCGATCAGCGTGGCGATGTCGGCATATTCGTCCAGCTCATTGTTTTCCAGGCGCTCGAGCAGCGCTTCGAGCTGCCCGTCGTCCAGGCGGTGCAGGTTCAGGATATCTTCGCGGAACAGCAGGGCCTTGTTGGTGTTGTCCCAGACCAGGTCCTCGACCGGATAGACTTCCGAATAGCCGGGCACCAGGATGCGGCAGGCGATCGCGCCCAACTGGTCGTAGACCGCCGTGTACACGTCCTTGCCCAGGTCTTGCAGAATGCCGAAGAGGGCCGCGGCTTCTTTCGCATTCGCGTCCTCGCCCTGCGCCGAGAAATCCCATTCGACGAAATCGTAATCCGCCCTGGCGCTGAAGAAGCGCCACGAGACGATACCGCTGGAATCGATGAAATGCTCGACGAAGTTGTTCGGCTCCGTCACCGCTTCGCTGGTGAAGGTCGGCTGCGGCAGGTCGTTCAAGCCTTCGAAACTGCGGCCCTGCAGCAATTCGGTGAGGCTGCGTTCCAGCGCCACCTCGAAACTCGGATGCGCGCCGAAGGACGCGAACACGCCGCCGGTCTTCGGGTTCATCAGGGTCACGCACATCACCGGGTAGGCGCCGCCGAGCGAGGCATCCTTCACCAGCACCGGAAAGCCCTGCTCTTCCAGGCCCTGGATGCCGGCCAGGATGCCGGGGTATTTCGCCAATACTTCCTGCGGCACGTCCGGCAAGGCCAGTTCGCCTTCCAGGATTTCGCGCTTCACCGCGCGTTCGAAGATCTCGGACAGGCATTGCACCTGCGCTTCGGCCAGGGTGTTACCGGCGCTCATGCCATTGCTGGCGTACAGGTTTTCGATGAGGTTCGACGGGAAATACACGGTTTCGCCATCCGATCGGCGTTCGAAAGGCAGCGCCACGATGCCGCGCGCGGCATTGCCGGAATTGGTGTCGACCAGGTGCGCGGCGAGCAGTTCGCGATCCGGATTGTAGATATCCAGGCAGTAGGCGTCGAGGATCCCGGCCGGCAGCGCGCCATCGGGACCCGGCTGGAACCAGCGCTCGTTCGGATAATGCACGAAGTCCGCGTTGGCGATGTCTTCGCCCCAGAAGGCGCCGGCATAGAAATGGTTGTTGCTCAGGCGTTCGATGTATTCGCCCAGGGCCGAGGCCAGCGCGCTTTCCTTGGTCGCGCCCTTGCCGTTGGTGAAACACATCGGCGAATGCGCGTCGCGGATGTGCAGCGACCACACATTCGGCACGATGTTGCGCCAGGACGCGATTTCGATCTTGATGCCCAGCCTGGCCAGCAAGCCGGACATGTTGGCGATGGTCTGTTCCAGCGGCAGGTCCTTGCCGGCGATATAGGTGCGCGCATCGGTATCCGGCTGCAGGGTCAGCAGGGCCTGGGCATCGGCGTCCAGGTTCTCGACTTCCTCGATCACGAATTCCGGCCCGGTCTGCACCACCTTCTTGACGGTGCAGCGGTCGATCGAGCGCAGGATGCCCTGGCGGTCCTTGTCCGAAATGTCCGCCGGCAGCTCGACCTGGATCTTGAAGATCTGCTGGTAGCGGTTGTCGGGGTCGACGATATTATTCTGCGACAGGCGGATGTTTTCGGTCGGGATATTCCGGGTATCGCAGTACAACTTCACGAAATACGCCGCGCACAAGGCCGATGAGGCGAGGAAGTAATCGAAGGGACCGGGCGCCGAGCCGTCGCCCTTGTAGCGGATCGGCTGGTCGGCGATCACCGTGAAGTCATCGAACTTGGCTTCCAGACGCAGCTTGTCGAGAAAGTTAACTTTAATTTCCATGGTATTCCAGGCTGGTGCGCAAAATGAGGGTGCCGGCATTATCCGTTGTTTCCGCCGCGCGGCATAGGACGCCGGCTGCATCCGGCGCCGGCGCCCTCCTCCCTCCTGCGCTCACGGCAGCAGCGGCACGCTGACGATGCGGTCGTCGCCCGTGCCCGGCGTGCCGCGGCCGTCGGTGTTGTTCGTCAGCATCCACAGCGTGCCGTCCGGCGCGGGCGCGACGTCGCGCAGGCGGCCGTACTGGCCGCTGTAGCGCTCGACCGCGCTGCTTGGGGCCGACACCGGCACCTGGCGCAGGCGCTGGCCGCGCAGGTTGGCAATGTACAGATTGCCCTGGCTGTAGGCCATGCCGCTCGGGCTGGCGTCCGCCGTGGCCCATTGCTGGAGCGGGTCGATGAAGCGGCTGTCGCCGGCCTTACCCTCGACGGTCGGCCAGCCGTAGTTGCCGCCGGCCTTGATCAGATTGAGCTCGTCCCAGGTGTTCTGGCCGAATTCGGACGCGTACAGCGTGCCGTCGGCGGCCCAGGCCAGGCCTTGCGGGTTGCGGTGGCCGTAACTGTATACATACGAGCCGCGGAAGGGGTTGTCGGCGGGCACGGCGCCATCCGGCGTGATGCGCAGGATCTTGCCGCCCAGGGTCGTCAGGTCTTGCGCGCGGGAACTGTTGCCGGCATCGCCGGCGGTCGCGTACAGCATGCCGTCCGGGCCGAAGGCGAGGCGCCCGCCATTGTGAATGCCGGCCGCCGGAATGCCGTCGAGGATGCGCTCGGCAGGACCGAGGCGCAGCGCCGTGGCGGCGCCGTCGAGGCGGTAGCGTTCGATGCGGTTGACGCTGCCGGCCGTGAAGTAGGCGTACAGATAGCCGCCGCGGACGGCGATGCCGAGCAGGCCGCCCTCGCCCGAACCGTTCACGCCGGCAATCGTTGCGATCACGGACGGCGTGCCTGCAGCGTCGAGCGCGAGGATGCGCGCCGTATCGCGTTCGCTGACCAGCGGCGTGCCGCCGTAGAAGGCGATCGACCACGGGGCTTTCAGGTTGCTGGCGATGACCTTGGGACCGCCAGGGGCCACCGGCCCGGTCGGCGTGCCCGGCGCCGCCGGGGTGCCGGCCGTGGTGCCGGGACCGTCGGAGCCGCTGCCGCACGCGGCCAGCAACAGCAATGCTGCCATTGAGAGTTTGTTCGCCATGCCGATTCTCCTCGCTGTTGAGAAGCTGGTGAGAAAGATGGCGGGCAAACGGCGCATCTGACAGTCCGCTCAGCCGCCTGTTCCACAAAGTCCGTGCAGACGAAACTGTAACGCGGGCGCGGTTCATGCAGAGCGCGATTGGGCGCGCACGCTTGCAGCGCGGCGTTTCACGGTCTGGCGCGTGAAAAATTAAAATAGTATTATTATGCAAAGAACAAGGCGCCCAGTCATTCATCGGAATGACCGAGTCGATTCACGGCGGCTGCCTCGGTTCTCGGTCCGGAAGAAAAGATGTCGGCGATCTCGTGTTGTTGGAAGCTCGTAGTAGCGGAACCCTGTCCGGATTCTTTCTTTCTCCCGATTCCCCTCGCACCGCAGGCGGCAATCTCTTCCCGACCGCGCCAGGCTGCCGGCATCCCCTTTCGGAACACGTATGACATTTGATCAGGCAAGCGTCGCCGCGCTGATGCATGGCGACCATCCAGACCCTTTTTCGGTGCTCGGCATGCACCGGCACGATGGCAAGCTGGTCGTGCGCGCCCTGTTGCCGGGCGCATCCGCGGTCGACCTGATCGACACCGGGCGCGGCCACCGGCTGGCCAGCCTGACCCGGTGCGGCGACAGCGACGTCTTCAGCGCCGTCATCCCGCGCCGCAAGAATCCCTTTCCCTACCGCTTGCGGGTGCAATGGGAAGCGCATCGCCAGGAAATCGACGATCCCTACCGTTTCCCGCCGATCCTGGGCGAGATGGATGTCTGGCTGCTGGCCGAAGGCACGCATCACCGGCCCTACGAGCAGCTCGGCGCGCATCCGATGCAGATCGACGGCGTGGCCGGCGTCGCTTTCGCGGTGTGGGCACCGAATGCGCGGCGGGTGTCCGTGGTCGGCGCTTTCAACAACTGGGATGGGCGGCGCAATCCGATGCGCGCGCGCGGCGCCTCCGGCGTGTGGGACATCTTCATTCCGCAGGTGGCCGTCGGCGACCTGTACAAATTCGAAATCAAGACCCACGGCGGCGAACTGCTGCTGAAAGCCGATCCCTTCGCCCTGCGCGCCGAACTGCGGCCGGAGACGGCGTCGGTCGTGGCTGCCCTGCCGGCCGTGCTGCCCCCTTCCGGCGCGCGCCAGGCCGCGAATGCGCTGGGCGCGCCGGTCAGCGTCTACGAAGTGCATCTGGGTTCCTGGCGCCGCGTGCCGGAAGACGGCAACCGCTGGCTGAGCTACCGCGAACTGGCGGACCAGCTGATTCCGTATGCGAAAGACCTGGGCTTTACCCATCTGGAACTGATGCCGGTCAGCGAGCATCCCTTCGACGGTTCGTGGGGTTACCAGCCGGTCGGCATGTATGCGCCGACGGCGCGTTTCGGCACGCCGGAGGATTTCCGTTATTTCGTCGAGACCGCCCATGCGGCCGGCATCGGCGTGCTGCTCGACTGGGTGCCCGGGCATTTCCCGGTTGACCCGCACGGCCTTGCCCGTTTCGACGGCAGCCACCTGTACGAACATGCCGACCCGCGCGAAGGTTTTCACCAGGACTGGAATACCCTGATCTACAACTACGGGCGCCGGGAAGTATTGAATTACCTGGTCGGCAATGCCCTGTACTGGATCGAGCGTTTCGGCATCGACGGCTTGCGGGTCGATGCGGTCGCCTCGATGCTGTACCGCGATTACAGCCGCAAGGACGGCGAATGGATCCCGAACCGCTTCGGCGGCCGCGAAAACCTGGAAGCGATCGACTTTCTGCGCCGCCTGAACCAGATCGTCTGCGCCGAGCGGCCGGACGCGGTCATGATGGCCGAGGAATCGACCAGTTTCCCGAACGTGTCGCGCCCGCTGGAAATGGGCGGCCTCGGTTTTCACTACAAGTGGAACCTGGGCTGGATGAACGACACCCTGAAGTACATGGCCGAAGACCCGGTCAACCGCAAATACCACCACGACAAGATGAGCTTCGGGCTGGCCTATGCGTTCAGCGAGAATTTCGTGCTGCCGCTGTCGCACGATGAAGTCGTGCACGGCAAGGGCTCGATCCTGGGCCGCATGCCGGGCGACGAATGGCAGCGCTTCGCCAACCTGCGCGCCTACTACGGTTTCATGTGGGGCCATCCCGGCAAGAAGCTGCTGTTCATGGGCGCCGAATTCGGCCAGGTCGACGAATGGCGTTTCGACCGCAGCCTGGATTGGCACCTGCTCGACAAGCCGCTGCACGCCGGCGTGCAGCGCCTGGTGCGCGATTTGAATGCCGTCCAGCGCCATTATCCCGCCCTGCACCAGCTCGATTTCGAGGAACGGGGATTTGCCTGGATCACGCATGAAGACCGCGAGAATTCGGTGTTTTCCTTCATCCGCAAGGCCGCGAACGGCGATGCGGTGCTGGTACTGTCGAATTTCACGCCGGTGCCGCGCCATGCCTACCGCATCGGCGTGGACCAGCCCGGCCGCTATGCCGAAATCCTGAATACCGACGCCACGGTGTACGGCGGCAGCGGCTTGCACAACGGCCATGTGCAAACCGATGCGCTCGGCGCCCACGGCCGCGCGCATTCGCTGAGCCTGACCATTCCGCCGCTGGCGACCATCATGCTGACACTGGAACACTGACGAATGACGGCTGCAAGGACATTGCGCGCGGGCGCACCCTACCCGCTCGGCGCCCGCTGGGATGGCGGCGGCGTGAATTTCGCGCTGGTGGCGCCGCATGCGCACGGCGTGGACCTGTGCCTGTTCGATGCCGAAGGCCGGCGCGAACTGGCGCGCCTGCCGCTGCCGGCCTGCGAGGACGGCGTGTGGCACGGCTATCTGGCCGGCGCCGCGCCGGGCCAGGTCTACGGCTACCGCGTCGCCGGCCCGTACGCGCCGCAGCAGGGCCACCGCTTCAACCCGAACAAGGTGCTGCTGGACCCGTACGCGCGCGCCGTGGTGGGCCACTACCTGGCCCAGCCGGGTTTCCAGGGCGACGCCGACGGCCAGCCGGACGCGGTCGACAACGCGGCCATCGCGCTCAAGGCGCAGGTGGTGCATGAAGCCTACGACTGGGGATCAGATGCGCCGCCGCGGGTGGCGCCGCGCGACACCTTGCTCTACGAAGTGCACGTGAAGGGCTTCACCCGCTTGCATCCGGACCTGCCCGAGGCCCTGCGCGGCAGCTATGCCGGACTGGCGCAGCCGGCCGTGCTGGATTACCTGCAGCAGCTCGGCGTGACCACGCTCAGCCTGCTGCCGGTGCATGCGCGCGCCGACGAGATGCGCCTGCAGCAACTGGGCCTGTCGAATTACTGGGGTTATTCCAGCATCGGCTTTTTCGCGCCCGAGCGCCGCTACTGGTCGGGCCGGCCCGGCAGCACGCCGATCGGCGAGTTCCGCGACATGGTGAAGGCCCTGCACGGGCGCGGCATCGAAGTCGTGCTCGACGTGGTCTACAACCACACCGCCGAAACCGACGAGCTGGGACCGACGCTGGCCTTCCGCGGCATCGACAATGCGCTGTACTACCACCTGCGGCCAGACAATCCGGCCACCTACGAAAACTGGACCGGCTGCGGCAACTGCCTGAACCTGTCCGAGCCGCGCGTGCTGCAACTGGTGATGGATTCGCTGCGCTACTGGGTCGAGGAGATGCACGTCGACGGCTTCCGCTTCGACCTGGCGCCGGCACTCGCGCGCGATGCGCGCGGCTTTTCCGGCAGCGCCGCCTTCCTGGCCGCGCTGCGCCAGGACCCGGTGCTGGCGAGGGTGAAGCTGATCGCGGAACCGTGGGACATCGGCCCCGGCGGCTACCAGCTCGGGCAATTCCCCGACGGCTGGCTCGAATGGAACGACAAATACCGCGATACCATGCGCGCCTTCTGGCTGCGGCAAGGCGAGCCGGAAGGCGCGCTGGGCGAATTCGCGCGCCGCTTTGCCGGTTCCAGCGACGTGTTCCAGCACGGTACCCGCCTGCCGGCGGCCAGCGTGAATTTCATCAGCGCCCACGACGGCTTTACCTTGCGCGACCTGGTCAGCTACGACCGCAAGCACAACGCCGCCAACGGCGAAGACAACCGCGACGGCCACCAGCATAACCTCAGCTGGAACGGCGGCGTGGAGGGCGCCACCGGCGATCCCGATGTGCTGGAATTGCGGGCACGCCTGCAGCGCGCGCTGATGGCCACGCTGTTCTTTTCCCAGGGCACGCCGATGCTGCTGGCCGGCGACGACAGCAGCCATTCGCAGGGGGGCAACAACAATGCGTATTGCCAGGACAATGCCGTGTGCTGGCTGGACTGGCCGCATGCCGATGCCGCGCTGGCGGCATTCACGGGCAGACTGACGGCGCTGCGGCGGCGCTACCGGGCGCTGCGCCGCGCAAACTGGTACAGCGGCGGCGCCCAGGCCGACGGCCAGCCGGACATCGCCTGGCTGAAGCCGGACGGTACGCCCATGGACGACGCTGCCTGGCACGGCGGCGCCCCTTGCATCGGCATGTGCCTGCGCGCGCAGGAGCAAGATGGCGCGCGCGCGGACGCGGACGTGGACGATGCAAGCTGCCTGCTGCACGCACAGGCGCACGCGGTGGCGTTCGCGCTGCCCGCGGGCGCCTGGCGCTTGCTGATGAATACCGCCTTGCCGGAATTGCCGCCGCACGACGCCGGCGGCAGCGTGGACCTACCGGCGCACGCCATCGTTTTGCTGGCGCAAGCGTCACCGATCACAAAAACAAGGGAGGCATGATGAAAACGCTGATCCAACGACAGCCCGAAAGAAGAAAGAACCAGATCGCCCACCGCCTGCCGGAACGCGCCGTCGTGCTGGTGCTGGCCGGCGGCCGCGGCTCGCGCCTGCAGCAGTTGACGGACAAGCGCGCCAAGCCGGCCGTGTATTTCGGCGGCAAATTCCGCATCATCGATTTCGTGCTGTCCAATTGCGTCAATTCCGGCTTCCGCCGGATCGGCGTGGTCACCCAGTACAAATCGCACTCGCTGCTGCGCCACCTGCAGCGCGGCTGGAGCTTTTTGCGCGGCCAGAACGAATTCATCGATCTGCTGCCGGCCCAGCAGCGCGTCAACGAAGACCATTGGTACCGCGGCACGGCCGACGCGGTCTACCAGAACATCGATATCCTGAGGTCGTACAATCCGGAATACGTGGTGGTGCTGGCCGGCGACCATATCTACAAGATGGATTATTCGCTGATGCTGCACGACCACGTGTCCACCGGCGCCACCTGCACCGTCGGCTGCATCGAAGTGCCGAAGATCGAAGCGTCCGCCTTCGGCGTGATGGCCGTCGACGACGAACGCAAGATCACGGCCTTCGTCGAAAAGCCGGCCGATCCGCCCACCATGCCGGGCAAGCCGGACACCACGCTGGCCAGCATGGGCATCTATATCTTCACTGCCGAATACCTGTACCGGCTGCTCGATGACGACATCGCCAATCCGGCCTCCAGCCACGATTTCGGCAAGGACATCATTCCGCGCGTGGTCGACGAAGGCGGCGCGGTGGCGCATCCGTTCAGCATGTCCTGCATTCCGAACGGCGACGGCATTCCCGCCTATTGGCGCGACGTCGGCACGGTGGATGCGTTCTGGTCCGCCAACCTGGACCTGGCCTCGATTTCGCCGGAACTGAATATCTACGATGCCGACTGGCCGATCTGGACCCACCAGGAACAGCTGCCGCCCGCCAAGTTCGTGCACGACGCTGCCGGCAATCCCGGCATGGCGGTGAATGTGCTGGTGTCGGGCGGCTGCATCGTCTCCGGCTCCCACGTGGCGCTGTCCGTGCTGTTTTCGAATGTGCGGGTACACTCCTTCTGCCATATCGACCAGGCCGTGATCCTGCCGCATTCCGAGATCGGCCAGAATTGCCGCCTGACGAAGGTCGTGATCGACCGCGGCTGCACCATCCCGCCCGGCACGGTCATCGGCGAAGATCCGGCACTGGATGCGCAGCGCTTCTTCCGCAGCGAGACCGGCGTCGTGCTGGTGACGGCCGACATGCTGAAAAACCTTTGATCGTCCGCGGTAGAAGACAGGAATCACCATGCGCGTTTTACATGTTTGTACAGAAATTTATCCGCTGTTGAAAACCGGCGGCCTGGCCGACGTCGCGGGCGCCCTGCCGGCGGCGCAGCTGCGGGCCGGCTGCGACGCGCGCGTGCTGGTGCCGGGCTTTCCGGCCTTGCGCGGCGGCATCCTGGACCAGGAACCGGTGGCCGAGCTGGGGCCGGCCTTCGGCGCCGCCAGCGTGCGGCTGCTGCGCGGGGCGCTGCCGGACAGC
>Ga0308164_10004432_pt1 | contig 11855 bp, 9 predicted proteins | sample PhyTR2_FD_201031 | JGI IMG/M metagenome (GOLD analysis project Ga0308164, IMG submission 201031) | Phyllosphere microbial communities from UC Gill Tract Community Farm, Albany, California, United States - DLSLT.R2 | ecosystem: Host-associated > Plants > Phyllosphere > Unclassified | place: USA... | reverse complement strand
TCCTCCGTCGGGCCGGCGCCGGCCCAGGGGCTGTCGTCGTGCAGCAGCATGGCGGGACGCAGGTCGCCGGGTTCGCGCAGGTCGGGATGGGCGGCCAGGAAGGCCGGGCTCGCCACCGGCACCAGCCACTCGTCCAGGAAGGCCACGGCCTGCAGGTCGCGATAGTCGCCGAGGTCGAAGCGCACCGCCGCCTGGACGTCGTCGCGCGCCATGCGCTCGCGGTCGAGCGCGTGGAACTCGCCCACCACACGCAGGCCGACATCCGGGTGGGCGCGATAGAAGTCGCCCAGCCGCGGCGTCAGCCAGCCCATGGCGAAGGAGGGCGCGCAGCTCAGTCCGGTGGGCTGGTCGGGCCGGACTTCCCGCAACTGGCCGAGCGTGCCCTCGATGGCCTGGAACGACTCGCGCAGCACCACCGCCAGCCACTGGCCCTCGGGCGTGGGAACCAGCGAGCGCGGCGTGCGCAGCAGCAGCGCGCGGCCGAGCCAGTCCTCCAGATGCTTGACCTGCTGGCTGACCGCGCCCTGCGTCACGCACAACTCCGAGGCGGCGCGGGTGAAGCTGTGGCACCGTGCGGTGGCTTCGAAGCACCGTAACCATGCAAGCAGCGAGGGCGTGAGGCGAATGTCCATGGATCGATGAGTCTGGCTAATGGCCAACGCATCAGGAATGCGTTGTGCGCTTGGGAGTCGGAACGCAGAATTCCTCCACCTTATGCCTCATTCCTCCCTCACTCCCGCCGTCGTGGATTTTTCCCTGTCCGCTCTCGGTGCCGGCAGGCCGGTGCTGTGGACCTCCCGCGCCGACCGTCGCAGTACCGCCGACGCCGCCCCCGCCGCGACACCTTCGATCATTAGCGATGCTGATGTGGATGCGGCCGTGGAGCGATTCCGCCGTTGCGCGCCCGCGCTGGCGCACCTGTTTCCGGAGCTGGCGTCGAGCGCCGGCGTCATCGAATCCGCGCTGCGGCCGGTGCCGCGCCTGCAGGCCGCGCTGGGCCTGCCCGCCGCCTCGGGCATGCTGCTGGTCAAGGGCGATCACGCGCTGCCGGTGGCGGGTTCGATCAAGGCGCGTGGTGGCATCCACGAGGTGCTCGAGCATGCCGAGACGCTCGCGCTGCGCCATGGGCTGCCGGTCGACCGCGACCCGCTGGCCCTGGTGTCGCCGGCCGCCCGGGCGCTGTTCGCCGCGCACGAGATCGCCGTCGGCTCGACCGGCAACCTGGGTCTGTCGATCGGCGTCATGGCCGCGGCGCTGGGCTTCCGGGCCGTGGTGCACATGTCGGCCGATGCCAAGGCGTGGAAGAAGGAGCGCCTGCGCCGCCGGGGTGTCGCGGTGGTCGAGCACGCGGGCGACTACGCGCAGGCCGTGGCGGCCGGCCGCGCGGCCGCCGCCGCCGACCCGCGCTGCCATTTCGTCGACGACGAGCGTTCGCTGTCGCTGCTGCTGGGCTATGCGGCGGCGGCACCGCACCTGGCGCATCAGCTGGAGGCGCTGGGCCGGCGCGTCGATGCGACGCATCCGCTGTTCGTCTACCTGCCCTGCGGCGTGGGCGGCGCACCGGGCGGCATCGCGCTGGGACTGGCACGGATCTACGGCCCCCACGTGCACTGCTTCTTCGCCGAACCGACACGCTCCCCATGCTTCCTGGTGCAGATGCTCGCCGGCACGCCCGAGGGCGCGCACCTGGGGCCGCATCCCTCGGTCTACGACATCGGACTGGACAACCGCACCGAGGCCGATGGCCTGGCCGTGCCACGCGCCTCGCTGCTGGCGGCCGAGGCGATGGCGCCGCTGCTCTCGGGTGTCTACACGGTCGACGACGAGGCGCTGTTCCCGTGGCTCGAACTCGCCGCCGCGACCGAGGACCTGCGCATCGAGCCCTCGGCCGCGGCCGGCCTCGGCGGTCCGGGCCTGGTGACCACAACCGCCGCTGGCCGCGAGTACCTGCGCCGGCACGGGCTCGAAGGCCACCTGGCGCGGTCCACGCACATCGCCTGGGCCACGGGCGGGCTGTTCGTGCCCGACGACGAATACGCGCGCTTCCGGGCGCGTGGCGCGGCGTCGCTCCGGCCTCCCGCCTGACGCCCATCCACCCGGCGCCCAGCTCGTCCGCTTCGCTCTCCCACCTCCCACCTCCCACCCCACCTCCTTCCGATCGCGAGAACCTCCCCATGAAATCCTCCCTGTTCCTGGCCGGTACCGCGCTGTCGGTCGCCGCCACCCTGCTGGCTCCACACGCCGCCCGGGCCGATGACGCCTATCCGTCGAAGCCCGTGCAACTGGTCATCCCGTTTCCGCCGGGCGGCGCGACCGACGTGGTGGGGCGGCTGATCGGCAAGACGCTCGGCGAGAAGCTCGGCCAGAACGTGGTGGCCGACAACCGCGCCGGCGCCGGCACCATCATCGGCGCGAGCTATGTCGCCAAGGCGGCGCCGGACGGCTACACGCTGCTGATCAGCTCGGGCACCACCTTCACCGTCAATCCGGCGATCCAGCCGAAGCTGCCCTACGACCCGGTCAAGGGCTTCGAGCCGATCGGCATGGTCGGTCGCACCGGGCTCGTGCTGCTGGCCCATCAGGACGTGCCGGCCGCCAATCCGAAGGAGTTCGCCGCGCTCGCCAAGGCGGCGCCGGGCAAGTACTCGTATGCCTCCTACGGCACCGGCACGACATCGCAGTTCACCGGCGAACAGATCCTGCGCGCCACCGGCACCCAGCTGGTCCACATCCCCTACAAGGGCAGCGCGCCGGCCATGACCGACCTCATGGGCGGGCAGGTGCCGTTCTCGGTCGACACCGTCTCGGCCGCCATCCCGCAGCTCAAGACCGGCAAGATCAAGGCCATCGCCGTGACCACCGCGAAGCGCTCGGCGCTGCTGCCCGACGTGCCGACCTTCGCCGAGTCCGGCTTCGACGTCGATGCCGACACCTGGATCGCCATCGTCGCGCCGCGCGGCCTGCCGCCGGCCGTGCGCACCCGCCTGGAGAAGGCCCTGGCCGACACCGTGGCCGTGCCCGAGGTGCGCCAGAAGCTGCTGGCCGCCGGCCTGGAGCCGAAGTTCGAGGGTGGCGCGGCCGTGGCCGCACTGATCGAGCGCGAGCTGCCGGTGATGCGCGCCATCGCCGCGCGTGCCAACATCAAGGCGGAATGAACCAGCCCCGGGAGACCACCGCACCATGAATCCGAGCGACCTGATCGCGCTGCCCGCCACCGAACTGCGCCGCCTGATCGGCGCCCGGCAACTCTCGCCCGTCGAACTGCTCGACGCCTGCATCGCGCGCATCGAGGCGGTCAATCCGCTCGTCAACGCCGTGACCGCGACCTGCTTCGATCGCGCCCGCGCCGAGGCCCACGCCGCCGAGGCCGCCGTGACGGCCGGCGCGCCGCTGGGCCTGCTGCACGGCCTGCCGCTGGGCGTGAAGGATCTGGAGGACACCGCCGGCCTGCTGACCACCTTCGGCTCGCCGATCCATCGCGGCAACGTGCCGGTGGCCGACAACGTGCTGGTGCAGCGCCTGCGCGCGGCCGGCGCGATCGTCGCGGCCAAGACCAACGTGCCCGAGATGGGCGCCGGCGCCAACACGCGCAACCCGGTCTGGGGGGCCACCGGCAATCCGTTCGACAACCGCCTGAACGCGGGCGGGTCCTCCGGCGGCTCGGCGGCGGCGCTGGCGCTGGACATGCTGCCGGTGTGCACGGGTTCCGACACCGGCGGCTCGCTGCGCATACCGGCGGCCAAGTGCGGCGTGGTGGGCTTCCGGCCCTCGCCGGGCGTGATCCCCAGCTCGCGCAAGCCGCTGGGCTGGACGCCGATCTCGGTGGTCGGGCCGATGGGTCGCACGGTCGCCGATGCCTGCCTGCAGCTGGCCGCCACGGCCGGCGTCTCGGCCACCGACCCCCTGACCTACGACCTCGATCCGCTGTCCTTCCTGCGACCGCCCGAGGTCGACCTGGGCGGCCTGCGCGTGGGCTGGACCGAGGACTTCGGCGCCTGCGACGTCGACCCCGGCATCCGGGCCACCTTCCGCGCCAGGATCGCCGCCATGCGCCACCTGTTCCGCAGCTGCGAGCCGGTGGACCTCGAACTGGGCGAGGTGCACCGCTGCTTCGACGTGCTGCGCGCCGAGGCCTTCGTCGCCGGCACGCGCGCGGCCTACGAGCGCGATCCGGCCAGTCTGGGGGCGAACCCGCGCGCCAACTACGAGATGGGCGCCGCCATGAGCCTGCTCGACTGCGCCTGGGCGCAGGCCGAGCAGACCCGCATCCTGGCGCGCTTCCAGGCCGCGTATCGCGAGTTCGACATCATCCTGGCGCCGACCACGCCGGTCTCGCCGTTCCCCTGGACCGAGCCCCACGCGACGCATGTCGAGGGCCGGGCGCAGGCCAACTACTACCGCTGGCTGTCGCTGACCTACGTCACCACGCTGACCACGCATCCGTCGCTCAGCCTGCCGTGCGGCACCGACGCGGCCGGCCTGCCGTTCGGCCTGCAGATCGTCGGCCGCTTCCGCGCCGATCGCCACACCCTGGGCGTGGCCCAGGCGATGGAGCAGGCCTTCGCCGGCTCGCCCGAACTGCGCCGCCCGCGTCCCGACGCGAGCCGGCTGCGTCCCCCGGTGCCGGCATTCGACTCGATCGTCACCGCGCCGCCGATCCACGCCGGTGCCGCCTCGGACGGCAGCGCCTCGGCCGTCTGAACCCCCGACCGGAGCCCCGTTCATGGACATCTACGACTTCGCCATCGTCGGCGCCGGCATCGCCGGCGCCTCCACCGGCTGGGAGCTGTCGGCCCGCGCGCCCACGGTGCTGCTCGAGCGCGAGAGCCAGCCGGGCTACCACACCACCGGGCGCTCGGCCGCGCTCTACATGGAGACCTATGGCACGCCGGCGATCCGGGCCCTGACGCGCGCCAGCCGGGCCTTCTTCGACCAACCGCCGGCGGCCTTCGGCGACGATCCGATCCTGACGCCGCGCGGCGTCATGCATGTCGCCGCGGCCACGCAGGCCGACCTCCTCGAAGCGGCCTGGCGCGAATTGTCCGAGCGCTCACGCGACGTGCGTCGCCTGGACCAGGACGAGATGCTGGCCGCCGTGCCCTGCCTGCGGCCGGAGGCGGCCGCCTTCGGACTGGCCGAGGACGGCGCCAGCGACATCGACGTGCATGCGATGCACCAGGGCTACCTGCGCGGCTTCCGCCAGAACGGCGGCCGCGTCCTGACCGATGCGCACATCACCGGTCTGACGCGCGACGCCGGCCTGTGGACCGTGACCCTGGCCGACGGCCGCGCCGTGCGGGCGCGCCATCTGGTCAACGCGGCCGGCGCCTGGGCCGACGAACTGGCCGACCTGGCGGGCGCCCGGCGCATCGGCCTGGAGCCGCGCCGGCGCACCGCCTTCACCTTCGCCCCGCCCGAGGGCGTCGATGCCGCGCGCTGGCCGGCGGTGGTCGGCATCGACGAGAGCTACTACTTCAAGCCCGATGCCGGCCAGCTGCTCGGCTCGCCGGCCAATGCCGATCCGGTGCATCCGCACGACGTGGTGCCCGAGGAGCTCGATGTCGCGCTGGGCATCCACCATATCGAGCAGGCGACCACCCTGACCATCCGCCGCCCGCATCGCGTCTGGGCCGGATTGCGATCGTTCGTCGCGGATGGCGACATGGTGATCGGCTGGGACGGCGAGCGCGAGGGCTTCTTCTGGCTCGCCGGGCAGGGCGGCTATGGCATCCAGAGCGCCGCCGGCGCGGCCCTGCTGGCGCGCAGCCTGCTGCTGGGTCAGGAACTGCCCGAGGCACTGCGAGCCGAGGGACTGGCGGCGGCGATGCTGTCGCCGCAGCGCCTGCGCTAGCCGCCGTTCCTCCGCTCCTCCGATTCGCGAAGCGCGATACCGACAGACGAAAAAAAAGCCGGCGATGGCGCCGGCTTTTTCTCGTCAGGTGCGTGGCGGGGCCACGCGGTCCGCGCTCAGCGGCGCCGGAATGGCGAGTCCACGCCCGTCGTGGAACGGGTGGCGCCACGCACGCCGCCGTTGCGCGAGCGATACCACTTCAGCGCCATCCAGCCGACGGTCGCGATCTTGAAGAGTTTTCCGAACATGGTGAGCTTCCTTTCAGTGAATCAGTTGTAGGCACGGGTGGTGCGCAGCATCGGATCGCGACGGGCGGCCAGGCCACCGAGGGCAGCGGCGATGGCACCCAGGATCAGCGCGACGGCGGCGGCCAGCGCGGCTTGCGACGAAGCCTTGGCGGTGGCATCGGCCACTTCGCGGGCCTTGGCTTCGGCGGCGGCCTTCTGCTCTTCGAACTTGGCGCGGGCCTGCTGGTAGTTCTTGATCCAGCCATCGACGCGCGACTCGGCTTCGGCACGGTCGACGCCGGCACGTGCCATCACGACATTCACCACGGCATCGCGATCGACCTGGTCGACGGTGTTCTTGCCGGAATCGATGATGCGCTGGATCACGGTCTTCAGGTCTTCGCCCGAGGCCTGGCCGTTGGCCGCGCTGGACGCAGCACCGGTGGCCTGGTCGGCCGCGTTCTCGGCCTTGTTGGCGATGGCTTCGGGCTGCAGGGCCGGCTTGCCGGTCTGCTTCAGCAGCTTTTCGGCTTCGTTCTTGATGGCGTCGAAGGAGATGCCGCTCGACTGCAGCTGCTCCTTGGCCATGCCGGCCAGCGGCGCGGCGGCGGCCGCGGCACCGGTGGCGGTGACCGAGGCGGCCGTGCCGACCACGCTGGCACCACCGCGCACGACGGCGCCCACGGCCGAGGCGAGCAGGTAGGCCGTGACGATGGCGGCCAGGCCCCAGGTCACCAGACCGTGCAGCAGGGCGTCGGCCTTCTCGGGCACGCCGGCCAGGTGGCTGGCGACCCAGCCGCCGGCGAACAGCGAGATCATGCTGCTCACGGCCCACCACACACCGGCGCCGATGCCGAACGTGGACGCATCGGGGCTGCTGTAACGCAGCGGATCGATGGTGCTCAGCCCGATGCCCGCGCCCAGCAGGCTCAGGACCATCTGGACGACGATCGCGATGACGACACCGGCCAGGATGGCCCCCCAGGACACGCGTTTCCAGGCGGGTGGTTCGATGGCGCGGTTGGCGGCGGTGGTGGAGGCGTAGGGAGTGTTCATGGATGGATCGACGTTGTGTTGAGGCTCTGTGGCCCTGGTTGGGAACAGGGCGCATCATCACGTCGAACCCTCCCCGCGACCTGGCTGCGCGAGCGTCTGCTCACGTAGGCCCGCGTCGCTCATCGGGCAAGGCAATTCGGCCTCGCGGCTGTGGGGTTTTTCGCCCGACGCCGGCCGTCGTGCATGTCTAGCGCGCGAGCGCGGCGTCCCGGATCGACTGCAGGGTGCTGCCGGGCGTGATGGCCTCGGCGTCGAGCAGGCAGTGCAGCACGGCCGGCTTGCCACTGGCCCGGGCCCGTGCCAGGGCGGGCGCGAACTCGCCCGTGGACTCGACACGCTCGCCATGGCCGCCGAAGACCTCGGCATAGCCGCGGAAGTCGGGATTGCGCAGCCGGGTGGCGCTGACCCGGCCGGGATAGTGGCGCTCCTGGTGCATGCGGATGGTGCCGTACATGGCGTTGTCCAGCAGCACCACGATGATCGGCAGCCCGTACTGCACGGCGGTGGCGAACTCCTGACCATGCATCATGAAATCGCCGTCGCCCGCGAACACCACCACCTCCCGCGCCGGCCACAGCCGCTTGGCGCCGACGCCGGCGGGCAGGCCGTAGCCCATCGAGCCGCTGGTGGGCGCGAGCTGGCTCGCGAAGGCGCGGAACGGCCAGAAGCGATGCACCCAGGTGGCGAAGTTGCCCGCGCCGTTGCAGAAGATGGTGTCGGCCGGCAGCACCTCGCGCAGATGCCGCATGACCTCGCCCATCTGCAGCGTACCGGGGATGCGGATCGGCGCCGGATCGCTCCAGGCCAGGAACTCGGCACGCGCGGACCGCGTGTGGTCCGACCAGCGCGGCGTGGCCGTCGTCGGGCGCAGGGCGGCCAGTGCCGGGGCCATGGCCTGCGGCGTCGCGTGGATGGCCTGCGTCGCCCGGTACAGCTTGCCCAGCTCGTCGGCATCGGCGTTGACGTGGATCAGCGTCTGGCGCGGCACCGGGATCTCCAGCAGTTCGTAGCCCTGGGAGGGCACTTCCGACAGCCGCCCGCCCAGCAGCACGACGAGATCGGCGGCACGGATGCGCGCCAGCAGCTTCGGATTGGCGCCCAGGCCCAGGTCGCCCGCGTACGACGCGTGCTCCGCGCTCATCAGCATCTGGCGGCGGAACGAGCAATAGATCGGCAGGTCGAATGCGGTGGCGAAGGCGGCGAGGTCGCGGGTGGCGGCTTCCGACCAGCGACTGCCGCCGAGGATCACCACCGGCCGCTCGGCGCCTTCGAGCAGGGCCTGGAATCGCGTCATGTCGTCCGGGCCGGGGTGCGTCTCGGCGATGGCGAAGGGCAGGGCATCGGCCACCGTGGCGGCCTGGGTGAGCATGTCCTCCGGCAAGGCGATCACCACCGGGCCGGGCCGGCCCGAGCAGGCGACGTGGAAGGCGCGCGAGACCAGTTCGGGCAGTCGCGCCGGATCGTCGATCTCCACCACCCACTTGGCCATGGTGCCGAAGACCGCGCCGTAGTCGAGCTCCTGGAAGGCTTCGCGCCCGAGTGCGCCGCGCGCCACCTGGCCGACGAACAGCAGCATCGGTGTCGAGTCCTGGTGCGCGATGTGGATGCCGGCGGCGGCGTTGGTGGCGCCGGGTCCGCGCGTCACGAAGCACACGCCGGGACGGCCGGTGAGCTTGCCCTGCGCCTCGGCCATCATGGCCGCGCCGCCTTCCTGACGGCACACCGTGACGTCGATGGCGGCATCGTGCAGCGCGTCGAGGACCGCCAGGAAGCTCTCGCCCGGCACGCAGAAGAGCTGCTTCACGCCATGGAGAATGAGTTGGTCGACCAGGATCTGGCCACCGGTACGCGCTGGGGAGGTGGTGTTCATCGGAACAGGCATGAGGATCGGATTCATGGGGAGCGACGTCGTGGCGCCAGGCCTCGGCCGGCGGGATCGGCGTCGGTGGAATGCGCATCATGTCTCACCGTGAGGTTTCGCGACAGGCCGTCACGACTCGATGCGCGAGCAACGTCGACGACGCCGCTTTTACATCCGGGTACGTCGATGGCTCGCCTGTGTGACAGACTGAGGCCATCCGCCGACAGCGGGAGGTAACCTCATGAAACGTGGGGATGCGCATTGGAAGCAACCGCTCACAATGTCCCCATGATTGCATTCCTGAGACGCAGAAGCGCCGCTCGGGTCGACCAGCCTGCGACCGATCTTCCCGAAGTGAGCCAGCCCATGCCGCTGGACAACGACGACGAGCTCTTCACCGATGCGGCCGAGCATCTGAGCGTGACCGAACTGAGCGAGCTGGAGGCCCGGGCCCTGTGCGCGCGCGAGGACATTCCGGTGTTCTGGCCGCGCCCGGACCAGGAGCGCCAGCGCCACGGATGAGGTGATCCGCCAGCACCCGCGTCCGCGACTCAGGCGCCCAGGTCCAGCAGCGGCGCCACGATGGCCAGGAAGGCCGCCAGGCGCAGGCCCAGCGCGATCGCGCTGAGCGTGGGGTTGGCATAGCCGCCAGTGGGAAAGACCGACGAGCCGCTCACGAACAGGTTGTCCATGCCGTGGACGCGGCAGTTCCCGTCGACCACGCCTTGCGCCGGATCGACATGCATGCGGGTGGTACCCATCGGGTGATGCGACGTCGGCTCGCTGGGGCGCGCCTGCGGATCGAAGTGATAGGTGCCCAGTCCCGATTCCTGGACCAGCCGCGCGAAATGGCGGCGGCTGTGGACGAAACGGGCCTGGTCCTCGTCGCGCCAGCTGAAGTCGTAGCGCAGGCGTCGCTGGCCGAAGGCATCGATGCTCTCGCCCAAGGTGACGCGGTTGTCGATGTGCGGATACTGCTCGAGCTGGTTCACCACTTCGATGTGATCGACGAAGGTATGGGCCTTGTCGGCCACGCGTGACCAGCCGCCATAGCCGATCGAGGAGATCATCCCCGGCGTGGCATAGAAGCGATAGAGATGCTGCGCGATCGAGAACGGGTCCTGTGCCATCGCCCGCACCTTGGCGAACCAGCCGTCGGGCGCCTTGAAGCGCGAATGGCCGGTGATCAGCGATCGGAAGCTGTTGACCGCCGGGGTCATGGTCGTGGCTTCGAGCGGGATCATCAGGAAGGTCATGTTGAGCAGGCCGTGCTTCCTGATCGCCTCTTCGGTGAAGCCGAGCTTGGCCATGTATCCGACGCCCTTGTCGGCCTGCAGGTCGTACAGCGCGAGCCGGTCGAAGAGCGCTCGGCTGCGGGGCACGATGTAGCTCGAATAGTCCTGCGGATGATCCATCAGGTAGCGTCCGACCAGGCCGTTGCGGTTGCCCACGCCAGCCGGATTGCGGCGATTCGAAAGCAGCATCAGCCGGGCGTTCTCCAGCGCGCCGGCCGCGAGCACGTAGCTGCGCGCCACGATCGACAGCCGCTTGCCGTTCAGGCAACCGGCGCGCAGGCCAGTCACGTGACCTTCGTCGTCGCCGACGTCGATCTCCAGGACGCTGGTGTGCAGCAGCACCCGGGCACGGCCCGAGCGCGCCAGGATCTCCGGCGAGCGCCTGAAGAACCGGTCGGCCGGACCGAACTGGAACAGGCTGGTCTTGAGTTCGCCGTCGGGCGAGGCGACGCAGCCCGCCGCGGGTGTTGCCCTCGACGCGCCGTCGTAGGCGAACTCGCCCAGTTCGCACACCTCGTGAGCCTGCTGGTAGTAGGGCTCGAGCTCGGAGAAGTCGAATGGCCAGCCGCTGTGCGGGACCTCGGGGCGCGCTTCCAGGTCGATCGGGTCGAACGGCACATAGCGCACGCCGATGCGGGGGCGGTCGAAGATGATCGACCAGACATTGGACAGGCCACCGAACTGTCGTGTGCGGATGGCGTGGGGATCGACGATGCCATCGCCGGCCTTCTCGCCACGGCAGAGTTCGTGCTCCGCCGGGTCGTACTCGAAACCGCCACTCTCGACCAGACAGACCGTGAGACCGCGCGCCACCAGCGCCTCGGCCATCGCCAGGCCGACCGGTCCGGCGCCCACGATGCAGACATCGGCCTGGAACCGCGCATCGTCGGCCACCGTGCGTCCGTCGATGAAACCTGCTGGAAGCTTTTTCACGACCGTCTTTCTCGATATGAACGATTCGCCATCCGCGAGCCGAAGGAAGTGTAGCTAAAAGGTTTCTAAGCGTGAATATTGTTTGAGTACGTAGGTTGTACCAGGAGCGTGCTGAATCGGCGATGCGTGTTGTGCCCAAACACGCCGCGCCCGCTCCGGCGGGAAGACCGGGAGCGGGCGGGCGCGAGCCGTCAGGCGCGGATCGGCGCGACCAGGCCGAGCTGCGTCAGCGCGGTGACGCCATCGTCCAGGCCGATCTCCTCGACGATCCGGCCGCCGGCCAGACGCAGGACGGTGGTGCCGGAGAAATGCATCTTCCGACCCGTGGCGGCCGGCAGCGAACCCAGCAGGAAGTCGCTGAACGCCGCGCCGGTGTGCGTGCCGCCGCCTAGCCACCGGCCGACCACCAGGTCGCCCTGGGCGATCAGCGGCGCGGTGCCGGCGAAAGCCAGATTGGGGAACGATGCACGGAAATCCTTCATGAAGGCACGGATGTCGGTCCGGCCCCGGCGCGGCACGTGCAGCGAGTACTGCAGCAGCATGTCCGGGGCGGCCAACGCCTCGACGATCGCGGGATCGTATGTCGGACCCCAGAAGCCGTCGAACCAGCGACCGACGATGGCCTTGTTGGC
>Ga0308164_10004430_pt1 | contig 11857 bp, 8 predicted proteins | sample PhyTR2_FD_201031 | JGI IMG/M metagenome (GOLD analysis project Ga0308164, IMG submission 201031) | Phyllosphere microbial communities from UC Gill Tract Community Farm, Albany, California, United States - DLSLT.R2 | ecosystem: Host-associated > Plants > Phyllosphere > Unclassified | place: USA... | reverse complement strand
CGCTGGTGGCAAAACGTATTCAACCGGGCAAGGCGAATGCCGCTGGCTGGTGGCTGTTCATCTTTTTGGCCAGCCTGTCGACCGGCGTCGTGCTGGCGGCAATCAATGCACCGAAGTTCATGGCGCCCCTGATCATCGGACCGCTGACGCTGATCGGCCTGATTGCGCTGGTGCTGATGCTGCTGTCTTCCCGCAAATAAGTACCCAGACCAGGAACACGCGACATGGCAGATAATCTGAACCAAACGATCGGCGCCGGCACCGGCGAACGCAAGCAGGAGCAGAGCATCGACCTGCGCCCGACGCTGTTCATCGGCATCGGCGGCACCGGCATGGAAGTGCTGATGCGCGTACGCCGCCGCATCCTCAACACGCTGTGGGGCGGCAACGGCGCGCGCACCCGCGTCGACAGCCTGGCCGAATTTCCGGTCGCGCAGTTCATCCAGTTCGACCTCGACACGGGCGCCGTCATCGACAGCGGCCGCGCCCAGGCCGAAGACCTGCAATTTGACCAGGTCAAGTTCACCGACGAAGAGAAAATCGTCGAAGCGTTCGACATGGACAAGTACAGCCGTGACGACGACGCGCTCGAGAAATACCCGCACATCAAGGAATGGCTGTCGCTGACGCCGAAAAAGATCCGCGAACTGGGTATCGATCCATCGAAGGGTGCGGGCCAGATCCGCGCCGTCTCGCGCCTGTACCTGTTCGACAAATACACCAAGATCCGCGACAAGATCCGCCTGAAGCTCAAGACGCTCAAGGCCGGCCTGTCGCACGAGCAGCAACTGGCACGCCTCGGCCTGCGCATGGAAACCGAGAAGTTCCGCATCGTCATCGTAGGCTCGGTGGCCGGCGGTACCGGTTCCGGCGCCTTCCTCGACATGGGTTTGCTGGCGCGTTGGCTGGCCAAGTCCGAAGTGGGCAATGCCGACGTCGAACTGATGCTGTTCCTGCCGACCGGCTACGCGGGCGCCAACAAGGAGCGCACCGAAGCGAACGGCTACGCCGCGCTGATGGAACTCGAATCGGCCATGCTCGGCAACAAGGGCTACGTGGGCCGCTGGGATGCCTACGACCAGCCCGAATTGCCGCGCGAGCCGTACAGCGAAGTCTATCTGATCGACTCGGGCAACCTGGCCCAGCAGCACACGAACGACGTCAAGGATGTCTACCACATGGTGGCCGACACGCTGTTCGAAGATTTCGCATCGGGCGACTTCGCGCGCCGCAAGCGCTCGGTGGCCGTGAATCAGGCACAGCACAAGAACTTCCTGCACGATGCACTGGTGCCGAAGAACCGCTTTGCCGACATGCGCCTGTCGTACTCGAAGCGCTTTTCATCCTTTGGCCAGGCTGTGCTCGATACGCGCCAGGAAGCGCGGCGCGAAGAGCGCGCGCACCGCTGGGCCGGTGCGATGCTCAAGGCGTTCTTCGGCGTGGGCGGCGTCGACACCGGCGTGAACCGCGCCACCGACAAGCAGCGCGACGAATTCATGGCGGCCCAGATGGCGCTGCGCGCCGCGCCGTTCAGCGACTTCCCGACCTTCTCCGACCGCAACGTCGAGCTGAAACGCTCGAGTGGCGAGTTCCTCGATTACGCGCTCGTCGACGATCTGCTGCAGGACAAGCACGGCCTGCTGCTGGCCGGCGTCGAGCAGCGCGTCAATGCACGCATCGACAGCATCCGTACCGGCTTCGACCGCGCCGAATGGCCGACGCAGGTGCGCGAAACTGTTCAGCAGCTCGAGCGCGACTCGGTGCGCGATCAGGATTCCACCGCCGACACGACCGAAGACCGCGTCGTGAAACGCCGCCGCGAGGTGCTCGAGCGCATCAAGCACGCGATCCGCGACCAGCTCTACGCCTACCTCGATAACAAGGATTTCGGCGGCCTCGAATACGTGCTGTCGCTGGTCGAGCAGATCAAGGACCGGCTCGAAGCACCGGGCACCGGCCTGATCAGCGCACTCAAGCTCAATAGCGAGCGTTACCGCGAAATCAAGGAAGCGGTGCGCACCCGCGAATACGAACGCCTGCTGGCCAACCTCGAACAAACCAAGGGCGGCTTCTTCAGCAGCAATAACGAAAAGCAGGCAGTCACGGTGCTGGACCACCTGCGCACCGAAATCGCCAACGCGCTCAAGTTCCACCTGCGCGCCAAGGCGGCCGACGAAGCGGCGATCCTGATGGCTGACCTGTCCGCCTGGCTGGGCAAGAAGAACGGCGTCGACGCGCAGGGCCGCGCCATCTGGAATGGTTTGGTCGGCGAATTGCAAGCCGGCCGCGAAGCCGTGCTGACCATGCTGGGCCAGCTGCAGCACGCCAACGCGATCATCCAGCAAGACCTGAACAAGGACCACGCCACGTTGATCACGGTGCCGGTGGCCGAGCGCAACGTGCCGATGCCGGGCGCGCTGCAACTGCGCGAATGGGCCGACGAGGCGTTCAAGGACCTGGGCGGCTCGAAGGTGCTGTTCCCGATGCTGGGCGACGCCGCCCAGCGCAGCGAGATCATCAACAAAGTCAAACGCATGGCCGAGCGGCAGTTGACGCTGGCCGGTGCGGGCGACGCGGACAACGTCGATCACGATCCGTTGATCGAGGCGCTGGAACAGATGAACCCGGCCGAACGGATGGACCGCTTCCGCAAACTGCTGGCCTGCGCGATGCCGTGGATCGACGCGAACCTGTCGGGCGACTTCACCGTCAAGGCCGACCAGTTCAAGTGCTTCGTGGGCGTGGCCAATGCCGACCGTTTCAAACGCCTGTTCGGCGCCGAACTCAATACCTGCGTGCCGACCCAGGCCAATATCACCGCTGCGCAATTGTCCATCGTCGAGACCGGCGTGCCAGGCCGCGCCGTCTGTTACTGCGAACTGTCCGGCATCCCGATGACGGTGCTGCGCGGCATGGAAGGGTGGCGCACCAGCTACCGCAAGGAAGCCGAAAAGAACCCGACCCACACCCACATCGACTCGACCCAGTTCAGCCATCCGATGGCGCCGACGACCGACGAGATCAACCGCCTGGCCGAAGACTTCAAGCAGTACCTGCAAGCGATCATGCTGGGCATCCTGACCCGCTCGACCCAGCGCGTGATCCCGCGCGGGCAGTACCAGTTTGCCGTCGCGCGCGGCGACGTGCGCCGCATCGGCAACGAACGCGCCATCCGCCAGAACGGCCTGCCGGCCACCTACCGCGACGCCATTGTCGAGCGCGTGCAGGAGCGCCTGGCTGAACTCGATGCCAGCCAGACCGTCGCGCTGGCGGCGCTGGCCAGCTATTACGAGACGGCCGTCTACACGCCGAAACTGGTGGAAGACGCGACCGGCGCGCAGGATGACCGCAAGGGCTTTGCCAGCGCGATTGCCGGCGAAGCCAAACGCGAGCTGGCCGAGAAGGCCCGCCGCAAGGGCATGAGCCAGCGCGACATCGACCGCGCCGACGAACAATTGCTCGAGGTGCTGACGGAGTGGGCGAGCGTCGTGCCGGATTCGGATGAAGACGCGTACGACTGGGAAGTGCGCGAGCCGGGCGAGGATGGCCATCTGCGCCTGAAATATGTCATCAGGCAGGATGCGTTCAATGCTGGCAAGTTAGACGCCTTGCTGGCGCCGCAGGCTACCGCGCCTGTTGCTACGTTCCCGGCTGGTGCGCCGGGCATGCCTGGCATGCCGCCGCCGTTGGGTGCGACGCCACCGCCACTGGGGATGCCGCCACCGCTCGTCGAGCATCAATATCATCTGGGCATTGGTGGGCAGCAGTTCGGCCCGTACACCGCGCAGCAGATCGTGCAAATGGTGCAGGCGGGGCAGGTTGTGGTCGCCGGCACGAAGGTGTGGCGTGCTGGTCTCGCGGCCTGGGGTGAGCTGGGGCAGTTGCCGGAATTGTCGATGCTGTTTGCAGCGCCGGCATCGCCGCCGCCGTTGCCACCGATGCTGTGAGGATGAGACTTTGAAACAGTGTTCTGGCTGCAGTGCGACGCTGCAGGGTGAGGTGGCGTTTTGTCCATTCTGTGGTGAAGGGGTGGATGGGGCGGTGCGCAAGGTTGTGCCGGCTGCTGCTCCTTTCGCTGCTCCTTCGGTTGCTGCGGTACCAGCGCCGCCGAGCGTTCCTGCGCCTGCTACGCCTGTCGTGACGCCGCCACCTGCTGCAGCGCCGGCGGCAAGCGTGCCGCCGGTTGCCGCTGTGCCGCCATCTGCGCCCACAACGCCTTCCCGGCCTGTAGCCGATCGCGCGCCGATACCGCCCGCAACGCGCAAAGGCGGGAAGGGCAAGTGGATCGCCGGCGGGATCGCGCTGCTGCTGGTCGTGCTCTACAACATGGGTTCCCGGGACAAACCGGTGATCGAGGAAAACGCCTGCGAATCGGCCTTCGACCTGGGCACCCAGGCGGTCACGTCGGGCGACCTTGCCGCCGCGCGCACCCAGGCGCTGCGGGCCAGCGCCGAATGCGGCGACAAGGAGCGCGCCAAGGTCAACACCTTGCAACGTGCGATTGCGGCAGCGGAAAAGACCGACAACGCCTGCCAGCGCAACTTCCGTTCAATCGACGGCTTGCTGCAGGACAGCCGGCCCGGTCGCGCGCGCGCAGGACTGAACGAATTGACGGCGGCGTGTTCAAACAAGCCGGAGGCCGAAGCCTTGCGCACCCGGCTGGAGGCGACCCAGGAAGCCATCAAGGGAGCGCTGGCTGACGTGCGCAGTGCGCTCGATGCACGTGATCAGGCGCAAGCCAGGGCGGCACTGGCCAAACTGACGGGCCTGAACCGCGATGAACCGAGCCTGAATCAGCTCAAGTGGGAAGTCGACGCGCTGGATGCTGCCGCTGCGGCTGCAGCCCAACCGGCGCCGCCTGCCGAAGTCTTCATGCCTGGCGCTGCACCGGTCCCGCGTGCACCAAGCCAGGAGCCGGCTGCGCAGCGTGCGCCGACTGCGTCAGTTACCCAAGACGCGGGCGCAGCGCAGCGCACGTCGATGGCGACGATGTTCCTGCGCGATGCCGAGCAGGCGCTGTTGCAGCGAAAATTTGATGCCGCGAAAACCTATGTAGAAAGCGCACGTCGCGCCGACCCGAATAATCCGCAGCTCGATAGCATGATGCAGCAGATCCGCGATCGCGAACGCCAGATGCTGCAAGAAGAAACCACCATCAGATAATGCAGTCTCATCAGGAAAAAACATGAAAACGCCAATGAAAAAGATCGTTGTCCTGACGTTGCTGACGAGCCTGGTATCCGGCTGCGCCACCACGGGCCAGAGCGGCATGTCGCAAACGCAGTACCCGCAAGGCGGCGTCGCCGCCGAGCAGGACCCGTGCGCCGTCGGCTCGTCGGCACTGATGGGCGCCGCAGCCGGCGCACTGCTGGGCGCGCTGATGGACGGCAAACGCGGCGCAGCACGCGGCGCTGCCGCCGGCGGCATCGTGGCCGCGCTCGGCTGCGTGGCCATCAACTCGCAATCACGCCAGACCCGCACCGCCGCCCAGGTCGACAACGACTTCATCCGCACCCGCGGCCGCCTGCCAGCCGAGCCGCAAGTGGTGTCGTACCAGCCGCGCCTGAAAGCCAGCACGGTACAGCGTGGCAAGCCAGTGGTCGTCAACTCGACCGTTGAACTGGTGAACGGTGCGACGACACCGGTCATGCAAGTGCGTGAAGAGCTGGTGGTGTTCGATCAGGATGGCAAGCAGTTCAAATCAGGCTCGAAGGCGTTGACCAACAACTCGGGCGGGCGGTTTGAAAACTCGTTTGAAATCACGCTGCCGAAGGATGCATCGCAGGGACGCTATGCGCTGCGGACCAATTTGTATGTCAATGGCAAGCTGTCGGCATCGCGGGATTTGAATACGCAGCTCGTGTGGAATGGGGTAGAGCAGGTGATGATCGCAAGCCGTTGACTTAAGCAAAAAGCCAAGCAAAGCCGGGGTCAGGTTGAGAAGGTCCGGGTTTCAAACGTCTCGCATCAAGCGTTTCCGTGCCATCCAAGCGATGCAGCGGGTCCCGCTGCCAGCGCCAAACCTGGTTAAGCACCGCTTTGACGTCACTGCGCCGAGCACGATCTTGGTAGGCTACATGACAGTCATGCGGACAAAGGAAGGGTGGTGGCGTAACTTTTAGCGTGACTTCCTCAAAAACTCGCTTGGCCTTATAGGCATACCCCATGAATGGATGAAAAAATAACGCGCCCTAGGGCGCGCTCCGCATTCAGCATGGATCAAATCAACCTTGACCGAGTCCGCGCTTAGCTTTTTCTTTCAGTGGCGTGTTGTCGTAGGCTGGATTTTCTTCCGCCAAGTTCAACACTGCCTCGAAGTAATCTTTTTGGCGCTGCTCGTCGGTCACCCCAAGTTTCCTTCCGTATTTGCGGGCTAACGTTTTGAACGCGTCATTGGAATGCATCCAATCCGTCAAAATGTTGCCGCGTTCTTGAACGGACCGTTGGGCTGCTTCCAACTCAATTTGCTTTTCAAAGACTTTGTTTTGCTGAGCTTCCACTTCTCGCCGCAACGCGGAGATTATTTGACGGTCTTGGTGATTGGCGTTTTGAGCTAATCGGGCCGCCGCAGCCGCCTGTTCGCTCGCCAACCGTGTCTTGGAGGCCATGGCCTCCGATTCGGCCTGAGTTATCGCGCTTTGCAAGGCCAAGCTGCGAGATTGCTCTAAGATATGAGTAGTGCGCTGATCGGTGTTCCAAGACATGGTGGCTCCTTGTGGGCGGGCTGTGGACGGCTTCCTAATCGCGCCATGTCTTTATTTTAATAGATTGATCGCCTTGGGACAACGACACTTCAGCCACAACAGAGCTGTTGAGGAAGGTTGTGAAATTTGTATCATAGAAGCGTTAGTCAAGATTTGCCTGCAGCGCAACTTTCAGCGTAACTTCTCGAAAAACTATCTTCGTCTCATAGGTGAATACGCCCATGCATCATGGGAGTGTGCAAGCGGATGGCTACCTGTTTGGAGATGTGGACAGCGCCAGATTGGCGACCTGGGGAGCCGCCTGGACAAGCCCAGCTACCCGGAGAATACTGGCCTGTTTTATCTGGCCGCGCACTAGCGTCATATTGATTTCGAGAGTGACCTTAGTTCGTCCACGCAAAGCTTCCCAAAGCTGGTTTAGGCCTTTAGCGTCGAAATCTTCATCGATGATAATGCCTGAGAATTCCACATTGTCGTCGCCGACTAACCAAAAGCGAGTTACGCCGCCGTCGCGCGCATCACCGCGTACTACGCGATATTCGCCTTTGACAATGCTTGCTTGCGCGGCTTCTTTTGCTGCCCTTTGGTTCACCTCTAAAATAGCTTCTCGGCTGAACTCCGCTTTGCCAATTACGATACGATCAGCATCTGACGCGCCCTTGATGATGGCACGAGTACCATTCTCGGTGGCTTTAGCAAAGCGACCGACTGCCGGACTACTCGCCGCAGCAGTCCGTACGGCGTCTGCTACGGCAGCCAGCTGCTCAGTGTGTGCCTTCTGTTGCTGAAGGACCATATCCCGAACGCCTTGTTTGTCCTGGCTGTCTGCTTCGATCTCAGCTACTTTCAGCTTACTGTCAGCCAAGGATTGCTGGACAGTAACGCCGCCCCAAGCCACGGCCATAACTAAGGCGATGGCCACCAGCGTCTTCATTTTGTGGGAACTGTCCATGGTTTTAAAGCCTTCGCCAAGTTCTTTGAAGAACGTTTCTAACGGCGCTAATAAGTCAACACTTCCTTCGGATACCTGAAATACAAGCTCGAACTTTTCTTTTTGCTCTTCCGTCAAACGCTTGTAGCTTTCGTCGCCATAGAGCGCAAAAGCGACGGCGCGGTATAGTTCCTCTTGCAACTCCCATAAGCCCCTTGCGAGGCCAGCGGGGACGCTGGCGTGGTAGTTCTCCCCCTCAATGTGCGCATGGAATGAGAGAAGCCCTCCAGTCAATCGGGCTAGGCCGTCCTCTTTTCGGTCGCCTGAGAGGTACGCAATAGCCTGGTCAATAGTGTCAATTACAAGAGGAGCGGCCATACATGCTTTCCTAAGTTTAGAGGAAAATCATTGTATATTCATCTTGCACGATCAGTAAGAACAGCATAATTTCCGAACAGATTTCATGCTAAGTGAATGCCAACCCCGAACTGCTTGGAGCGGTCGAGTATGGCCGAGATAGTGTGCTTCTATACCGCAACTTCGTATAAGGGGCTAGTCCTTGGGAAGCGAGGCAGCAGACCGACCGCTTCTCCTACCGACCATCTGTCAGTCAGAGCTATCCGAATGTGAGACATGAACGCGACAAAGGAATGATCTTCCAAAATTTGGAATTCATCTTCCAAAAAACAAAAGGGCTACAAGCCGAAAGCTTGTAACCCTTTGTTTTTACTCCGTATTCTGTGGGGTGGCTGATGGGGCTCGAACCCACGACAACAGGAATCACAATCCTGGACTCTACCAACTGAGCTACAGCCACCACTGAACTACTACATCTGTCTCGTTGTTTCCGCGACAGAACAAGATTATATAAACTTTAGCCCGTGCTTGCAAATTTAATTGCATGGCGAAGCAGAGGGCGCTTGCGGCTCGGCAATGTCGACCGCGTACACGGGCGGATCGATCCCCAGCAGGCTGCGAAACGCCGCCGTCAGCGCCGCCGCACTGGCCGTTGTGTAGCCCGTCAGGCCAGCCGACAGCCCCTCAGTGCCCACAGTCCGCGCCAACCCACCAGCCACCAGCAAGCGCGCCAGTTGCCGCGCCACAGCATCCCCGGTATCCACCAGCACGACGTCACCACGCCCTGCATCCACCAGCAGCCGCTCGATCGCTTCACGCACCAGCGGATAGTGCGTGCAGCCCAGCACCAGCGTATCCGCATCCTGCGCCAACAGCGGCGCGATGAAGCGATCCAGCATGGCCGTCGTGACGCTCGATTCAACCTCGCCAAATTCAATCTGGTCGGCCAGGCCGACACACGACTGCAGCAGGAAGTCGACGCCCGTATCGAGATGGATCTGGTCGCGCAGTTGCAGGAACTTGGCGCCGCGCAGCGTGCGCTCGGTGGCCAGCACGCCCACCTTGCCATTGCGGGTCAAGGCAGCAGCCGGCTTCAACCCCGGCTCCACCCCCACCACCGGCATCCCGGGATGCGTCTCACGCAACACGCGCACGGCCGCCACAGTGGCCGTATTGCACGCCACGACAATCGCCTTCGCGCCTTGCCCAATCAGGAAATCGGCAATTGCCAGCACACGCGCAATGACCAGCGCTTCCGGCTTGTCGCCATACGGCGCATAGCCGGAATCGGCAACATACAACAGGTGTTCATGCGGCAGCTGCGCCTGGATGTGGCGCAGCACCGAGAGGCCGCCGACGCCCGAGTCAAACATGCCGACCGGAGCGTCGTGGGAAAGCGTGGTGGAAACCATGCTGAAGGGGAGAGGTGTTAGGCGACGTTGATCGGCACGCCGCGCAGCGATTCAATCTTGGCCGACCATTCCTTCGGGCCGGTCGTGTGGACCGACGTGCCGGTCGAATCGACGGCGACGGTCACCGGCATGTCGGTCACGTCGAACTCGTAGATCGCTTCCATGCCCAGGTCCGCAAAGCCGACGACGGTGGCCGACTTGATCGCTTTCGAGACCAGGTATGCCGAGCCGCCGACCGCCATCAGGTAGGCCGACTGGTGCTTCTTGATTGACTCGATGGCGGCCGGGCCGCGCTCGGCCTTGCCGATCATCGAGATCAGGCCGGTCTGCTCGAGCATCATGTCGGTGAACTTGTCCATGCGCGTGGCGGTCGTCGGGCCAGCCGGGCCGACCACTTCGTCGCCGACCGGGTCGACCGGGCCGACGTAATAGATCACGCGGTTGGTGAAGTCCACCGGCAGCGATTCGCCCTTGGCCAGCATGTCCTGGATGCGCTTGTGCGCGGCGTCGCGGCCCGTCAGCATTTTGCCGTTGAGCAGCAGCGTCTGGCCCGGCTGCCACGAAGCGACTTCTTCCTTGGTCAGCGTGTTCAGGTCGACGCGCTTGGATTTCTGCGTGTCCGGCGTCCAGTTCACGTCAGGCCAGCTCGACAGTGCAGGCGGTTCGATGTAGACCGGGCCCGAGCCGTCCAGCACGAAGTGCGCGTGGCGCGTGGCGGCGCAGTTCGGGATCATCGCCACGGGCTTCGAGGCCGCGTGGGTCGGGTACATATTGATCTTCACGTCCAGCACCGTGGTCAGGCCGCCCAGGCCCTGCGCGCCGATGCCCAGCGCATTGATCTTGTCGCACAGCTCGATGCGCAGTTCTTCGAGTTTGTTGTTCGGGCCGCGCTGGCGCAGCTCGTACATGTCGATGTCTTCCATCAGCGACTCTTTGGCCATCAGCATCGCTTTTTCGGCGGTGCCGCCGATGCCGATGCCGAGCATGCCCGGCGGGCACCAGCCCGCGCCCATCAGCGGCACGGTTTTCAGCACCCAGTCGACCAGCGAGTCGGACGGGTTGAGCATGACGAACTTGGTTTTATTTTCCGAACCGCCGCCCTTGGCCGCGACTTTCACGTCGACGGTCTCGCCCTCGACCAGCTCCATGTGCACCACGGCCGGGGTGTTGTCCTTGGTGTTCTTGCGCTCGAAATGCGGGTCCGCGACGATCGAGGCGCGCAGCTTGTTGTCGGCGAAGTTGTAGGCGCGGCGCACGCCTTCATTGACGGCATCCGTGACGGTGCCCGTGAAACCCTCGAAGCGCACGCCCATGCCGATTTTCAGGAACACGTTGACGATGCCGGTGTCCTGGCAGATCGGGCGCTTGCCTTCGGCGCACATGCGCGAATTGGTCAGGATCTGGGCGATCGCATCCTTGGCGGCCGGGCTCTGCTCGGCCTCGTAGGCGCGCGCCAGGTGCTGGATGTAATCCGCAGGGTGGTAGTAGCTGATGTACTGCAGTGCTGCCGCGACCGATTCGATCAGGTCGTCTTGGGTAATCACGGTTGCCATGTTCGCTCTTTCAGGAGTACCAGGAAGGTTCTGTTTTAAGAATGCTTGTCGTTGTGCGTGCTCATCACGATGCGGTCGGTGTAGGCAATTGCCATGGCCGAGAGCAGGAACGCGAAGTGGATCAGGGTCTGGAAGAACAGCGTCTTCACATCGTAGGACGACGCGTTGATGAAGGTCTTGAGCAGATGAATCGACGAAATGCCGATGATCGCCATTGCCAGCTTGGTCTTCAGGACCGACGCGTTCACGTGCGACAACCACTCTGGCTGGTCCGGATGGCCATCCAGGTGCATGCGCGACACGAACGTCTCGTAACCCCCGATGATCACCATGATCAACAGGTTCGAGATCATCACCACATCGATCAGGCCGAGCACGACCAGCATGATGATGGTTTCATTGAGCCGGGTAGGGCGCAGGGCGCCCGGAACGCTGACGGCATCGATGATGTGTTTGAGCGAATCGGCGTTGCCCATGGCGGCGCCGATCAGGTCGACGAGTTCGACCCAGAAGTGAAAGACGTAGACGCACTGGGCCAGGATCAGGCCCAGATAAAGCGGCAGTTGCAGCCAGCGGCTCGAGAAAATCAGCGAATTGAGGGGCGACAGCTTGCGAAAAGGCTGGTTCGGGGGCAGAGACGACATCGGGATGGAACTCCAGGAAATGCGAGAAAATTCAGCACGGCATTTTACACCGGCGCCAGCGTCACGGTGTCGTCTGGCGCGCACTTGTCCGCTTTGCAAGCGACGGCGTTAGAATGAGGCAGGCGGCACCTGCCGGTCGCCAGGGGCGATGTGTAAGGGCTCAGTAAGCGAGCGCCCCTATGGTATCGGCATAACCCACTAACTAGAATGGAGACTGACATGTCCGAGAACGAGACGACGCAAGAGCAATCCCAGG
>Ga0308164_10004429_pt1 | contig 11861 bp, 9 predicted proteins | sample PhyTR2_FD_201031 | JGI IMG/M metagenome (GOLD analysis project Ga0308164, IMG submission 201031) | Phyllosphere microbial communities from UC Gill Tract Community Farm, Albany, California, United States - DLSLT.R2 | ecosystem: Host-associated > Plants > Phyllosphere > Unclassified | place: USA... | reverse complement strand
CGCACCTGTGATATCGAGAGGGGGGGAAGAGTGATATTCGCCCGTCTTCTGCAACAACCCCGCAACGCCTGCGCGCATCGCTTAGGCGTTATCGCGCAATTTAGAACTTGCCTCATCTGACGTCGTCCCCTCCCCCGGAGGGTAAATCCAACCGTGACCATGTCCGGAGGTATTTTGGCAGTGCCGCTCGCAGAGACAAGAATTTGGGACGATGAGGGCGTCTGGACTTCTGCCGGCGATCTTACGGCAATCATGATCGCGAGGACGGCCAATCTCATTAAAGCCCAACCGGTAATCAGATCGTGCCTTTTCGGGGGCTTGTGCTGAATGACTGAGGTGAAGCGACTGCAGGGCGCGCGCGGGCCTGGACGAATGCGCACGCCGCATGCGCACCAGAGGTGGGAGGCGCTATGAGGTCTATTACAAACGGTCGCATCCAAAACTCGGCATGTGAACAGCCAAGTTAAAAGCTGAACTTAATTCCCGGTTTGGCTCCTAAATACTCCTAAAAAGAACGGGCTCAGCCGTCTTGCCAGGAAGCGTACGGCTTCCTTCCATTCCAACGAAAGGATCGCGTCATCAAACCGTGCGCTCAAACACCTGAAGTATGACAAATAGTTTCCACGTTCGCTTGTAGATCGCCAGCCTCTCCAGTGCAAATATTAGTTCCGGATCGGCCCGATAAGCTGCAGTTAAGTTGAGGGGAATGCCGTTCGCTCGTAGACGAGGCAAATAAAAGCGCAAAATACGTGAACATGTCTCGTTGGTTATGATCCAGATTTTTCAGAAAATGTTCTGATCTGAGTCTCGGTCGGTTGACATGGATCAGCCTAGATGCTGAACTAACCACGCTTTTTGCGCGATACACATCATCGGTCGAAAGCAAGGGGTTAACACCAAGCGGAGAGGTTCCCATGCGGGTTTTGTGCGAAGACGAACTAGATTTGATCGCGGGAGGTCTCTACATTCCGGGATACGGCTACGTCATCGAGGCCCCACAGCCGTACAACCCTTACAATCCGCCCAGCCCATACAACCCGTATACTTCAAATGGCGGCTTAACTACGAACTTTCCTGGCGGCTATCCAATGCTAGGACCTAATTCCGACTATGTAAACGGAATGTTTGACAACTATAAGATAGATGTCAAAATGGATATTACACGAGATCTTAGTCCCGCAGAAAAGGCTGCCTTTGTCGCGCTTAACGAAGCCATAGCTACCATGACGCAGATAGTCCGCACCCCGGGATTTCAAACTGCTACAGCAAGTGATGGCCTTGGTCACATTATAAACGGCCGTGAAGTAGCAGATAAGTGGGCGCTTACTGACTTCGTTGTTACCGATAAACTATATGACAACGGCGGTGTTGGAAAGACACACGCTACAAACGATAACAACAACGTCTTATTGGAGATCAACATAAAGGGCCTTGTTAATTACATGGGCAACCCAACGGCAGATGGTAGCCAATTATTTCCTCGACCGGAGGACGCCATCGCTTACATCGCCCATGAAATGGCGCATGCTACGAGAATGGGAATTGCGAATAACGCTGCCATTTATTCTGCAGATAGTGCTGGCGGCGCAAGCCGAACTACTGAGGAATTCATGGGCAATGAGGGTTTGGCATGGAGCGGCGGCGAGGCCATTTTAGCGATGGCAGGCAGAACGATGGACTTTGTGCCTGAGCAACCAAAAACTGCTACATTTACAGTAACTAAGTAATTCTAAGAGTTTAGCAGGTTTTGACAAAATTTTGTCCACTTGCGGATTAGAAAAGTTATATGCTTGTGGGTGGTGTTACAAGCCAAAATGGGACGGAAACGATGAAGACGAGGTCTTTAAATAACATTTTTTTCGCCATGTCGATGTTCTCGACTTCGTCGTTGTCAGCCGCCGAACCCTCCGATGGCCTTCAGGACCCCATAAAATACTGTGACAAGATTTCTTTCGATCAGCGAAACATTCGCGTTAAGCCACCACAAGTTTCAGATAATAATACCGTTCAAACGACTTTCATCATGTCGTTTCGTATATTAGAATCTTCACAGTCCGGATTTGTGAATGCCGATCTGTCGCGAGGATTAATATACCTAAAAAGTAGAAATATAGCTTCATTAAAGTACAATAAGTATGGGGACGATTGGAGGATTACCGAAATAAGTAAAACGTGCCCAGGATTCAAAAGCTTCTCCTTACTGGCAAAGATCGAGCAGCATGGGCCCGAGCTGAGTGGGCTGAAACTGGTGCAGTCCGTTTCTCTCCCTAACGGTCGTCATCTTGGACTCTACAATTCTAGTGACAATTCCACTTCACAAATTTACCAATGGTCCTCCAATAACTTGAATCCCGAGAAGCTGTTTTCTCTTAAGTCTCGACAAAGCTTCATTTCCGCGAGAGGTGCTATTGATGCCCCAATCATCTCTATTAATCTATTAAGTGCCGGGTCTAGTGAGGGCTGGTACGAATGGCGCCGGCTGTTATGGGCGTTCCAAACCCACTAGGCTTTATTGCACACTACACCCGCGGGAGGATGGCAAACCGTTCGGATGTCGAACCTCGTTCGGAAGTGCGATCAATCCTCTGTGGGTACCGTCGCGGTAACATAGCAAACTTACAATGTGTTCGTCGCCTTCGGAATAGATACGAGCTGCCTAGCCCCGCGGATGAAAGCTTGGACTTGCCGTTTTAAAGCTTATCATCATGATATATTCCTTGCCATCGAAAGCAAAGCAGACGTGAACACAACGGCGATGCTAAATGCATCACTACGCAGTTAATTCTGCAACTTTTACCGCGCCGCCATCCGAAACCCATCGTGAGCAACACTCGTCCCCGTCGAACTCGTGCATTCCGAAGGTTTGCGACGAACGTAGTGGCACTGGAGTTGCCCGAGAGTACATGCGATCTCCATCGACATGCAGAACGAACTATTCCGTCCGGCGGCAGTCGACCACCAAACGAGCAGACTGCATGGTTCGGTCGTGCTTCAATCATCCGTCTCGAGCCGGCTCATCACAGGCGCAATCCTGATCGTCGTCGTCTTGGCGGTCGCTTGGGTAGCCTTGGCCCACTACGCTCGCACCGAGCCCGCCAGGGGCATCATGGTTCCGGTAGATGGAGCATCGAAGATCTACGCCATGCATCCAGGCGTCGTGAGTGCCTTCATGGTGAAGGAGGGCGACATGGTTGAGGCGGGACAGAAGCTAGCGATAGTCACGCTCGAGACGCCCAACGCGGCAGGCGCCTTTGGGACCATCGAGGCGCTGGACTCGCTACGTGCCCAGCGCGTTCTCGCCGACGAGCAGCTAGGACTGTCACGGCGGCGCTCGGCGACCGATACGGCGAGGCTCGATGGCGTCATAGAGGGGCTGCATGATCAAGAATCGACAATCGGGGAACAGATAGCGCTGCAGAAGGAGATCGTAGCATCCACCAATGCTACATTCGATCAGCTAGGGGCAGTCGTCGCCAAAGGTTTCGTAAGCAAGCTTGATTACGAGAGGCGTAGGCAGAGCGCGCTCGCTGCGCGCCAGGAGCTGAGCCGCCTCAGTCAGCAACTAGATTCGGTGCGCGCGGAAATTGCGCGAACCACTAACGAACGTAGCAGCACGAGACTTGAAGGAAAGGCCCAGCAGGCATCTGCTAGGTCGGCAATCGAGGGGTTGCGTCAGCAGCGATCACGAGTTGAAGGCGAAGCTAGCTATCTCGTCGAGGCTCCGGTGTCTGGACGGATCACCGCTGTGCAAACTGGCGTAGGTCAGACCGTCGGCAACTCGGTGCCGATGATGGTGGTGATGCCGGAAGGCGCGCGCTTGCGCGCCGACATATATGTACCCAGTCGTGCGATCGGCTTCATCAGGCCCGGGCAAGAGGTCAGGCTGCTCTATGATGCTTTTCCATATCAGCGGTTCGGCAGCTTTGGAGGCCGGGTCGATACCATATCACGCGTCGCCGTCGCAGGAACGGAGACAAACGCTCCCTTCAAGATAGACGAACCGGTGTACAGGATTACTGCCGTACCCGAACGTCAGCAGGTTTTGGCCTACGGCAAGCCCGTAGCACTTCAGCCTGGTATGACGCTCGTAGCCAACATTGTTCTTGAACGACAGACTTTTCTGGACTGGTTTCTAAGTCCGCTTCGCGCTGTCGCGAACCGGAGTTGAAGCCCGTGCTCGAGAACCTTAACTTCGGGGGGCGGAAGACCCCCCTCATCAGGCAGGCGGAAGGCAGTGAATGCGGCCTCGCCTGCCTGGCCATGGTAGCGGGGCATCATGGGTTTGAAACTGATCTAACCGCTCTTCGAAGGCGGTTCCAGATGTCGCTGAAGGGCACCACCCTCAAGCATTTGATGAGCATAGCCGAGGAGCTTGGTTTTTCTGCCCGCCCACTTCGTGGCGAAGTGTCTGACCTCTCCCAGACGGCACTGCCCGCAGTCCTCCACTGGGACCTGAACCACTTCGTCGTACTCACACGCATCACCGGAGGCATGCGCGGCAAGCGCTATCACGTCCACGATCCAGCTTCCGGAGTTCGGCAGTACGGCGAGGAGGAGTTCTCTCGCCATTTCACGGGAATCATCCTCGAACTGGTGAAGTCGGAAAGCTTCCGTCCACGCCCGACCCGCACCAGCCTGAGGATCAACCAGCTCTGGAGCCGCATGGATGGCTTCTGGCCCGCCTTCAGGCAGGTATTCGTCCTTTCTGCGGTTCTTCAGCTCGTCGCGTTGGTCACACCGTTCTTTATGCAGGTTTCCATCGACACGGCCCTGCCCGCCTTCGATGGCGATCTTCTCCTCGTGCTGGCGCTTGGGTTCGGTGGCGTAGCTGTCGTCTCGATGCTTACGTCTTGGGTCCGCTCGCTGGTCCTCGTGCGGTTAGGCACGTCGCTATCGTACCAAGTTACCGTCAACCTATTTCGCCATCTTCTGCGGCTTCCGTTGCCATGGTTCGAACGTCGGCACGTCGGCGACGTAATCTCGCGCTTCGGGTCTACGAAGCCCATATCGGATCTGCTCAGCCAAGGTTTGATCGCAACTCTGATCGACGGGATCATGGCCGTTGTGACGTTAGCCCTGATGTTCGTTTACTCCCCATCGTTGTCTATGATCGCAATCACGGCGCTCGTTTTGGTCACATGTCTGCGCGTCGGGTTCTTTGGTGCCTTGAAGTATGCGAACGTCAGCATGGTGACCGCGATAGCGAAGGAGAACAGTGTCTTTATCGAATCGCTGCGGGGTATAGCGACGATCAAGGCGTTCGGCGAGGAGTCGAACAGGCAACGTCTCTGGCAACAGAAGAAGGCTGACGCCGTCAATGCGGAGATCAAGACGGGTCGTCTCAACGCAGGCTTCAACGCTGGCGAACAGTTCGTCATGGGCGCCGAGCGGGTGCTGTTTGTCTATCTCGCGATCAAATACGCCATGACCGGCGTCCTTAGCGTAGGGATGGTCTTCGCTTTACAATCGTACCGCCAGCAGTTCCTGGATGCCGTCAACCGGCTGATCCAGCAAGCCATAAGCTACCGCCTGCTTGACATGCATCTCGCCCGCATAGCCGACATCGCATTGAGCGAACCAGAGGCGATCATCCCAGCGAACGCGTTCTCCTCTTCGGACGGTGCGCCGGTCAGGATCACTTTGCGACAAGTGAGGTTCCGGTATGCGGCCAACGAGCCCGAGGTCCTCCGGGGTATCGATCTCGACGTACAGCGGGGCGAGATGATCGCACTGGTCGGATCTTCTGGAAACGGCAAGACGACCCTCATGAAGGTGATGATGGGACTTCTTCCTCCTACCCATGGCGAGGTCCTCATCGACGGTATACCACTGAAAACCTATGGACTTATGCGCTGGCGTCAAGAGATCGCATCTGTGGCGCAGGACGACGCCCTGTTCGCCGGCACACTTGGCGACAACATCTGCATGTTCGATCCCGAACCTGACGATTCCAGGATGGGGGCGGCAGCCCACGCCGCCAGCATAGACCAGGAGATCGAAAGGATGCCGATGAGGTATCACACTCCAGTGGGTGACATGGGCTCCGTCCTGTCCGGAGGACAGAAGCAGCGGGTCATGCTCGCTCGCGCAATATATAGACAACCGATGGCGTTATTCCTGGACGAGGCTACGGCCCATCTCGACGCTGAAAGCGAGTACAAGGTTGGGGAAGCTGTCCGATCGATGCCATGCACCCGGATCATCATCGCTCATCGTCCGCAGACGATCGAACGCGCAAACCGAGCTTTCGTTGTCAGCAATGGCCTTCTAACGCAGGTCGAGCTTGTCCCTTTCAAGAGCATGCCGATGCCGTGATGGCGTCGAAGAGTCACTCGTGGTCAAGGCCTTCGCAGAAGTGAAGCCGAACGCGGCAGGGAAGACTTAAATCCAATGAAAGAATTGCACCATCAAACCGTGGTATTAAACACCTAACGGCAGATTTCCACTAAACCCAGGCATTAGTGCTTACTGTGCGGCGGGGTACAACGACTAATAGCGCGATCAGAACGCCGCCAGAAAGCGTGGGCGTTTACAGCAATGCTGACATCCGCGGTCGGCAGCGTTCATCAATCGGACGTTTGATGCGCAGCCCGCTGATGGAGGAAAAGAATGGACGTCAGCACGGAAGCCCATCTTCGAACGTTTTCCCAGGGACAATCATCGTCCCGACAGATGCGCGAGCAAACCGGCCCCGGTTACAGCCAGATGCTTGACGCACTGGGTGAGCTTGGCCTGCGACCACCGAGCATCGACTACGATACTGCCAGCAAAGAGGTAAGCGGGGATACAATAATCTTGCCGCCTATTACGAAGCCAACAAACAGGAGCGGGAAAGCACGACTAGCAGGCTAGGGCCTCCTGTCACGGCCGACGACTGATTTCCCTGTATGGTAGACACCTAGGCTGACATGAAAATAACTGGATACGCTCATTAGCGCTTAGCGCTGGAAGCTGCGTCCGGAATAAATCGCAGCGCTGCGGAATTAACTAATACGTCTTTCAACATGCGAGCAGAATCGCTTGCAGGTGTGTTCGCTTTTTGTTCTAATACGGGTATGAATGCATTGATCTTGCTTAAGTCACCGCTGCCATCCGCCATGCCGGCGGCGCCGGCCTACACCGCCACTTACCGTACGCGCTTACAGGCCGGATTTGCGTGTTTTCCTGCGTGATCCAGAATCGGTAATTTTTGCATCAAGCGGAAACAGAAACACGTCGTAATCGGGCGATTGTAACGCTATCGCAGAGGCAAGGGCCCCCTGCTAGAGGACACTTTATGACCAAGAAATCTGCCGCGCTGGCTGAGAAGCAAACTGATACCAAAACCGATGAATCTGCCTCAACGGAGCAGCTCGGTCGCTCAAGCTGGATTACAGCAGACAGCAAGATTGCAGGAGTGATGCAAGGTGACTCTGCTACCATGTTAAAGCAGCTGCCCGATGGAATTTTCAACGTCGCAGTCACCTCGCCGCCATACTATTGGGTGCGCGACTACGGCTATGACGGCCAAGTCGGCCATGAGGCGAGCGTGGATGCTTATGTCGAAGCCTTGATGAAGGTGTTCGATGAGGTAAAGCGGACCCTACACCCTGAGGGCGTTTTTTTTCTTAACATTGGGGACACCTATTATTCGGGCAACGGCCAGCCCCACGGTAGCGATCCGCGCAGCTCATCACGCAATTTCGCGCGAAAAAAACTGCGACCTGTTGACCAGTCAGGCTGGGATATTCCCAAAAAGTCGATGATCGGCGTGCCTTGGAAGGTCGCCTTTGCGATGCAGGCTCGGGGGTGGACGTTACGGAGCGATATCATTTGGAACCGAGGCAACGCCTTCGTTGAGCCAACTGCCCGCGACAGACCCTACCGCCAATATGAACATGTCTTCATGTTCTCTAAAAGCCGCTTTTATTCTTTTGATCGGAGCAAGCTGGTAGAAGAAGACGTCTGGAACATTCCGATCGAACGCAGCATGCGGACGCGTGAAGCCGGTCACAACGCCGCCTTTCCATCTGAGTTGGTGCGGAGGTGCATCGAGGTCGGAAGCCCGATTAGTGGCCACGTCCTAGATCCGTTTGTGGGGTCCGGCACTACCATTTTCACCGCCTTAGCTCACGACAGGAACGTCGTTGGCGTGGACATGAGCGAAGACTACGTAGATTATATCGAAACAACACTCGAATGCGATGGCCACGAGCCAACCACCTGGGATAACGTCCAGGAATGCCTTCGCCGCCCGTCCGGACTTTGGGAAACGTGGGCAGGAAATAAGAATAACTTTCGCAAGCCTGGCAAAAAACGGACTGAATAATCAGTGAAATATTTTGATATTCCGACTATAAAGTCAGCAATCGAGAATCTTCAACACCATTCTGGTACGAAGGTTATTACTGCCTTTGTGTTTGCTGCCAATAACGTCAATACAAACACAGTGACGGATATATCGAAAGATAGAGGAACCGATCGGCTAGTAGATCAGTATTTCTGCGGGGCTCTAATGAGCCTCGCTCCGTTGACTAGAGGCAATCTTCTTCGACCGCGCTTTAACGACGTAACGTGGAAAAGCGGACGTTTCTCCAATGACTACGTCATTCGTCAAGACACTAAGTTTTGGGGAAATCTCTCTTCAAGCCGGGGCTATCGCGAATGGCGTGATCGCGGCCTTCTTGAAGGGGACAAGTCGATCTTCCAGCTAAAACCTAGCTTCAAGGCCGCGTTTGAGCAGGACATTGCTGAAACCTTCCGTTTTGAAGATTTCATGGTTTGGCTCTACGCCTTCACCGGGTTCCCCGATGAAGTTGATAGCTGGCTCGCCCTGTACGATCATCTGGTGACCGCTGACCTCGGCCTTGCTCAGTTCCAGCCCGATTATCTCGGACGCTTTAAGCTCACGGTCCCGGGTTTGCCTTGGCCTGCGACCATCCCCGACAGACCCACCGACGAGGCATTTCTTACTCAACTCGCTCCCAAGCTTAAGGCCCTGATCGACGCTGCCGAGCCGGAAAAAGATGACGACGACGACGAACTACCGCCTCTTCCTGACGATGACGCGGATTACGTGGCTATGACCACAGCAATTCGCCTGAAGGAGAGCTATTCGTTTTTGCTCGCCGGCCCTCCAGGCACTGGAAAATCTCGCAAAGCCCGACAACTCGCTATTAAGTTGGCTGGTGATTCTAAACGTGAGCTGTTCTTACAATTTCATCCCGCTATGGGCTACGATGACTTTGTACAGGGCTTCAGGCCTGTCGCCGTTAAAAACGACAAAGGTGACGAGGTAGGTGTCACCTACAAGCTTGCTTCACGCCTATTTATGAAGCACGCTGAGGAAGCGCAAAAAAGCCTTGATAAATACTATGTTGTTGTGATCGACGAACTAAATCGTGGAGATGTCGCCCGAATTTTTGGTGAAGTCCTAACATACCTGGAGCCATCTTACCGTTCCAAGTCGTTCCGGCTTTCCTATGCTGAAGAAGACATCACTCTTCCGCGAAATTTAATTATTATCGCAACGGCAAATCCTTATGATCGTTCTGTTACCGATCTTGATGACGCGTTACTGCGTCGATTCTGGGTTTTTGAGATTAAACCCGATGCAGATATCTTGCGATCTCATCTCGTAGATAAAGCTGTAGAATCCGGCCTAATAAACCGAACCGTTCAGATGTTTACGATCATTAATAGCGTGATGCCGAATGGATTTGGACATACAAACTTCCTGCGCGTTCGCACGCTTGACGACCTTAAAGCGGTCTGGCTAGGCCGTGTAAGAATGAGTCTGGATCGCACATTCACACATGATCGCGATACCTACAAGTCAACTGAATCAGAGATCGAGACCCTACTAACCGCGACGGAGCAGGAAGGCGCAGCAGAGCCCGTAGACGGCCCCCCTGCACCTCCTGCGGAAGCATGATATGGCTGGATTACCACGTGTAGTTTCGATTGAGGAGCGCGAGAACCGCGTTTTTCCGCGTGAGGATTTGTTTGATAGCACTGGCCATTCGCTAATCCTGCCAGAAACGAGGGCCCTTTCGGCGGTCGAGCTCAAAGACGTCCATGATGGTGTGAACCTCCGTGCGCTTGGATTGATCGGATATCTCCCGCTAACCAGCGAAATTGTTCTCAATCTTCGTCCTAAGTTTCCGCTCAACAATCTGTGGCGGATGCTTGCTATCGCTGATGAGAGCTACGACCGGGTGTTGCCAGTTTTGCGTTCATATGAACGCGATGGCGCCTCCCCACCCCATCAGCTACTAGCCCGAGGATTTTGCCACTACTTGCGAGCCATCATCGACCTGGGCCTAGCTCGTGGTTACTACCGTGAACCCTACACTGGGTTTTACAAACCCAAGGTCGAATTCAGCCGCACCATGTCCCGACACCTGTCGCGTGGGGACGACCTCACCGTTTCCGGCGATATCTTTGCGTATTCTGCCAACCTCTCAGTCAACTCGGTTCTGAAATCCGCCTGCCTCGCATTCCTTCGCATTATCCCCCGTGACCCAAAATGGCTTTCGGAAAGAAGGCTATTACTCGAAGCGCTCAATGCACTTCATCGAGTTTCACCTGCTAGAATGCGCGTTGGAGACGAAGCTCTGGCGGATATGACACCGCGTTGGGTTCGAGAGAATTATCGAGGTGCCTTATCGGTGTATGCCATGCTGCTCGGCTATACGCAGATCGGCTTCGGTTACGACGCTCAAGGCAGCGAATTGCCCTCATTCCTTTTTTCACTTGATGGCATCTTCGAAAGCTATGTCCGCAACGTTTTCCGAACGGCGTTCAACGGACGGAAAATTGCAGTGTTGGACGGAAACACTCCTAGGCACCATGGTCGATTATTCCTCGATAACAATCGTTTTCCTACCAAGCCGGACCTTATTTTTCGTAAGAAAAAGATGATACTTGGCATTGCGGAGGTGAAATATAAACAGGAGATCAAGGAAGAAGATCGTTATCAAGTGTTAAGTCATGTTCTTGCCGCCCAGTGCAAAATAGGTGTTTGGATTTCACCATCGGTTAGCAAGAACTCTAGCGGAATTGCATATGTCGGATCGGTTGCAACTGGTGCAAAATTTTATCACTATTTGCTGGATATAAGTGGTGATCTAGACGAGGCTAGCGCGGATATGGTTGAGAAAGTTGGCGCCCTATTACCTGACCTGGTCGACGCTACCGAAGCAGGGTAACACACGCAACGCTCTCAGATTGACGAAGTGGCACAATGCCGCGACGACGTGGCTCAATCTCGCCATTGAGGATATGGTTCTATCGATCGATGAGGACGTGACGTGACCCCCGTCTTTTATCTAGCTGCAACCAGAGACCGACCGCTGTTGTCGCGCGGGAGCGCGGGTGAAGCAAAGGGCAGATTTAAACCCGCCCGCCCTTCATGCCTCATACTCAGTAACCGCCTGTTATCGGCTCGGGAAACAGCGGCTTAACTGCCATTTCTTCTTTAAAGGAGAGGTGGAATCCGATCTTGTCCCCTGGACGTTGACGGGCTGGTCGAAGCCGAGCGACTAGGCCAATTTTTTGGCGATTTAGGGCGCGCGACTTCTAAGGAGGCTCGGCTAACTGCGGAGAATGAGCCGAAGGCAATGATCGCGCAATACAGCCCCACATCTGACAGCGTCATCTGGTCTCGGGTCCAATAGCGCTACGTCCGGTTCTGGGCGTCACCGGACTTGACGCCACATGGTTCAGTTCCGATCGAATTCGGCGGATCGCTTAGTCTGTTTGGGGTTTAACCGGGGTGCATGGCGACATACTAAGGTGAGAAGTCGCACATTTATGCGGGGCGGGGGTAGTTGCGGCGGGGGAAGTATGCCCAAGCGCGCATGTTTAACAAATAAGGATAC
>Ga0308164_10004428_pt1 | contig 11867 bp, 10 predicted proteins | sample PhyTR2_FD_201031 | JGI IMG/M metagenome (GOLD analysis project Ga0308164, IMG submission 201031) | Phyllosphere microbial communities from UC Gill Tract Community Farm, Albany, California, United States - DLSLT.R2 | ecosystem: Host-associated > Plants > Phyllosphere > Unclassified | place: USA... | reverse complement strand
GGCCTACATCCTGTTCGTGAACCCGAGCATCCTCGGCGAAACCGGCATGGACAAAGGCGCAGTGTTCGTCGCGACCTGCCTGGCGGCCGCCATCGGTTCGACCGTGATGGGCCTGATCGCCAACTACCCGATCGCGCTGGCACCGGGCATGGGCCTCAATGCCTTCTTTACCTACACCGTGGTCCTGCACATGGGCCATACCTGGCAAGTGGCGCTGGGGGCAGTGTTCATTTCGGCGGTACTGTTCTTTCTGCTGTCGATCTTTCGCATCCGTGAGTGGATCATCAACAGCATCCCTTTGCCGTTGCGTTCGGCGATTGCTGCCGGCATCGGCCTGTTCCTGGCGCTGATCGCCCTGCACAACGCCGGTATCGTAGTCAGCAACCCGGCCACCATGGTTGGCCTGGGCGACTTGAAACAACCGGCGCCGATCCTCGCCACCCTGGGCTTTGCGCTGATCGTCGCGCTGGAAGCCCTGGCCGTGCGCGGTGCGGTGCTGATCGGCATCCTGGCGGTGACCATCGTGTCGATTGTGATGGGCTTCACCCCATTCGGCGGCGTGACCTCGATGCCACCGTCCCTGGCCCCGACCTTCCTGCAGTTGGACATCAAAGGCGCGCTGGATATCGGCCTGGTCAGCGTGATCTTCGCCTTCCTGTTCGTCGACCTGTTCGACAACTCCGGCACCCTGATCGGCGTAGCCAAGCGCGCCGGCCTGATGGGCAAGGACGGACACATGCCGAAAATGGGCCGTGCACTGATCGCCGACAGCACCGCGGCCATGGCCGGTTCGCTGCTGGGCACCTCGACCACCACCAGCTACATCGAATCCGCCGCGGGCGTCAGCGCCGGTGGCCGTACCGGTTTGACTGCCATCGTAGTGGCGATCCTGTTCCTGCTCGCACTGTTCTTCTCTCCGCTGGCCGCCAGCGTTCCAGCGTTTGCTACCGCGCCGGCGCTGCTGTTCGTCGCCGTGCTGATGACCTCCGGCCTGGCTGAAATCGACTGGGACGACATCACTGTGGCAGCGCCGGTGGTGATAACCGCCCTGGCGATGCCCTTTACTTACTCCATCGCCAACGGCATCGCCTTCGGTTTCATCGCTTGGACCGCCATCAAGCTGCTTTCGGGCCGCTACCGTGAGCTGAACCCGGCGCTGGTGATTCTGTCGATTCTGTTCGTGATCAAGCTGGGCTGGTTCAACGCATGACTTTTGACGCCGCACGCTACACCGCTCAACTGCAAGACAAGGTCACGCGCCTGCGTGACCTGCTCGCTCCGTTCGATGCGCCCGAGCCGCAGGTGTTCGACTCGCCGCTGCAGCACTTCCGCCTGCGCGCGGAATTCCGCCTGTGGCGCGAGGGCGGTGAGCGCCACTACGCGATGTTTTCCCAGGACGATAAGCGCACGCCGATCCTGATCGAAGACTTCCCTATCGCCAGCGCTCGCATCAACCAGCTGATGCCCCAACTCAAGGCCGCCTGGCAAGCCAGCGCCGCTCTGAGCCACAAGCTGTTCCAGGTGGAGTTCCTCACCACCCTGGCCGGCGATGCAATGATCACCCTGTGCTATCACCGCCCGCTGGACGAGCACTGGCACGCGGCGGCCAACCAGCTCGCCGCTGACCTGAACGTGAGCATCATCGGCCGCTCCAAGGGCAAACGCGATGTGATCGGCCACGATTACGTGGTGGAGAAACTCGAAGTCGGCGGCCGCACCTTCAGCTATCGTCAACCCGAAGGCGCGTTCACCCAGCCCAACGGCACGGTGAACCAGAAGATGCTCAACTGGGCCTACGAGGCTTTGGGCGATCGCCCGGACGATCTGCTGGAGCTGTATTGCGGCAACGGTAATTTCACCCTGCCCCTGGCCACCCGCGTGCGCAAAGTGCTGGCCACCGAGATCAGCAAGACCTCGGTAAACGCGGCACTGAGCAATCTCGATGAAAACGCGGTGGAGAACGTCACCCTGGTGCGCCTGTCCGCCGAAGAACTCACCGAAGCCCTCAACGAAGTGCGCCCGTTCCGCCGCCTGCACGGTATCGATCTGAAAAGCTACGAGTTCGGCAGCGTGTTTGTGGACCCACCGCGTGCCGGCATGGACCCGGACACCTGCGAGCTCACCCGGCGTTTCGACAACATCCTGTACATCTCCTGCAACCCGGAGACCCTGGCGGCCAACATCGCCCAACTGCATGACACCCACCGCATTACCCGGTGTGCGATGTTTGATCAGTTTCCGTGGACGCACCATATGGAATCGGGTGTGTTGCTGACTCGACGCTAAACGTTCCATTGCTCCATGCGCGGCCGCCCGAGCCATTGGCTAAGCGGCCGCGCAGCGTGCTATAGCTGCCCTTCCTTGATTAACGGTTCGATAATCGAACACATGCCGCGCTGGCAATTGACCAAATTAACCATCCGGTACATTTTATCTCCACAACCAACAAGAACTGTGGAGATACCCCCTCATGCCGCCCATCGTGCTGGTGCTCAATGGCCCCAATCTCAACCTGCTCGGCACCCGCGAACCCGCCACCTACGGGCATGAAACCCTAGCCGACGTGGCGGCCCTCTGCGGCCGCAGCGCCGAGCAACTGGGGCTTAAAATCGAATTCCGCCAAACCAACCACGAAGGCGAGCTGCTCGACTGGATCCACGGCGCCCGCGCGCGCTGCGCCGGTATCGTGATCAACCCTGCCGCCTGGACCCACACGTCGGTGGCAATCCGCGATGCGCTGGTAGCCAGCGAAGTGCCGGTGATCGAAGTGCATTTATCCAATGTGCATACCCGTGAGGCGTTTCGGCATCATTCATTTGTGTCGCCCATCGCCAAAGCGGTATTGGCCGGTTTTGGAAGCCACGGCTACCACCTGGCCCTGGAACATTTCAGCCATCTGTTCAAAGGACGTGCCTGATGAAACCGCGCATTCTTGCCGGGCTGATTGGCGCCGGCATCCAGGCCTCCCGCACACCCGCTTTGCACGAACAGGAAGGCGACGCCCAGGGCCTACGCTACCTGTACCAACTGATCGACCTTGATCCCTTGGGCCTGGATATCAAGGCCCTGCCCGACCTCCTACGCGCCGCCGAGCTGATGCACTTTACCGGGCTGAACATTACCTACCCGTGCAAGCAGGCGATTCTGCCGCTGCTGGATGAATTGTCCGACGAAGCCCGAGGCATCGGCGCGGTGAATACCGTGGTGTTCAAGGACGGCAAACGCATTGGCCACAACACCGATTGCCTGGGGTTTGCCGAAGGTTTCCGGCGCAACCTCAATGACGTGCCGCGCCAGCGTGTGGTGCAGATGGGCGCCGGCGGTGCAGGCGCGGCAGTGGCGCATGCACTGCTGGCTGAAGGGGTGGAGCAGTTGAGTGTTTTCGATGTGGACGCCATCCGCGCCCGCGACCTTGTGGATAACCTCGCCCAGCGTTTCGGCAGCGGCCGCGCTCAAGTCGGCGGCGGCCTGGAGAACGCCATGGCCGAAGCCGATGGCCTGGTCAATACCACGCCGATGGGCATGGCCAAACTCCCCGGTACACCAGTGCCGGCGGCGCTGTTGCGCGCTCAGCTGTGGGTAGCGGAAATCGTCTACTTCCCGCTGGAAACCCAACTGCTACGGGATGCTCGCGCCCTGGGTTGCCGCACGCTGGACGGCGGCAATATGGCAGTGTTCCAGGCGGTGAAAGCATTTGAATTGTTCAGCGGTAAAGTGCCGGATGCGCAACGCATGCTGACGCACTTCAAAAGCATGAATACCTGACTGACGAAACCAGATCACCATGTGGGAGGGGGCTTGCCCCCTCTCACTTGGTATGCATTCCAACCTGAGGCCTCAGGCTTGCAGGTAGCGCATCACCGAGTCGCAGAGCATATCGCGGTGGCGCTGTTTAACCGCCTCATCCGACAGTTCGATCTGAAAGATCTCACTGAACGTATGGCGGTTGGACACCCGGTAAAAACTGAACGAGTTGATCAGCAGGTGCACATCCAACGGCTCCAGGCCTTCGCGGAACAGGCCCATTTCGGCGCCTCGGCGCAAGGTGGCGCCCAGGGCTTCGAGGATGTTGCTGTTCATGGCCTTGATCGAGTCCGAACGCTTCACATATTCAGCGTTGTGGATATTTTCGATGCTGACGATGCGCACAAAATCCACGTTCTGATCGTGATGATCAAAGGTGAATTCCACCAGCCGACGGATCGCTTCACGGGGCTCCAGCGCCGTGAGGTTCATGCGGGTTTCGGTATTGCGGATATCGCCGTAGAGCTTTTCCAGTACCTCGACGTACAGCTGCTCCTTGCTGCCGAAGTAGTAATAGATCATGCGCTTGGAGGTGTGGATGCGTTCGGCGATGGCGTCTACGCGCGCGCCGGCCAAACCCTGCTGAACAAACTCGACAATGGCTTCTTGCAGTATGTTTTCGCGGGTCTTTTCTGGATTGTTCTTACGACTCTTGCGCGGTGCGTCTGACACTGCGGGGAGTTCGGGACTCGACGTCATGGTGCTCACGGCCATTGTTGTTAGGCAGGCCGCGATTATGGGCCGGGGCGCTCCCCGAAGGAAGCACCCGGCCAGGGTTCACAGCCGCGCCTGGCGCACCGCGCCACTGCGCGACTTGGCCATCGCCGCCAGGCGTACCGCCACATTGGCCGCGCCGTAACCGGCGTAGCCGTTTTTGCGCTGGATGATCTCGAAGAAAAACCGTCCTTCGAAGGGCTCGGTGTAGACGTGAAACAACTCACCGCCCTGAGCGTCGCGGTCGTACAACACGTTGTAGTACGCCAGCTCGCTGAGGAACTCGTCATCGAAATCAAAGCGCGCCGCCAGGTCGTCGTAATAATTGAGCGGGATATCCAGCAATGGCACGCCGGCCTCTTTGGCTCTGCGCACCTCGGCGAAAATATCCGCACAGTCGAAGGCAATGTGATGCACCCCCGAGCCCCGATAGCTCGATAGCGCGTGGGAGATGGCAGTGTTGCGGTTTTCGGAGATATTCAGCGGCAAGCGAATCGAACTGCAGCGGCTACGCAATGCGCGGCTTTTCACCAGGCCGTAGGGGTCGGGTAGCACCACTTCGTCGTCGGCTTCGAAATCCAGCAGGCTCTTGTAGAACAGCACCCAACTGTCGAGGCTGTCGGCAGGCAGGGCCATGGCCATATGGTCGATGCGCAGCAGGCCGCCGCCGCAAGCCGTGGTCGGTTGCAGGTTGAAGTCGGTGTCGTAGAGCCCGCCTTCGCTGGGGTCCACCAGGTAAATCAGACTGCCGTCCGGCGCACGCACCGCCGCCAGCTCCAGCTCGTTCGGCCCGACCAGGCCGCGATAAGGCTGGCCTTTATAAGCCACCGCGCGTTCCAGTGCCTTGGCGCTGTCCTTTACCCGCAGCGCCGTGGCGCACAGCGACGGCCCATGGGCTTCGAAAAAATTGTGGGCGAAGGAATACGGCTCGCAATTGAGGATCAGGTTGATATCGCCCTGGCGCAGCAGGCTGACGGCCTTGGAACGATGCTGCCCAGCCTTGACGAAGCCCAGACGCTCCAACCAGTGGGAGAGCTTGGCGCCGAGGCTTTCATCCACGGCAAATTCGAGGAACTCGATGCCGTCGTACTCGCTGGCGGGCGGCGTTTCGAACAGGATATCCAGCGGTGCGGCCGGCTGTTCCTCGGCCAGGCGCTGACGGGTTTTCTCCTCCAGGTACAACAACGAGCGCAGCCCGTCGGCGGCATTGGCGCGGGGCGGCGCGGCACGGAAACCATCGTTGAAGATTTCCAGGGACAGCGGCCCGGTGTACCCACTTTTGATAATCGGCGCCAGAAACCCGGCCAGGTCGAACTCGCCCTGCCCCGGGAAGCAACGGAAATGGCGGCTCCACTCCAACACATCCATGGCCAGGATCGGCGCATCGGCCATTTGCACGAAGAAGATCTTGTCGCCAGGGATCTGCGCGATGGCGCTCGGGTCGCCCTTGAGTGACAACGTGTGGAAACTGTCGAGCAACACGCCCAGGCTCGGATGATCCACCTGACGCACCAGGTTCCATACCTGCTGCCAGGTGTTCACATGCTTGCCCCAGGCCAGGGCTTCATAGCCGATGCGCAAGCCTCGTCTGCCGGCGTGTTCGGCCAGCAGGCTCAAGTCATCCCGCAGAATGGATTCGTCGCCCACGCAATCGGCCGAGGCATTGCTGCACACCAGCACCAGGTCGGTGCCCAGCTCCTGCATCAGATCGAATTTGCGCTCGGCCCGCTCCAGATTGCGCGCCAGGCGGTCGCGGCGGCAGCCTTCAAAGTCGCGAAACGGCTGGAACAAGGTGATAGCGATGCCCAGGTCGGCGCACATCTGCCGCACTTCCCGCGGGCTGCCGTCGTAATACAACAGGTCATTCTCGAAGATTTCCACCCCATCGAACCCGGCGGCGGCAATGGCTTCGAGCTTTTCCGGCAGGGTGCCGCTCAAGGAAACGGTGGCGATGGAACGTTGCATGGAAAACTCCCGGCAATGGTTGTTTATGGCAAATTATTCGCCCCCAGCCTAACGGCAGCAATTAAAATGTACGAACCGGTTAGTTTTTCGGGCGATTATCGAACACTATGCCCTTCTGGCGAATTGACGATTTTTTAACCGCTGCGCACCATCGATCAGGCAACAAACGTTCACAAAAGACCCAGATCACACCATAAAAATTTCAAAAAACGGGTACGACCTCATGCCTCTGCAAAACTCCGTCCTGGCCGAGCGCCCAGGCATGCCGCATGCCGGCATCGGCAGCAAGATCCGCGGCGCCCTGGCCGTGGGTAAAACCCGCTGGGGCATGCTGGCCCTGGTGTTCTTCGCCACCACGCTGAACTACATCGACCGCGCCGCCCTGGGCGTGATGCAGCCGATCCTAGCCAAGGAAATGAGCTGGACGGCGATGGACTACGCCAACATCAACTTCTGGTTCCAAGTCGGCTACGCCATCGGGTTTGTGCTGCAGGGTCGCTTGATCGACCGAGTTGGCGTCAAGCGCGTGTTCTTCTTCGCAGTATTGCTGTGGAGCCTGGCCACCGGCGCCCACGGCCTGGCCACCTCCGCCGTAGGCTTTATGGTCTGCCGCTTTATCCTCGGCCTGACCGAAGCCGCCAACTACCCTGCCTGCGTCAAGACCACCCGTCTGTGGTTCCCCGCTGGCGAGCGGGCCGTGGCGACCGGCATCTTCAACGCCGGCACCAACGTCGGCGCGATGATGACGCCGATGTTGCTGCCGCTGATCTTGCACGTATGGGGCTGGCAGGCGGCGTTCCTGTGCATGTCGGCACTGGGCGGCATCTGGCTGGTGTGCTGGGGCCTGAAGTACTACAACCCAGAAGATCATCCGACGGTTAAACAATCCGAATTGGACTACGTGCAACAAGAAGCCGAACCGGAACAACCGCGCGTGCCCTTCAGCCGTATCCTGCGCATGCGTGGCACCTGGGCCTTTGCCCTGGCCTATTCGCTGACCGCGCCGGTGTTCTGGTTCTACCTGTACTGGCTGCCACCGTTTTTGAACCAGCAATACAACCTGGGCATCAACGTGACGCAGATGGGCATCCCGCTGATCATCATTTATCTGACAGCCGACTTCGGCAGTGTGGGCGGGGGGATTCTCTCCTCGTTCTTGATCGGCCGGGGGATGAACTCGATCAAGGCACGGTTGCTGTCGATGCTGCTGTTTGCCTGCTGCATCGTCGGCGTGATCATGGCGGCCGGCTCCAGCCAGCTGTGGGTGGCGGTGTTTGCCATCTCCCTGGCCATCGGTGCGCACCAGGCCTGGACCGCGAATATCTGGAGCCTGGTGATGGACTACACGCCCAAGCACATGATGAGCACGGTGTTCGGCTTTGGCGGCATGTGCGCGGCCATCGGCGGCATGTTCATGACCCAGATCGTCGGCCATATCCTGACCGTGACTAACAACAACTACACCGTGTTGTTCACCCTGATCCCGGCGATGTACTTCATCGCGCTGACCTGGATGTACTTCATGGCGCCGCGCAAGATTCCCAAAGTCGACGTTTGACTCACCGCCGCCGCTGCTGCCAGGCAGCGGCCAACCCGCTCATGCAGATCACCCCGATGCCGACCACCGTGGTCATATCGGGGGTATGGGCAAACACCAGCCAGCCCAGTAAACCCGCGAAGACGATCTGGCAATAGCCGAACGGCGCCAGCAAGGCCGGCGCCGCAAAGCGGAACGCCTGGGTCAGCATCAAGTGCGCAGTCATGCCACAGGTGCCCAAGGCCAGCATCATCACGCCGTGCCACAGGGTCGGCACCTGCCAGAAGAACGGCACCAGCGCACTCATCACCAAGGTATTGCACAGCCCGGCGAAAAAGTTGCTGGTGGTGGGGGTGTCGTATTGGCTGAGGATGCGCGTTAGCAACTGGTAAAAGCAGAAGAACATCGCCGAACCCAACGGCAGCAGCACCGCCGGCGTGAACAGTTCGCCACCGGGGTGGATGATCACCAACACGCCGATAAACCCGCAGATCACCGCCAGCCATTGGCCGCGTGTCACATGCTCACCCAGCAGCGGCACGGAGAGCGCCGTCACCAGAATCGGTGCGAGGAAGTTCACCGCAGTGGCTTCGGCCAGCGGGATGTAATGCAGCGCAGTGGTAAAGAACAGGCTGGTACCCAACAGACACAACGCGCGTACCACCTGCATCCCCGGCCGTTTGCTGCGCAGCACGCGCAACCCCGATTGCGGCAGGAAGATCCCGGCCATCAGCACCGTGTGCACCACATAGCGTGCCCACACCACCATCACAATCGGGTAGAACCCGGCGAGGTATTTGGACAGCGCGTCATGGCTGGAAAACAGAAAGGTCGCCACCACAATCAGCAGGATGCCTTTGAAAGGATGGTTGACGCCGGACAGCGGGGTACTGACAGTCATGGAATTCTCTTGCGTGGCGGGCTTAACGCTGAGCACTGAACGAGGCCGCGCTCAACCCGGTAATCTAGCAGGCGGGCCGCAGCCTGCCCCGAGAGCATAACCAAACACCGGGCGAACAGCGCACTAAATCATGGGAATCGAGTCCAAGCCTGCACGTCGCCTTCCCGTTGCACATTTTTTAATCAAGGCTCTGCCGCTATGAAAAAAACTCTCTTTGTTCTCTCCGCCCTCGCCTTGCTCGCCGCCTGTAACCAGGAGGCCAAGCAAGCGCCGAAACCCGCGCCCGCGTCGGTGCAAGCGACCCTGGTTCCGCCAACCCCACCGACCGATCAATGGGTGGGCAAATGGGTCGGCGTCGAAGGCCTGCACCTGACCATCGCCAAGGACGACAGCATCGGCCGCGGTCATTACATCCTCACCATGCAATACGGCCTCGACGCCGATGACAGCGGCACCTTCAAGGGTGAAGCGGCCGAAGACGGGATCGCCTTCAACCGTCCGGACGGCCCGCAACTGCTGCGCGCCGGTGATGGCGCGGCGACCGGCCTCAAATGGCTGGCGGACAAGAAAGACTGCCTGGTTGTGGTGACCGGCGAAGGGTATTGCCGCGATTAACGGCCATACTCATCTCAATATTTTGTAGGACCGTTCATCAAGAGGATTGCCCCATGCTATGGAAAAAAGGCCGACGCAGCGACAACGTGGTGGATGCCCGCAATGACAGTGGCGGTGGCGGCGGGATGCGCTTCGGTGGCGGTAAGGGCCTGAGCCTCACGGCCATTGTGCTGATTGTCGGTATCGGCTGGTTGACCGGCCAGGACCCGATGCAGATCCTCGGCCAGTTGACCGGTCAGATGGAGCAGGCGCCGTCGGTCAGCACCCAGACGCGCCAGGCGCCACCGGCCAACGATGAGCAGGCCGATTTCGTCCGCGCAGTGCTGGGCGACACCGAGGACACCTGGGGCCAGGTGTTCAAGGAGAACGGCAAAACCTACCAGAACCCCAAGCTGATTCTGTTCCGTGGCCGGGTCAATTCCGCCTGCGGTGGCGCCACTTCGGCGAGCGGTCCGTTTTATTGCCCGGCTGACCAGCAGGTGTACCTGGACCTGGACTTCTTCCGAGAAATGTCCCAACGCTTCCAGGCCGCTGGCGACTTCGCTCAGGCTTACGTGATCGCCCATGAAGTCGGGCACCACGTGCAGACCTTGCTCGGCATCTCGGCGAAGATCCAGGCCGCGCGCCAGCAAGGCCTGCAAATGCAGGGCGACGGAGGGCTGTTGGTGCGTCAGGAACTGCAAGCCGACTGCTTTGCCGGCGTGTGGGCCAACCGCGCACAAAAACGCCTGAACTGGCTGGAACCGGGGGACATCGAAGAAGCCCTGAACGCAGCCAACGCCATCGGCGATGACCGTTTGCAGCAGCAAGGCCAGGGTCGCGTGGTGCCGGATTCGTTCACCCATGGCACCTCCGCGCAGCGGGTGCGCTGGTTCAAGGCCGGCTTCGCCCAAGGCCAGATCAGCCAGTGCGACACCTTTAACGCCAAGAGCCTGTAAATGCATAAACGCTCGGGATTGCTGCTGGGTATGTGCCTGGCCTGCTCTACCGCCGGGGCCGTCGAGCATGGGGTCAAGGTAGTCAGCCCTGAGCGTTTCCAGCTGGAGGCCGGCGCCTTAAGCCTGGGTGTAAGCCAGGACTGGGGCCAGCCGCTGCCCCATGTCACCCGCGTGCTGATCGTCGTGCACGGTCGCCTGCGCAATGCGCAGACCTACCTGCACAGTGCCGAAGCCGCCGCCGAACAGGCGGGCCAGGCCGATACGACGCTGGTAATCGCCCCGCAGTTTCTCAACGAGGCCGACGCACAGCACAATCACTTGGACAACAGGGTGCTGCGCTGGAAAGGCAATGAGTGGATGGCCGGCGAACCGTCCACGGGCGCAGATCGCGTCAGTTCCTACGGCGCGCTGGACCAACTGATCGAGCATCTGGGGGATCGCCGGTTGTTTCCGGCACTCCAGGACATCGTGGTCGCCGGTCATTCCGGCGGCGGCCAAGTGGTGCAGCGCTTTGCCCTCCTCGGCCACGATCATCCGGCCTTGCATCACGAAGGCATCCGCCTGCGTTATGTGGTGTCCAATCCATCGTCCTACGCCTACTTCAGCCCGCAACGGCCCGTGCCGTTCGACGCGGCGACCTGCCCCGGTTTCGACGACTGGAAATACGGCCTGCAAAAACTGCCGACCTACGCCAACGGCCAAAACGCCGCGCAACTTGAGCAAACCTATGTGTCACGCACCATCACGTATCTGCTCGGCCAACAAGACACCAACCCCAACCACCCCGCGCTGGATAAAGGCTGCGAGGCCGAGGCCCAGGGCGCCTATCGGCTGATTCGCGGGCACAACTATTTTGACTACCTCAAGCAACGCCATCCGCAGCTGCGCCAAGAACTGGTGGAAGTGCCAGGGGTGGGGCATAACGGCGATGGTATGCTCAGATCACCCGAAGGCCAGAAAGTACTGTTTCCCCAGCTTTAACTGAACAAACCGGCCCAACCTGTGGGAAGGAACTAGCACCCGATAGCCATAGGTACCCACACAACCCTCAAAGGCTGAAATAACTCTGTGGTGAACTCGCCTGTTTGTAATGAGCTGGGCTTGTTGTGGTGACCTGGCCTTGTTGTGGTGAGCTGGACTTGCTGTGGTGACCGGGCTTGTTGTGGTGAGCGGGCTTGCCCCGCGCTGGGTTGCGAAGCAGCCCCATTCCAGGCGATGCGGTTTCAACTGACACTCCGAGGTGCCTGAGTTTGGGGCCGCTTCGCAGCCCAGCGCGGGGCAAGCCCGCTCATACATGGACGCCCCCAGTATGCCAAGCACTCAATTCGTGAAAACACAGACGGGATAAGGTTGCAGCCATACATCCGGACTTTAAGTGAGGCGGTGCCTCTGT
>Ga0308164_10004426_pt1 | contig 11873 bp, 11 predicted proteins | sample PhyTR2_FD_201031 | JGI IMG/M metagenome (GOLD analysis project Ga0308164, IMG submission 201031) | Phyllosphere microbial communities from UC Gill Tract Community Farm, Albany, California, United States - DLSLT.R2 | ecosystem: Host-associated > Plants > Phyllosphere > Unclassified | place: USA... | reverse complement strand
CTCGTTCTCTTCCTCCGCTTTCACCTATACTATCCCCTTCTCTATCGACTTTCCTTCGGCCTCTCGGCAGCGTCTCTCATATCGCACCCTCACTTTCGACCCATTTCTTCGAGTTCATATCGTTCACCTTTACCTAACGATTCGTCCCCGATTATCGCCAGACGCTACACGACCCGAAATGTGTCAGAAGAATGACGGGTCATGGTGAAGGAGAGCAGGGTTGTTTATCGGTAGCGAAAGTCTCTAGTTGTCGTGGAGGGTGAAATGATCTGAATCTTCTATGAACCTCTCTCTGGGTGCAATCTCGCGAGGACAAGGAGATAGACGAGGTATGTACAACATTTGGCGGAGCGAGTTCGATAGTAAGACAAAAAGAGTCAAGACTAAACGACGCACAAAAAAAGTTTACGCTATAGACAGTAAATACAGAGCAAACGATCCCTCCTCCTCATACGATCGAATGGGCAGACACGAAACTGACAATTGATTCTCTCCTACCCTGTCTCGTCGGTGGACGTCTCGCGATCACTTCGTCAAGCCTTTCGACCTCGGGTAATGGAATCGGAGGATTCGACGCAGGATCCGCTGCGATAGTCGGATCGAATTGAACCGTGTATCGAAACTTGTCGCTGAGAGATTCTCTGGAACCCTCCTCTAAGGCCGTCGTTGGACTATCCCGACTTTCCCCGTCATCGTCTTCGTTCTCCTGTTCTGTGGGTCCGAGTGTAGCCAGGTATTCATCGAGTCCGGGTCGGGAGGGTTGACGCGCTCGAGTGCGTAGACTGACAACACTCGGTCGGGCGATTGAAGGGTTACCGGGACCAGGGTTGGAAGTTACGAAGGAATTCCCGTATCCAGCTATTGATCGTCGAACGTCCGTGTTGTGCTGATGCAGTGAGAGGACGAGTCGGGAGCACATGAGCGAAGTAAGGGTGAGAGAAGCGGGGACGTTGAGGTTGTGGATCGCTGGATTGCTCTCTGCGAGAAGGAGATGATCGGGAGAAATGGTCAGTCTTTGCGCACGTCTAGCTCTATTAAGAGGAATGGTACTAACGAGCAACAAGGATGACGTTGACTAGATTGGACGCCATAATCACGAGGAAGAAGAATAGACCGCTGTGCGATTGAGAAAATTGGTCAGTATTCCATCTCGCTCAACTCCTGCGAAGCCTCTTCGTCAAGGAGAGTGGCGAGCCGAGAATCGGAAAGCTCACTCTCGAAGCATTCTCTGCAGAATCGGTACTCGTCCAGCTTGTTTCGATAGCTCGACATTCCGAAACAAGATCAACCCGAGCGCGATTGCATTGAAGAGGAGCGGAGGACTCCAGCTATCGAAAGGGAGGTGAGTAAGGTATCCGCTACAGAGAGCTCGTCGAAATATGCGCAGAAGAGAACGGATGAAACTTACTAAAGAATGGAGATCAAGCTCGAATACTTGCTCAACGGTATCGCCGCAGCACATCCCTTGAAGTCGAGTGCTTCTCGTAGCTCAGACGAGTATATTACGGCTGTGCAGAGGTCATGACATCTCAGCTCCGCTATCACCGTTTCACAAAGTTAAGGAAACAAAGCTCACGTCTAAGTTGGGTAGCAGCCCCAATCATGAGCCCGAGATCTGTCACCAGCATCGCTATAAGCCTGTGTTAGAGGTCCCAATCCGTCAGCTTCAACTCGGAACACAAAATGAGCCTCGCGACTCACACGTAGAGCATTTTTCGACTCTTTTCGTAGACAGCGTATACCCTGATAGCTACGATACAGTCACAGAAGAACATGATCGAAATCCCATCCGTTGCGAATCCCCAGAAGATCTTCTGACAGACGTCTACAGGACAGAAATGTGTATATTCCCTCAAATTGCGACTAGGACAGACGGAATCTCAACTCACTCGGTGACAGGGGAGCAAGGAGTAGGAAGCATGTCGAAGCTTGTGCTCCTATCGTCCAGTATCGATTGATCAAGAATGCGATCTTGAGCGGCGTCCATTTCGCTTTCCAAATATACTTGTACTCTGAAGGAAAGGTTGCGAGGGTATCCCAAATGAGAACAGTGAACCATACGATCAAGTATTGCTTCATTATCCGTATATCATCCCTCGTCGAAGCGATTGAAGCTGCGGTGACTGTTCGAGTGAACGACATTGTTCGTTTTTGCGAGAGTTGATGAAGGTGTATTGTCGGCTTTGAGGAGGAGAGAATTGAGGATCAGCCGATCAGGATGAGCACTAGGCAGTGTTAATCGATATGGAGTGACGAAGCGGTGAAGCGTTGTTGTTTGAGGGAGTTCGCCCAGCGAGGGGAGAAGGAGGGATGCGAGGAGAAATTGCCGAACCCGTGCAGCACTCTCCTCTGAGCCACACACAAGTGAGAGATTCCCAAAGCTGGAGAACAAGAATCATTGAGATTCGGAAGGAGCGAAACTGAACGAGAACGGTCGAGAGAGAGAGAGTACTTCCGATTTGAGCTTTCGGAGACTATGAAATTCGCTGTGTTTCGCCCCCTCCTGTCGAGCTGTAGATCTCGATCGAAGGTCGAGAAGAACCGATCGACGAAGGAAGCACATGGTTGAGATCGGCAGAGAAGGAAGAACAAGAGACAAGAGAGAAGCAGAAGATTCGAACATTTCCTGTGGCCGACTTTGGGTTTGACGATCTTTGGCTCTGTCTCGTCGCTCAGTCAAGGATCAGCGCGCAGCACATTATAGCTCAAGGCTCGCTTCATAATCTACAGAGTACGGCCTCAGCAAGCCAGACGAGTGCAACTTTCCAAGTTTGAATCGCAGAAATAGAGAAAATGGTGTTTACCAACAAGTTCGACTCGCTACAGATATCGGAAATTTTCACACAAAACATACACAGATAGTACAAATCGAAAGCCCACAAACGACGAGAGGGATTCTAAGCTTATTTCTCCGCCCCTTCTTTCTCGCTCCCCTCCTCGAGCGAAGATTCCGACCTTGCGACTTCAACCAAAAGCACTTCCGACGACGCAGCTTCTTCTTTGCCTACTCCTCCTCCCTGACTTCCAATCGATGTCAATCCCGTCATCGTTGAAGCTGGGTTAGGCGAGGCTGAGGTCCAGGAACTCGTTTCACCCGTCCCGGCTGAGCTTGACAACGATGCTCCAACTGACGTCGTACCACTCGTAGCGGCTCGAAGCGGAGCTGTGATCGGCAAAACGTGACTGGTAGGCTGATAAGCGTAGTTGAGAGTCGGCAATAGAGTTGCTCGTTGAAATCCTCCCGTTGACGATTCGCTAGTCGCTTGAGCCGGAGACCAAGTGGGAAGAGGTTTCTTCTCTACTGGGTCGGAGACGAGTCGTTGAGCGCCGGTTGCGAGGAGGGAGAGCACCATTCTCGAGGCCATGATCGATTTGAGGGTGAGCGATGCGAAGATCCAGATACTTTCGAGACCCATATCGCTTTCTGTCAGGTACGAGAGAGATCCTCTAAGTATTGTGTAGCGGTAAGCGGGACAGCAAGAAGCTAGACTTACGAGCTGAGATTTCGTCAAAGCAAAGCGGTTGCGACGAGTTTTCGATTTTCGAGTCAGTCCTTTGCGTTCATCTGACGAAGCCAGACTAGAGTCACTCACCACAAAAGTACATGTTCGGTACATCGACAGCGATGATAATGACGAAGTAGAAGATACCGCTGTTTGAAAAAGTTCAAGTTCGTCAGAAACGCTCGAACAAGCCAACACCGTGATACTACGCTTCACACCCTGGAAGAGCTCGAAAGGGAAGTCTGACTCACTCTCTCATCAACCTCTGCATGATCGGAAGCTTCTTGACTTTTCTCGAGAGCTTGACGTGCTTTGCGAAGATCATTCCCAAACACAAAGCGTTGAAAAGTAGCGTTGGTGTCCAGCTGAGTCGACTCATCAATCCTCTCAGTTATCGTATCAAACACCTGAATGAGGGAGGAGAATCGACTCACTAGAGTAATGCGACTAGCTTTCGATGCTTTGCGTTTCCAGCGGTGCAGCCATGGAAATCGACGACATCCGCAAATGCAGGCGGCAGACTGACGTCTGTGAGTATCAATCTCGAGCTAGATCGTCAGATTCCACCGATTCGACTAAAGCTGGATCGGTACTTACACTTCAACTGCCAAGCTGAATTGATCATAATGATGAGCTCAGCGACGAGACAACCGAGGAGCCTGTGAGAAAGATATTGATATGATCATGAGTGAGAAGTCGTAGTCTTGATCTTTGAGTTTTGACTCACAGAGCACCGACTTTTCTCGTACGTTCCCAAATCGTCCAGACTCGAATGGCGACAATAATATCACAAATTCTGCATCGTCGAAGCTGGACGAGTCAGTACTTCGGCGGCGAGTGACGGAGTGGAGCGATCTCAGTACTCACAGGATGATACCGATTCCGTTCAAAAGGGTTATCCAAAAGATCCGTTTGCAGACATCTAGTCAAACGAATACCCTCCTCCGTCAGCCTCCTACAGCACAGGTTGCTACAAGAGAGAGACAGTGACTGACTGAGAGGGACTGAGGAGAGTAGCATGATAGCCGCGAATACTTGAGCTGCGAGAGTTCCATATCGACTGTTTCGCGAATTAGCCCACATCAGCTTCTTCACCTTCGAGCAAGAGAGTGAGGATGCAAACGTACTTGATGAGGTACGTTACTTTCAAAGCGGTCCAGCGAGCTTTCCAAATGTAGCGAATCTCGCTCTGCAAAGTCGCCAACTATCCTCACAGCTCAAAGTACTTTGTCAGTTTCAGTCGCAGACGAGGATCAATCGAGAGATAGGGACGTACAGAGTCCCAAAGCAAGATCGAAAGGAACGCGATGACCAATTCTTTCGAGATCAAGAGTTGTGAAGCGAGTTTCTCTGTACTCATCTTTGGAGTTGACTTCCTTTCTTCTCCTTGATAGCTACAGAGAGCTAAGAGAACAGAAGAAGCAGGCGAAGCGAACAAAGGCAAGGAAGAGCGCTTAGGTCGGACTCGAGCGAATTCCGGCTAAGAGGTCTTTTTGAAGTATTCGAAGGGTTCCAGAAGCGATAGAAGCTCGAAGGCCTTCAGATGAACGGAACCGGAATGAGACGAGACGGTGTCGGAAGCATGTGAAAAACAGTGCTTGATGCGAATTGTTTAGGGAGCGAGGAGAAACATCACCGGATTCAGAGAGAAACCATTCCGAAGGTCTAAAAAGGCGATCTGAGCTGAATTCGGCCTGAGCTGTAGAAACGAGCACTGCGACTGTTCAAGCGTCACGTGAGTAAGTGGAAGTCTCCAAGGGAGAGAATTGCGAAGAAATGAGGGAGTAAACCTTGACAAGTGTACAACAACACGTTATGTGACAACCTCGCAACCCCATCCTATACATCATACACCGAAAGTGAGCTCTGCCCCGGAAGGCTTTCCGAGATCCATCGTTCCTCCTCAGCGTAATTTCTCATTCTCCCTTCCCAACCTCCTCATTTCATACGCCTTGTGTTGTTCCCATTTCACTTTCCCATCCCTATCCATCCAACCCCACCTCCTCTCCTTCCCTTCCCTCCCTCCATCCGGTACCGTCCTATTCCCTTCCAACCCTACACCCCTACTCGCTAAATCCACCACGATCCTACTCAAATTCCTCGCGTCCGATAATCCAGAATGAAGGCGTCCTTCGAATGGAGGGAGGGTCAGGGCCGAGAGAACACAAGGGATCGAGAGATTTGGGGGAGATTTCAGGGTGGACGAATTTGGGTTATAAGGGGGAGGAAGAGGGGAGGGAGAGGAGGGAGGAGATGGGGAACGACGTTTGAGAGTCGAGAAGAAGTGGGAGACGGTTAGTTTTAGGTCGATTATCGGACCACAAAGGAAATCGGGTCGACGAGTCTTTGAGAGGTAACAGGATTTCGCTATGAAATCTCGAAGGTCTGCATGTCCTCGATCGTCTCAGAATCAGTCTCGGCCGCTTTAAGACGAGAGATTAAGGAGGAATGTAGGGCGTACCCCAGGGTCCGTCGGTCACCCAAATCGTCTTGTTCGTAGGAGTGAATAGTTCGTGAGGAATAATGAAATCTTTCTTGAACGTTCTCAGCAGTCTCGGGAATGTAGGTGCAGAATCAATCTCGTCCTATTCGCATATACGTGTAGCTATCAGTTGCGTAATAAGAAGCGAACGAGAAGAGAAGAAGACGTACTTGAGTGATTCCAGTCAATTCAGTGCAGAATTGCGAAAGTATCGGATTCCAAGTCGGTTTGACGTAAGAATGAAACTCTGCTACTTTCTCCAATCGCCATTCTCCACCTTCTGTAGTACTTTCTTCCGTGTCCTCCGAGGTGGTCGGATCTGAATGCGAAGTAGAAGTTGAGGGAATTTGACGCCATTGAAGCAGAATGACAGGCCATTCAATGATCTCGTTCGGGTATCTGTCGATGTCCGCGAATATCTGATTAGTCCTCGCTCTAAAGGGTTGATCAGTGAGAGTGGGAACCAACGCGAAGGCTAATCTGGGTACTCCATCCAATCTCTCACAAGTAGCCTCGACATCAAACACTAGATAACTATCATACTCCTGACCCTGTGGCCTCCTCCCATTGTCTATCGGTGGAGGTGTGGCTGATCTCGAAGGTGAAGTTGATGATTTATTGTGTTTGGCTAGTCGAGATTTAAGAGTTTGTTTATTCCCGCGTGTATCGAGTGAGAGGGAAGAGAGCTGATCGCGGAGTTCAGAGACTGTCAGGGACATTCCATCGAAGTCTGGTGTGAGTGAAAGGAATAACAAATGTTGATCTTTATTCAATCACTTCAACAACTCTGAACCACCTTAGATTACTTGAAGAACGCGTAGATAACCAGTACAAACTCACCTGATAGGCGTCAACCCAACTCCCTCGTCTTAGTCGCTCTTTCTCAGGTTCGTTCAACATTACCGTTTTCCCTTTCTCCCTCTCTCTGTCCTCCTCCCACTAACCCCATTCAAACACTCAAATAGTCATGTCAAGTCAACTCGAACCCGTCCTGATCCCCTCCTCTGAAGATTTCGATGAAACTTTTGGACATCTCCTCGAAAACATGTTGGACTTGTTTCCAGTCGAAGAACTAGATCAACATCAACAAGATCAGGGTAATGGAGGGGATACCGATGTAGAGAGGGTTTTGTCATGTGAGAAAAGAGTCAAGGATTGGAGAGTTGGGACAAAAGAATTGGTTGATCGAGCAAGGGACGACTTGAGAGGTAACGCTTCCCCTTGCCTTCTCTCGTCCAGCTGTGCATCGTACTCATGCAGTTTGGTGATCTGTAGGTATCGCACTCGATTACAAATCAGCCTTGACTTCATCAACTAGATCTTCGACTGTACCAAGCGCGACAGAGCATCAAAGAGTTTTGGAAAACATGTTTCAATCAACCGTGACCACTATGAAACACAATTCTGAATTGGATCAACAAGTGATGGAACTACAAGGGGAGTTGGGGAGGTTGGTCGAGGAATTGAAAGAGGAGGAAGCGGAACAAATCGAAGTGAATGGGTTGAATAGTGAAGTGTACGTTTCACTCGCGCTTTGTATCCATTCGTAAAGAGACTGATACCTTGAGGTCGAGTGATGTACAGGTTGAGATTGAAATTGTATCGAGATCTCGGATTCACTCCTCTACCGCCAGATTCGAAAGACAATGGTAAATACAAGAAATTCTTAGTTCGTGCGTCCCAAATTCTCTCTACTCAGTCTGGATCTTACGAGACGGCACTGATCCGGAGTTGTTTGTCGTGCAGGCTCAGCTCATTCAGCAGAAGCTAGAGTGGTGGAATTGGATCCGAACGTTCAAGATTTCCAATGGTGTAACTTTTTATGGGGGATCGTTGATGGTAGAGCTCCTCCGGGGAGTCTGGCGTGAAGTAGTACGAGTAGGGTGTGAGTCTCAGGAGCGGCGGAAGCTAGGGGGACACGGCTGTGACGGAGGAGGTGACTGATTCGTTGGTTCATGATTGTTTTTTTCTCGCTTTATAGCTGTGTTGTGAAAGTATAATTCTGATCGGTCTTCTCAGTCGTTCCATTCTGCGACTGTTGTTTCGAGCGGTCGAGACTTTTCAGACCGCCAAAAGCGATTTGAGGTGCTGCATTTTCAGTTTCTCGACTCCTCACTCAACTTTCAAATCTCGAAAAATGTCGCTCATCTCGCCTCTCCTACGCGTTCCTCTAGCAAGGCGGATACCTCTCAACCGTGCCTCTATCATCGCACGGCGTCCTCTCGCTCTCCCCTCGTCCCGACTTTTCTTCTCATCTACATCTAGACACTTCCTCCCTTCCTCTCCCTCACCTCCCACACCTCCGATCAGCTCACCCAAGATAGCACCAGCTGCTAATGGTCAACCTCTAGCCCTCGCAAAAGCCCCAATCCCGAATTGGGCGAATTATTTACCTTCCTCTTTAAAATGGGTTCATCCCTATCTCTCACTCGCTCGACTCGATAAACCAATAGGAACCTGGTTGTTATTCTGGCCATGTGGTGAGCTCTCCACTTCTGTCCCTCTCTCCCATGATTCGAAGCTGATCGAGTGGGAGAGTGTTAGCTTGGGGAATCACAATGGCTTCTTATTCCTCTCTCGCGAGTCCGGCAGAGTGGGCTTGGAATATCGGTTTGTTCGGAGTTGGAGCAGTGGTCATGAGGGGTGCAGGGTGCGTTATAAATGATTTGTGGGATAGAGATATCGATAAGAAAGTCGGTTCGTTCCACATCTTTCTCCTCCTCAGCTACCTTTCTTACAGTCTGGATGCTGAGACCGGTGTATTTCATCGAACAGAACGAACGAAGCTGAGACCGCTGGCCAGTGGGGAAGTGAAGCCATTGCAGGCGTTGACTTTCTTGGGAGGTCAACTGTCAGTCGGATTGGCGATTCTTACTCAATTGAATTGGTACTCGTAAGCACGCTTTCACGAAGTTACTGGCTTCTTCTGCTGAGTACTTGAATGTGAGCGCTCTTAGGATCGCGTTAGGAGCTTCATCGTTATCGCTAGTCGTTCTCTACCCTCTCATGAAACGGATAACGTACTGGCCTCAATTTGTACTAGGTGAATCTCAATCCGCTTTCATCTCTCATGGTGACGAAGCTGATGAAAACTCACTTGATATCCGCAGGTCTCGCATTCAACTGGGGAGCTCTGTTAGGTAGTTCAGCGATTCTCGGTGTTTGTGACTGGACAGTCGCTCTACCTCTCTATGCAGGAAGTGTAGCATGGACAATAGTCTACGACACGATCTATGCCCACCAAGTGCGCCGTCTTCTACTCCCTCTCGTTGATCTCGCTGACATCAATCTCTCCTCAGGACAAAACGGATGACATTCACGCGAACGTCAAATCAACCGCTCTCCTGTTCGGCCAACAATCCCTCCCTATTCTCTCCGCCTTCTCAGCATCCTTCGTTTCCCTCCTCTCTCTCTCCGGCTATCTCAACGGTCAAGGTCTCCCATTCTACCTCGTTTCGGTCGGAGGCGCAGCCGCTCATTTGGCGTGGCAACTGAAAGGAGTCGATTGGGACAAGAGGGAGAGTTGCTGGAAGTTCTTTGGGAGCAATCGAGATCTGGGCGCGATCGTTTGGAGTGGGTTGGCGATGGATTATGCACTCGCTATTGCGAATGCAGCGTAATGGAGCGGGGAACCGACACTGTCATCTCTCATCTAGCTGCACCGTGAGAGAGAGAGAGAGAGACAGGTAGGAACTATTTGCGAATTGCGAAATTGCGAGAGGGTAAAAACAACATCAAAACATCAAGCGACAAACATTCAAGCGACAACTCCTAGGCGTCAACTACAGCCTTACACTTCTCAGCTAGATCCTTTCCCTCTTCGACCGACCCTCCCTTCGACAGCCCCGCAATCCTCCCAAGCAGACCACCCAACCTTTCCCTTTTCCTCTTCTCGACCCTCTCTTTCACACTTTTCTCCAATTCCTTCCTTTTCTCAAGCGCGACATCCAAGACACTCTCCGGTAATCCCGCCAATCGAGCAACATTGAGACCATGAGAAGCCGAAGCCAATCCTCGGACGAGCTTATAGAGGAAAGTGATATCCTGATGTTTGGTTTTCTCGTCTTGAGGAGGAGTTTCAAGACATGACATGTGATTAGTCGTGATCGAATCAGGATATTTCTGCACGCTTTCTGCACCCTCAGCTCTTGTCTGTATGAGGCTGAAGTCAAGAAGCGAGAACGAACCTTTTCGAGAACTCCGAGATTTGGATAATGAGTGACGAAAATGGTAGTACTCTTGAGAGTGGTCGTGATCCATTCGAGTACAGCACTGGCGATTGCTTCTCCATCGTTTGTTGAAGTACCTCGACCGAGTTCGTCGAGAATGATCAACGATCGAGAATTTGCGAGTTTGAGAATTTCCGATGTTTCGGTCAGTTCGACCATGAACGTGGAACGACCTCGTACGAGAGAATCAGATGCGCCCATACTATAGCGAGAAGGGAGATGAGCCTGGACACCGAAGATAGTGCGATCGGAGGAAGCTCACCGAGTATAGATACCATCGAAAAGACTTGTGGTGCAAGCTTCGGCAGGAACGAAAGAACCGATCTGTGAAGTGATGGTCATTGGAGAGCTTGCTTAGATCACCAGAATACTCAACTCACCTGAGCCATCAACGCGATCAAAGCTACACTTTTCGACAAACTCGATTTACCTGTGAGGTGGAACGACTCCCTCGATCAGCTCTTCTTCTATCGATCGAGCGAAGGAACGCGCTCACCTCCCATGTTCAATCCAGTCAAGATCATTTGTTTCCTTTTCCCATCCCTGAACTCTATCGAATTCGCGACGAAAGGTTCACTCGAAACTTGTTCAATGATAGGGTGTCTTCCGTCGGTGATATCCAGTCTTCCTGCTTCGGAGACGATCGTAGGTCGGACGTAGTTGAAAGAGAGTGCTACGAGAGCGAGGGAGAAGAGGCAATCGAGAGTTGAGAGAGCGGTGATAGTGGATCGGAAAGCGGCGTAGTGGGAAGCTACCTCTCTGTCGACCGAGTCCTCGATCCAGATCAGCTATGTGTAAGCTCAAAAGGATGACAGAGAATCGACCAACTGAAGGAAAGAGAGATAGGCGGCATTTGCAGCAGCAGCCAATAACTGTGGATCACGCCAGGAGAGACCATCAGCTCTGAATAATGGAGAGGATACTCGCGAGACTTCGACCCACCTCTCTCGCTTGTTCGAGCTCTTGAATCTTCTTCTGTAGTGAAGGAGACCTGAAACGATAATAAGTCTTGGTACCATTGATTCTGAGCCAATCTGCAGGGACCGTGTTCTTCTCCGACACTTTCACTTCGAGTCTGTAATACCCCAACCTCCGGTTCAGCTCTCTCGTATGTTGTGAAGGCCGAGAAGAGACCTGGGAAACTTACAGGTATTCCTCCAGAGCGACCTGTTTGAACTGCAAAGCAGGTTTCTTCAACACTTTCCTAGCTTTCCTCAACTCCTCCTGAATCTCCTCTTCCTTCGCATCCCTCTTCTTCTTACACTCCTGTAACTCAGGCCATTCCTTCTCATTCTCAAACAAATCTTCTTTCTTCCCGTCTCTCGCCATTCGTTGATTCACTTGCTCCATCAATCCTTTCACGATAGGTCGAATCTTGGGTAGTTCAAGGATGATCCGTTTGAGGAGTTGACTCTTGAGGGAACCACCAACTCGAGTGCGAGAACCAGATTGATCTTCTCCCGGAGAATCGACTTCGTCGAATACTGAACCGACTTTCGCGAGGGCTTCGAGAACTCGTAGGAGCTCGTTGGGTGAAGCTCGTCCAAAGTGGATACGGGAAAGACCACGTTCGAGATCGGGAAGGGTTTTGAGGAGTTCACGAAGTTTCGAGAGAGTGAGTGAGGACGAAGCGGAATGAATCTCCGTGATTGCGTCTAG
>Ga0308164_10004425_pt1 | contig 11873 bp, 10 predicted proteins | sample PhyTR2_FD_201031 | JGI IMG/M metagenome (GOLD analysis project Ga0308164, IMG submission 201031) | Phyllosphere microbial communities from UC Gill Tract Community Farm, Albany, California, United States - DLSLT.R2 | ecosystem: Host-associated > Plants > Phyllosphere > Unclassified | place: USA... | reverse complement strand
GATCGACAAGACGATCCCCGTCTTAACAAGTATAAGTACATGACTCACGCACCGCGTTATTTCGCCCTCATTCCCGCCGCCGGCGTCGGCGCCCGCATGGCCGCGGGCAGCCCCAAGCAATACCTGAAAATCGGTGGCAAGCCGATGCTGCGGCACACGCTCGACGCCTTCCTGTCGAGCGACCTGATCGCCCACACCTTCGTCGTGGTCAGCCCGGACGATCCCTACATCGATGCGATCGCGCCGCACCACGGCGTGACCATCCTGCGCTGCGGCGGCGCCACCCGCATGGAGTCGGTGCGCAACGGCCTGGCCGCGCTCAACAGCCTGCTTGCCGCCAACGACTGGGTGCTGGTGCACGACGCCGCGCGTCCCGGCCTGACCGCCGAATTGATCGAGAAACTGATCGCCGGCACCGGCGACCATCCGGCCGGCGGCTTGCTGGCGCTGCCGGTGGTCGACACGGTCAAGCGTTGCATCGAAGGCGAAGCCTGTAGTACCGTGCCGCGCAACAATTTATGGCTGGCCCAGACGCCGCAAATGTTCCGCTATCAATTGCTGCGCGAAGCGCTCGGCGCCGCGACCGATCCGGCCACGATTACCGATGATGCCAGTGCGGTTGAAGCACTGGGATTGACCCCTAGATTGGTGGAAGGCCACCCCCGCAACCTGAAAGTGACCATGCCGGACGACATACGCATCGCCGAGATGTACCTGGCAGTGTCCCAACCTGAATTCGTATAAACGACCATGGCTCTCGCATCGTACAACCCGACCCCGCCGTTCCGCATCGGAACCGGCTACGACTCCCACGCGCTGGTCGAAGGGCGCAAGCTCATCGTCGGCGGCGTGACCATCCCGCACCGCCTGGGCCTGCAGGGCCACTCCGATGCCGACGTGCTGCTGCACGCGATCATCGATTCGCTGCTCGGTGCCGCCGGCCTGGGCGACATCGGCAAGCATTTCCCCGACACCGACCCGATGTTCGCCGGCGCCGACTCGCGCACCCTGCTGCGCGAAGTCGCCTCGCGCGTGCTCGCCACCGGCTACACCATCGGCAACATCGACGCCACCGTCATCGCCCAGCAGCCGAAGATGGCGCCGCACATCCCGCAGATGGTCTCGCGCATCGCCGAAGACCTGGGGGTGTCGCCGCAGCAGGTGAACATCAAGGCCAAGACCAACGAAAAGCTCGGTTTCCTGGGCCGGGAAGAGGGCATGGCGGCGCAGGCGACGGCCTTGCTGATGAAGGCGGTTGGCTGAGCAAGCCGGTTTGATTCGCTAGCCTAAAAGCCGTCGCCCCTGCGAAGGCGCAAATGATGCCCCCGGCATCATTTGCCCCAAGTTGCACGCACTGCCGTAACGCATGCAGAACTTGGACCCCTGCCTTCGCAGGGGCGACGTTGTTTTAGAGCTCGGCTGTGCAGCTTTTCCGGCACCGTGAGAAACTGGCAAGAACAACAAAACCAGGGACCCGCCAATGCCGACCACCCACGACATGAGCCCGCGCGCCGCCTGGCTCCTGATCCTCGCCGCCGCCGCCATCCTGATGGTCACCATGGCCGCGCGCCTCACCACCGGCCTGTTCCTCTCCCCGATCAACAGCGCCACCGGCCTCGGCGTCGCCTCGATCAGCCTGGCCATGGCGGTCGGCCAGTTCATGTGGGGCGCCTCGCAGCCGCTGTTCGGCGCGGTGGCCGACAAATACGGCGCCGCGCGCGTGATCGTGCTGGGCGGGGTGATGCTTGCGCTGGGCCTGGCCGCCACGCCCTTCGTGTCCTCGCAGTGGGGCCTGATGTTCACGCTCGGCATCCTGTCGGCGGCCGGGGCGGGGGCGGGCAGCTTTTCGATCCTGATCGGGGCCACTGCCCAGCGCCTCCCGCCGGAGAAGCGGCCGTTCGCGGCCGGCTTCATCAATGCCGGCGGCTCGTTCGGGCAGTTCGTGTTCGCGCCGCTGGTGCAGTTCATGATCGCCGCCAGCGGCTGGGTGACGGCGATGGTCGCCCTGGCCGCCACCACGCTGCTGACGCTGCCGCTGGCCTGGCCGCTGCGCGGCAAGCCCCCCACGCCGGCCGGCGGCGCCGCGCAGCCGGACGAGCTGACCCTCGGCCGCCAGGTGCGCCTGGCCCTGCGCGACAAGAGCTACTGGTGCCTGCACGCCGGCTTCTTTACCTGCGGCTTCCACATCGCCTTCCTGGTCACCCACCTGCCCGGCGAAGTCGCGCTGTGCGGCTTGCCGGCCGGCGTCTCGGCCACCGCGCTCAGCCTGATCGGCCTGTTCAACATCGCCGGCTCGCTCACAGCCGGCGCGCTCGGCCAGCGCTACCGCATGAAGTCGCTGCTGGTGCTGATGTATGCCAGCCGCGCCGTCATCATCGGCCTGTACCTGCTGGCGCCGAAATCGGCCTGGACCTTCTACCTCTTCGCCGCCGCGCTCGGCGCCACCTGGCTGGCCACCGTGCCGCCCACCGCCGGCCTGGTCGGCAAGCTGTTCGGCACGCGCTACCTGTCGACCCTGTTCGGACTGACGCTGCTGTCGCACCAGGTCGGCGGCTTCTTCGGCGCCTGGCTGGGCGGGCTGGCCTTCGTGGCCTTCGGCGATTTCTCGTGGATGTGGTACGCCGACATCGTGCTGGCGCTGGCCGCCGCCCTGGTCAATTTGCCGATCCGCGAGGCGCCGGTGCATGCGGCCGGCGCGCTCGCGGCCAAGGCTTGACGATGGCGCGCGATCCCTGGGCCTACCGCGACGTGGCCGTCGAATCGGTGCCGGACGCGCGCAGCGGCCGGCTCGCCATCAGGCCGGTGGCGGGCCAGGCCTACGCCACCAGCATGCGCGTGCAGTGCGCACGCAGCCTGCGCGACGCGGCCCTGTACCCGGCCGGCACCCGCTTCCTGATCCGCGCCAAGCTCACCGACCGCGGCGGCGCGCCTTTCCTGTATGCCTGGCATGGCGACCCGGTAAAGGTGCTGGACAAGCGCGAGGCGAAGTTTTTCCTGAACGAGTACCGGCGCCGGCGGATCTGAACCCGCATCAGGGTCCGGGGTCCGCCTGGGCGCACTCAACAGTCTCGGCCGGGTGGATGCGCTGGCGGCCGGTCCCGACGGCGTCCTGTACATCATGAGCGAGAATGCGTTGCTGAAGCTGGTGCAGTGAAGACGGCGCCGGCCCCGTCCAGGATGCGGCGCACCGCCGGATGATCGACGCGCCGCGCCACCGTCACCGCGTGGAACTGCTCGACGATGGCGGCCACCGTGCCGACCTGCTGCAGGCCGTATTCGCGGCAGATGTCGGCCGCCAGCACGCTCGGCGCGGCGATGAAGCCGGCGCCCGCGCGCGCAAAGGCGTTCAGCAGGGCGCCGTCGTCGAATTCGCCGGCCACGATCGGGCGCAATCCCTGTAGCTCGAACCAGGCCTGCAGCTGGCTGTACACGGCGGCGTCCTGCCCGGGGAGAAGGAAGGGCGCCCCGGTGAGGCGCTGCGGAAAGGGACCGTCCCAGGCCGCGCACAGGTCCGGGTGGCCGAGCACGGCCAGCGTGCTGGTGCCGAGCAGATGGGTATGGCCGCGCAGCGCGCCGCCGGGCGGCAGGCCGCGGTCGGCAATCACCAGGTCGAGCCGGTGGGCGCCGAGCTCGAGCATCAAGGCGTCCAGCCCGCCTTCGCGGCACACCAGGCGCATCGCCAGCCCGGCGTCGCGCGCCGGCTGCAGCAGGCGGAAGGCCATGGTCTTGGGGATCATGTCGCACACGCCCACGCGCAACGTCTCCGGCGCCCGGAACAGGCCGCGCCGCACGTTCTGTTCGAGTTCGTTGCCGAGGTCGAAGATGCGCTCGGCGTACAGCAGCACCGTCTTGCCGGCTTCCGTCACCTCCAGCCGCCGTCCCTTCTTGCGGAACAGGGCTTCGCCAAACTGGTCTTCCAACAATTGCAGCTGGGTGCTGATCGCCTGCGCCGAGACGTGCAGGCGCAGCGCCGCCGCGGCGACGGTACCGACCGTGGCTACCACATAGAAGTAGTGCAGGTGCTTGTAGTTGATCAAGCAATAGCTCCATTTAAGTTGAGGATTGCGAAAGATTAATCGATTTTACTTTGCAATCGCGCTGCCTTACGCTGCATGCATCCACTTTCAAGGAGCATCACCATGCGTCACTACCCCAGCAACAGTCCGAAAGCCGTGTGCCGCCTGCTGGCCCTGGCGATGATCGTCGACGGCCACCTGGCGCCGTCCGAACTGCGCGCGCTGCGCCATTCCGGCATCCTGCAGCGGGTCGGCGTCGACGAAGACGTGTTCGACGAGGCCGTGCAGGAAGTCTGCGAAGACTTGCTGTCGACCGCCGACCGGCGCTGCGCCAGCGAAGTCGAGATCGACAGCCAGCTGCTCGACACGCTGCTGCACGAAGTCGACGACCCGGCGCTGCAGATGGCCGTGATGAAGGCGATGCTCGACATCGTGCACGCCGACGACACCCTGGACGGACGCGAAGCGCTGCTGATCCAGCGCGGCTTCAAGGCCTGGGGCAAGCCGCCGGCGGCGCCGGCGCGGCAGGCAAGGGCCGGCGCCCGGTAAGCGGGCGGTGGCCGCGCGCGTGCCGGTGATCGCGGAAATTCATTACACTGCGGGGGCCGCACCCTCATCCACCGACCGCGAAAGGACCGACATGACCCGCAAGATCGCCGTACTGGTAGGCAGCCTGCGCAAGGAATCGTTCACCCGCAAGCTGGCCAAGAGCCTGATGCTCGCCGCCCCGCCGACGCTCGCATTGGAGATCGTCGACATCGGACAGCTGCCGATGTACAACGAGGACCTGGAGACCGACGCGCCGCCGCCGGCCTGGACCGCATTCCGCGACCGTTTGCGCGATGTCGACGGCGTCCTGTTCTGCACGCCCGAATACAACCGCTCGCTGCCGGGCGCGCTGAAGAACGCCATCGACGTCGGCTCGCGCCCCTACGGCAAGGCGATCTGGACCGGCAAGCCGGCCGCCGTGGTCAGCTGTTCGCCGGGTGCACTGGGCGGCTTCGGCGCCAACCACGCGGTGCGCCAGACCCTGGTCTTCCTCAACATGCCGTGCATGCAGATGCCCGAGGCCTACATCGGCGGCATCGGCAACAAGTTCGACGGCGACCAGCTGAACGACGAATCGCTGCGCGGTTTCCTGGGGCAGTTCATGGCGTCGTATGCCACCTGGGTGGAGCGCCATGCCGGCTGACGCATGAAAGCACGCACGTCCCGCCAGCAGGAGCAGAAACCGGACCGCCCCTACGTGCCGCAGGCGCCCGACTCCTACGGCAAGCCGCCGCCGGGCTTGCGCCGGCACCTGTACGACATCATCTTCGAGGCCGACACGCCGGCCGGCCGGCGTTTCGATATCGGGCTGGTGTGCGCCATCATGCTCAGCATCCTGGTGGTGGTGCTGGACAGCGTGCCCAAGCTGCACGCCGATTACGGCCCCGTGCTCGACGTGCTGGAATGGAGCTTCACGCTGCTGTTCACGCTCGAGTACATCGCGCGCCTGGCGTGCATCGTGCGGCCCTGGCGCTACGCCACCGGCTTCTTCGGCGTGATCGACCTGCTGGCCGTGCTGCCGACCTATTTTTCGCTGCTGGTGCCGGGCAGCGGCGTGCTGCTCGACATCCGCATCCTGCGCCTGCTGCGCGTATTTCGCATCTTCAAGCTGACCCTCTACATCGAGGAATACACGCGCCTGGGCGAAGCGCTGTCGGCGAGCGGGCGCAAGATCGCCGTGTTCCTGTCGGTGGTGCTGATGGCGATCCTGATCCTGGGCACCCTGATGTACGTGGTCGAAGGCCCGACGAACGGCTTCACCAGCATCCCGGTGGCGATGTACTGGGCCACGGTCACCATGACCACCGTCGGCTACGGTGACATTACCCCGCACACCCACCTCGGCAAGGCGATCGCCTCCTTCATGATGCTGCTCGGCTGGGGCATCCTGGCGGTGCCGACCGGGATCGTGACGGCCGAGATGTCGGCCCGCCGCAACGACCGCCGCAACGGTCCTGCGCGCGCGCTGGTGGCGCCGCGCAGCTGCGAGGCCTGCGGCAGCGCCGGACACGATGCCGGCGCCCGCTTCTGCAAGGATTGCGGCGCCGCCTTGAAAGCGCGCGAAGCGGCTTGAACACAGAGTGGGAGTTTTGCTGAGACATTGACTGTGGTCAATGTGCAGAGGCTATGTCGGGCACAAGGACTCCGCTAGGATCGTCGGTTGGACATCCCGGGAGCGACCCGCATGACTGCCACGATCGACCTTGCCCCGGTGTTCGGCACCGGCCTGAGCCAACACGCGCGGCTCCTGACCCTGGCCTGCGCCCAGGCCACCGATTTGCCCGCTCATTTGCCCCCTCATTTGCCCCCTCATTTGCCCCAGTCCCTCGTGGTGGAACGCTTCCGCGGCCGCGAGGGCGTCAACGAACTGTTCGCCTTCGAGGTCGATGCGCTCAGCACCTCGGCCGCACTCGAGCTCGACGCCTTCCTCGGCGAAGAACTGACGGTGGGCCTGCTGCAGCCGGACGGCAGCCGGCGCGCCTGGCACGGCCTGTGCACGCAAGCGTCGTGGCTGGGCGCCGACGGCGGCGTGGCGCGCTACCGGCTGCACCTGGCGCCGGCGCTGTCGCTGCTGGCGCTGCGGCGCGACAGCTATATCTTCCAGGACCGCGACGCGCGCGCCATCGTCGACGAGCTGCTGCGCGACTACCCGCAGGTGCGCGTCGAATTCGACATCACCCAGGACCTGGCGCCGCGCCCGGTCTGCACCCAGTACCGCGAGAGCGACCTGGCCTTCTTCACGCGCGTGCTGGCGTCCGAAGGCTTGAGCTGGCGCTTCGAGCACGAGCAGGCCTTCGATGCCGGCGGGGCGGAGCACGGCCAGGCGCGCCACCGCCTGGTCGTGTTCGACAGCCGCGCGCGCGCGCCGGCGGTGCCGGGCGGCGACCTGCTGCGCTTCCACGGCGTGCGCGCCACGGAACGCGACGACGCCATCGACGCCTTCGGTGCTCGGCGCCGGATTGCCGCCAACGGCGTCGCCATCAGCAGCTGGGACCCGTCGCAGCTGGTGGCGCCGGCCGAGGTCCAGGCATCGAACCTGGACGCCGGCACGCTGCCGCCGCTGCCCATCCACGACGGCAGCGGCGAGCGCATGTTTGCCGACCGCGCCGCCGCCGACCGCCACGGCCGACACATGCTGCAGGCGCTCGAGATGGACAACAAGCTGTTCGAGGGCGCCGGCGCGGTGCGGCGCCTGGCGGCCGGCTGCGCCTTTCGACTGAGTCAGCACGCGCGCTATCCCGACGGCGACAACGCCTTCACGGTGCTTTGGGTGGAGCACGACGCGCGCAACAACTTCCGCACCGGGATCGCCGGGGGCGCCCGCGACGGCGTCGAGAACGGCAGCTACCGCAACCGCTTCGCCTGCGTGCGCGCCGCCGTCCCCATCGTCCCCGCCGCCGCCGCCGCGCTGCGCCCATGCAGCGCGGCCGGCCCGCAGACCGCGCTGGTGGTCGGCCTGGAAGACAGCATCGCCACCACCACGCGCGACTACCAGGTGCGCATCCAGTTCGCCTGGCAGAGGGGCAGCGCACCGAACCCCGGCGGCCTGGCCCACGACACCGACGAACAGGGCAATGCACCCGGCAACGAACGCTCGGGCACCTGGGTGCGCGTGGCCGAAGCGCTGGCGGGTCCCAACTGGGGCACGCAATTCACGCCGCGCGTCGGCACCGAAGTGCTGGTCGACTTCATCGAAGGCGACATCGACCGCCCGCTGATCGTCGCCCAGCTCTACAACGGCCGCGACACGCCGCCCTTTGCAGCCGGCGTGGACGCGGACGCCGGCCACCCCGGCGTTTTGTCCGGCATCCACACGCACAACGTCGACGGCAGCGGCTTCAATCAATGGCAGCTGGACGACACGCCCGGCCAGCTGCGCACGCGCCTGGCCACCAGCACCGCGGCGAGCCAGCTGAATCTCGGCTACCTGGTCGACCAGCGCCCGCCATCGGCCGCGCGCGGCGCCTACCGCGGCAGCGGCTTCGAACTGCGCACCGACGCCTGGGCCGTCGTGCGCGGCGGCGAAGGCGTGCTGCTCTCGACCAGCAGCCGTCCCGCGCTGGGGAGCAGCATCACGTCGACCCAGATGGACGCGGCCGAAGCGCTGTCGCTGTTCAAGGGCGCCCGCTCGCTGGGCCAGGCGCTGGCCGGCGCGGCGCAGCAGCAGGGCGCCTCCTTCAGCGCCGCCGCCGCCGCGGCGCAGGACGATTTCATCGCGCAGATCGATCCGCAAGAAAAGGGCAAACATGCCGGCGCCGTGAACGGCCAGACCGCGCTGAAAGCCGCGCCGGGCACACGCGAGCTGGACGCCGGCCAGCCGGTCGAGCAATTCGGATCCGCCATCGTTCTGATGGACTCGGCCGCCGGCATCAACTGGGCCACGCCGGCATCCACCGTGCTGTACGCGGGCCGGCAGCTGCACTGGACCACCCAGTCCGACCTGCACCTCGCGGCCGGCCACACCATATCGGCGGTGGCGGGGCAGGCCGCCAGCTTCTTCACGCACGCGGGCGGGATCCAGGCGATCGCGGCGAACGGGCCGGTGTCGCTGCAGGCGCATACGGATGCGTTGGAGATCTTGGCGGACAAGGAGGTGGTAGTGATTTCGGTGAACGACGGGATCGAGATCAAGGCGAAGGAGAAGATCGTGCTGCAGGCCGGGCAGTCGGCGGTGACGCTGGAGGGTGGGGATATTACGTTTGCGTGTCCGGGGACGTTCAGTGTGAAGGGTGGGCAGCACTTGTTTGATGGGGGCGCGAGCAAGGCACCCATGCTAAAGCCGCTTCCCGGAAACTTGGGTAAGGAACCAGATCACTGGATAGCGTTGGAATATATCGATCCCGATACTGGCGAAAGCGTACCGGATGTCGAGTATGAGATTCACTTCGTCAAGGGACCTGTCCTCTCAGGCAACCTTGATCAAGAAGGAAAGGCCAAGCATGAGAACGTTCTTAGCAAGCCGGTCAAAAAGATTCTCTATAAGCCGCGCAAGCCAGAGCAAGAGAAGCCTCACGATCCACTGAAAAGCCTGATCAGCTGATTGCATCGCGATTTTCGAACTACTCGACCGGAGCAGAATCGTGGCAGAAGTGAATCCTACACAAATGCGTGATGCCCTTGCATGGGCAACAAATGACCAAAGATCTGAACAGGATACTCCAGGAAATCCATGGGAGTGGTTTTGGCAGGCAGTACAAGGTGATTTCAATGAAAATCGCTCGACTGGGCAAATCGTTGTCGATGCAGCAATCTCGATGATTCCGCTTGTGGATCAAGTATGCGATGTGCGGGATTTGATCGCAAACTGCAAAAAATTACATAACGACGCTTCCGATACCTGGGGATGGGTCTCTCTGGTTCTTACATTGATAGGGCTCTTCCCGTTCCTGGGGTCGTTAGTAAAGGGCGTCCTCAAAGTTTTTTTTGCTTTCGTGCGTCGCGCTGGTACCAAGTCGACCGAACGTGCTGTAGAAGGCGCGATGACTTGGGTAATAACTCTACTGCGTCGAGAAGCTTTTCAAAAATATTTGCGGCTTCACAAGATTGACGAAGTTTTTTCTTGGCTCAGTCAGGAAGTAAAGTTGATCAAACGGAAAATAAAAGTCGCGGAACTTTTGAATGCGTTTGACATTGCAATTCAATCTCTGGAAGTAATGGTGAGGAAGGTCGAGTATATTCCGGGAGTTGGAGCAAGGGCAAAAGCCGCTTTTGACAAAGTAGTATCCGTGCGTTCGCATGCAAAGGAAGGAATCGCAAGTGTAACAGCAACAATCGATTCTGTTTTTGAAACCATCGTTCGACGCCTGGATCATCAGACCTTGATGAGTCGTCATGGAATAGTTAATGCCAATAATATTCATTACCGCGGCGCTCTACCGGAGGCCGCTGCAGTTACGCTCATGCGAAACCAACGGCCACGACCAAGTTGGCTTGGTAATGGGAAGACCCTTCGCTGGCCGAGTGCTGATCCCGACGTAATGAAATCAGTAATAGCTGACAAAGTGAAGAAAGGGTGGCCGCCTCTAAGCACCCAAGGCATCGAATCCTTTCATAAATTGGCTGCTGCAGAAATCAAAGGTCCTGCCAGACTCTATCGCATCATCGCGCCAAACAGTCGTGCGATGAGCGATTGCTGGATCAGCGAGGAAGTTTACAAGAAAATTCAGAATTCACCAGACCGCGTGCAGCATGGAGAAAATATCTGGCAGTCTGGCCTGATTGGAATGTTAACGGTCAGTTTGTCATATATGATGTCAAACCCGGAGAGACATTGAAGGCCTGGCGCGGAGCGGCGTCCAGTCAAACAAAGAAATCGCTGCCAGACTGCCATCTTGAAGGCGGTGAAGAGCAGATTGTTTTCAATATTGCGCGTGCCGATCCTAAAAATGACACGTTGAGATATTACAAACGAAAGGGGCGTGATAAAAATGTTTTACATGGAGCATTAAGTCAAGCGGAATTCGATAAATTGAGCAAGATCCAACGTGAGGAATACATTGGTATTCGAGAGTCGATCAATCATCCGAACATCAGTGGTCCATTCGAAACTGGCTGGGGTTATACGGATTTCGGAGGGCAAGGGTTTGGCGATAAAATTGGTCTGCCCTCATTGCCAGGTCAGACGACGGCACTTCAGTTGTGATGAAAATCTTCAGATAATCGGATATTTAGGGGTAAATCATAATATGAAGAAAAATTCTACTTTAACAGAGTGGCAAAAAAAACAGGCCACTCTGCTCTATCATTTTGCTTCGATCGATTATCTTAGAGGCTTGAAATGGCATATCGATAAATTGATTGATTATGCTGAAAAATTGTTGGAAAAAAGCCGCGTTGAAGAAAGGGACAGCATCGTCAGGAACGTACGTTGGGGAGAGCGCGACACAACGGAGAATTGGGCCAATAATGCATGGGCACTTTTGGCTGACTTTAGGCTTTCTATAGTGAAAGATATTGCTGATCGGGCGTCGCAAACGTATGCCATTACGGGAGCCTACCAATGTAGCCGAGGAATGTCGGAATACTCGATGCAGTGGGCGACGCCGCAAGAACAGGAGATATTCAATAAAGCTTTCGATGAGCTTTATGATTATGCACATAACATAGATCAGACGATGAAAAAAGCAGAACGGGTAAGTCGCTGGAACGATTTTAACTTGACCTTGGCTTGGCAGAAACATGTGGATGAGTTCCCCATGCTTCCGAAGTTTCGTGTCCTTAACGACGTTGTAGGCGTCAGTGGACAACTTCCACCGAGGACTGGGGTATATGTTTCTATGGACGATCCTGACGCTGCATTGCAGTTTGCCTGGACTGGGCCGTCGGGTGGAGAATTGCTGGATGCCGCGGTTTTTAATCCATTAGGTACCGCTGCGCTGATGCTGATAGGCCGGTCGCGTTTGTGGGTAGATGGTCAGGCCATGCTGGATTTTGTGCTTTCGCATCCGGGAAATCCAGAATTGAAGGCGGACCCATTTTTCGAGGATTCAAATGACTGTCGAATTGGCGCCAAGTCTGGTAGGACGCGCTGCCTTTACCTCCCTGTCTTCCAGTTGGTGTTATGTTGAAATAGTAGAGGGCAAGTTTGAGAAGATGGCAGGCGAAAACGATATGTATTGGTCAGAGAACTACAGATTCGAAGCAAATGAGGTTTGTCCAAAGGAAGGATTTTACTTTACCCCTGCTCACTACAGCTCTCGCAGGTTCTTTTCATGTGGCGAAGTATTTCCGGAGATTTCATCAGAGTATGGAAAATCCATTTGGCAGTGGGACGCGAAGCAGAATTAATCGGAAAGATTGAAACGATTT
>Ga0308164_10004424_pt1 | contig 11874 bp, 8 predicted proteins | sample PhyTR2_FD_201031 | JGI IMG/M metagenome (GOLD analysis project Ga0308164, IMG submission 201031) | Phyllosphere microbial communities from UC Gill Tract Community Farm, Albany, California, United States - DLSLT.R2 | ecosystem: Host-associated > Plants > Phyllosphere > Unclassified | place: USA... | reverse complement strand
GCGCATCGCCCGCGCCGCCACTCCGCCCTGCTTCTTCGCGCCGCAACTCGACGCGCCGGATCTTGCCCGAGATGGTCTTGGGCAGCTCGCGGAACGTGATGCGCCGGATCCGCTGGTACGGCGCCAGGCGCGCGCGGCTGAACGCGAACAGCGCAGCCGCCATTTCGCGGCTCGGTGCAACGCCGGCGCGCAGCGTGACGAAGGCCTTCGGCACCGACAGCCGCAGCGGATCGGGACTCGGTACGATCGCCGCTTCGAGCACGCTCTCGTGTTCGATCAGCACACTTTCGAGCTCGAAGGGGCTGATGCGGTAATCGGCCGACTTGAACACGTCGTCGTTGCGGCCCACATAAAAGTAGTAGCCGTCGCTGTCGATCGCCGCCGTGTCGCCCGTGTGATAGTGGCCGGCGCGCATGACGTCGCGCGTCTTGTCGGCATCGCCCTCGTACCCCGCCATCAGGCCAACCGGATTGGCTGCCAGCACCACCGCGATCTCGCCTTCGGTGGCCGGTGCGTCGTCGATGTCGAGCAGCGCGATGCGGTACCCCGGCAGCGCGCGGCCCATCGAGCCGGGCTTGAGGGGCTGGCCTGGAGAATTGCCGATCTGGCAGGTGGTCTCGGACTGGCCGAAGCCGTCGCGGATGCGGATGCCCCAGGCGCGCTCGACCTGCTCGATGACTTCGGGGTTGAGCGGCTCGCCCGCCCCCACCAGTTCGCGCAGGGCCGGTTTGCAGGCCGCCAGGTCTTCCTTGATCAACATGCGCCAGACGGTCGGCGGCGCGCACAGCGACGTCACGCGGCAGCGCTCGATCAAGTTCAGCACGGCCGCGCCGGCGAAGCGTTCGTAGTTGTAGACGAACACGGTGGCACCCGCGTTCCAGGGCGCGAAGAAACAGCTCCAGGCATGCTTGGCCCAGCCGGGCGAGCTGATGTTCCAGTGGATGTCGCCCGCCTGCAGGCCGATCCAGTACATCGTCGACAGGTGGCCGACGGGATAGCTCTGGTGCGTGTGCAGCACGAGTTTCGGCCGCGCCGTGGTACCGGACGTGAAGTACAGCAGCAGCGGATCGGTAGCCAGCGTCTCGCCCTCGGGCACGAACACGCTCACCACGGCGTGGCTGGCGGCGTAGTCATGCCAGCCTTCATTGGTGCCTTCGTGCGCGCCGCCCACCGCAATGCGGGTAAAACAGCCTGGCAGCGCGGCGAACTTGTGCGTCTCGGATGCCTGCGTGATCACGTGCTTGATGCCGCCGCGCGCGATCCGGTCGGCCAGGTCGTCGCCGGACAGCAGCATCGTCGTGGGTACCAGCACGGCGCCCAGCTTGATCCCGGCGAGCATGACTTCCCACAGTTCGACGCGGTTCGGCAGCATCAGCAGCACCCGGTCGCCACGGCGCACGCCGCAGTTGCGCAGGTACTCGGCGACCTGACTGGAGCGGGCGGCCATGTCGGCGTACGTGATCTTGTGCTCGGTGCCGTCTTCGTCGACGACCCACAGCGCGATGCCGTGGTTGTCCCGGGCCTGGTGGTCGAAAAAGTCGAGCGCCCAGTTGAAGGTGGACAGCTGCGGGGGCTGGTAGTCGCGGCAGGCGGTCTCGTAGTCGAGCCGGTGCTGCTGGAGGAAATCGCGCGCCTGCACGAAGCGCTGGGTGGGCGTCATGGTGGTCTCCTGATGGGGTTGCAGGTGCAGGCTGCACCGCGGCGCGCCTGCTGTCGTGCTGCCCCGCCATCATGCCACCAAATGCGCGCGGCTTGCCAATTCCCGTTGGCGGCCCGTTTCGAGAGTAGAATTCGGCTCCAACAAACTAAAGGCACGTGATGAAAAAGACTGACATGGCAAAAGGCGACGCCAAGAAGATTCAAGGCCAGATGGCTGCCCGGGGCGCCGTCGTCGGCGCGCCAGCGAAAGATGCGGCGCCGGATCGCCGCGAACAGCGCGAACGCGACCGCGCGCTGGGACTGGTGCCGTTCGCCGTCAAGCTCAATGGCGATCTGGTGGCGCAGCTGCAAACGCTGAGCAAAGAGCGCGGCGTCGAACTCAATGCGCTGGTAGCCGAACTGCTGCAAAAAGGCCTGGCCGACTAAGCACGATCCGCACGGTCGGGATGTTCGCAAAATCGCTTGACAATACTTTCTGGCAATCCTAAAGTGATATCACTTTGATGTCACACCCATCCAGAAGAGGTTCAAGCATGAACGCATCGCACACCCGCCGCGAAAAGGCATTTTCGTCCGCGAATGGCTACCTGGCCGCTTGCGCCGGCATTGTTTTCCTGCTGGGTGCAGCCTACCTGTTCAAGACTGGCGTCGAAACGCCCGCCGGCTTGCCGCTCCTGGGTGCCGTCGCGCTGGGACTGGCCGGTCTGCTCTGCCTGACAGGCCTGTTCATGCTGCAGCCGAACGAAAGCGCGATCCTCACCCTGTTCGGCAAGTACATCGGCACCGACCGCAGCGAAGGCCTGCGCTGGGCCTTCCCGCTGTACGTCAAGCGGCGCCTGTCGCTGCGCGCCCGCAACTTCAATGCACCCACGCTGAAGGTCAACGACAAGCGCGGCAACCCGGTGGAAATCAGCGCGGCCGTTGTCTGGCGCGTGCGTGACACGGCGCAGGCCGTGTTCGAAGTCGACGATTTCGAGCGCTACGTCTCCATCCAGGCCGAAGCAGCGCTGCGGCACCTGGCTTCGCAATATGCGTACGACGAAGGCGAAGATCTGCCGCAGGGCGAGACCACGCTGCGCGCCGGCATGGACGTCGTTGCCGACGCCCTCAAGACCGAGTTGCAGGCGCGCTTCGAAGCGGCTGGTGTCGAGGTGCTCGACGCCAAGCTGACGCACCTTGCCTACGCCGCCGAAATCGCCCAGGTCATGCTGCGGCGCCAGCAGGCCGAAGCGATCATCAGCGCCCGCAGCAAGATCGTGCATGGCGCCGTGAGCATGGTCGAAGCGGCGCTGAAAGGATTGTCGGAGCGCGGCATCGTGGAGCTGGACGACGAGCGCAAGGCGGCGATGGTCAGCAATCTGCTCGTGGTACTGTGCTCGGACAAGGAAACGCAACCGATCATCAACACGGGCACGCTGTACAACTAGCGGCCGACCAGCATGGCAAGTCCAGGAAAAAAAGCATTCGCGCTACGCATCGACCCGGCGCTGTGGGATGAACTGCAGCGCCTGGCCGCGCGCGACCTGCGCAGCGTGAACGCGGAAATCGAATTCCTGCTGCGCGAAGGCCTGGCCCGGCGCGGCGTGAAACTGGCCGAACCAAAGGGCCAGAGCGATACTGACGGGGAAAGCTGACAGCGGGACTATAATCCGGGCTGAACCTCTGCCGGCCTATCCCATGATTCCAGCTTCCTCTTCCCCTTCCGAACCGCTCGTGAGCATCCAGGCACTCAAGTCCTGCGCCAGTTGCAGCATGCACCAGCTGTGTCTTCCGATGGGCCTGGAAGACGCCGACATCGTGCGCCTCGACCAGATCATCGGCCGGCGCCGGCGGCTGGCGCGCGACGAGCGCCTGTACCAGGTGGGTGAGCCGTTTCGCAACCTGTATGCGGTGCGCTTCGGCCACTTCAAGACCTTCCAGATCAACGCTGCCGGCGAAGCCCAGATCACGGGCTTCCAGATGGCCGGCGAATTGCTGGGCATGGACGCAATCAGCGGCACCCACCATTGCGACGCCGTCGCGCTCGAGGACAGCGAAGTGTGCGAGATCCCGTTCGTGCGGCTCGAAGAACTGTTCGGCGAAGTGCCGGCACTGCTGCGCCACTTCCACCGCATCATGAGCCAGGAAATCACGCGCGAGCAGAACGTCATGCTTTTGCTGGGCAATATGCGCGCCGAACAGCGCTTTGCCGTCTTCCTGGTCAACCTGTCGGCGCGCTACGCGGCGCGCGGCTACTCAAGCACGCAGTTCCAGCTGCGCATGTCGCGCGAAGACATCGGCAATTACCTGGGCCTGACGATCGAGAGCGTCAGCCGCCTGCTGTCGCGCTTCAAGAAACAGGGCTGGCTCGCCGTCGACAAGCGCGAGGTCACGCTGCTCGATCCGGTCAAGCTCAAGGCGCTGGCGGCGGGGACCGATGTCTGCAGCCCGATGGCGTGACATGTCCCGGTGGTTTTCAGAGAGTCTTTCGATAACGCGCTTTTAGTAGACTCGTCTGTTTCCAATCAGGAGACATGATGAAGTCCGTAATGAGCATGCTGTTTCTGACGCTGTCACTGGCCTTCCCCCTGGGCGCTGCGGCGCAGGACAACGCCGGACACCGCCAGCAGATCGACGCTGTCATCACGGCATTCCGGCTGGCGATCATCAACAAGGACGTTCCCGCATTCATGCGCCTGTTCCTTCGGGAGGACATCACCTGGGTTGGTGTCTATACGGACGGCAGTGTCGCACGCTACAACGCGTCGCTGAACGAACCAACGCAGCCGCGTGGCGTCAAGACCTCGGGCGGAACACCGCGCAAGTTCATCGAAAGCATCGCGCGGGCGACGGAACCGCGCACCGAAACGTTCGAGAACGTGCGCATCGATACCGATGGCGATGTCGCCCAGGTATGGTTCGACTACCGTTTCATGGTCGGCGACTACGCCAATAACTGGGGCAAGGAAAGCTGGCAGCTGGTGCGTACCGAAGCAGGATGGAAGATCAGCGCCGTGAGCTGGTCGGCCGAAGAAAACCCGGTGCCGCGGTCAAAGCACTAGGCGTCAGGGTACTGCCCGGCGCACCCGGGCAGCGCGCACGGCGACACCCGGCTTCCATGCCAGCGGGCGCGCCAGGTGAGCGGTAAGATCGGTCTCGAATCGTTTCAGACGATTCGCGTTATGCGCCCCGATGACCGTTTGCCGAGATTGCCGCCATGATTTTGTACCGTACGTTCCTGTCCTTGTTCTTCTCAGCTCTGGCCATGAGCACCCCGCTCCCGGCTGCTGCTTCTATCTTGCCGGAGGTACCGGACATCAGCGCCGTCACCGACTACCGCCCCAAGATTCCGCTGCGCGTCTACAGCGCCGACAAGGTGCTGATCGGCGAATTCGGCGCCGAGCGGCGCGACTTCGTGCAGATCGCGAAAGTGCCCGCCCTGATGAAGACCGCCGTGCTGGCGATCGAAGACACGCGTTTCTACGAGCATGGCGGGATCGACTGGATCCGCGCGCTGGGCGCGGCCAAAGCGAACATCACCGACTTCGGCAGCCAGGGCGCATCGACCATCACGATGCAGGTGGCGCGCAACTTCTTTCTGTCGCGCGACAAGACGCTGCCGCGCAAGCTCACCGAAATCGCGCTGGCCTACAAGATCGAAAAGGCGCTGACCAAGGACCAGATCCTTGAGGTCTACCTGAACCAGATCTATCTGGGCCAGCGCTCGTACGGCTTTTCCAGCGCGGCGCGCACCTACTTCGGCAAATCGCTGAACGACCTGACACTGGCTGAAACGGCGATGCTCGCCGGCCTGCCGCAGAATCCTTCCAGCAGCAATCCGATCACGAACCCGGCGGCGGCAACGAAGCGCCAGCATACGGTCCTGCGCCGCATGTTCGAATTAAAGGCGATCACCGAGCCGCAGTACCGGCGCGCGCTGGCCGAGCCGTTGACCCTCAGGCGTGACGGCGCCGGTTACGGCGGGCGCGCCGCCTGGGTCGCCGAGATCGCGCGCCAGGCTGTGCATACGCGCTTTGGCGCGGCGGCCTACGAACGGGGAATCACGGTGACGACGACCGTCATCGCCGCCGAACAGGAGGCCGCCTGGGATGCGGTGCGCCGCAACGTCGTGGCGTACGACCGGCGCCACGGCTACCGCGGCCCGGAAGCGCGCATCACGCTGCCGGCCGCGGGCGACGCGCGTGACGATGCAGTGGCCGCCGTACTGCAGAAACGCCCGGCCGTGGACGGCTTCGTGCCCGCCGTCGTCGTCAGCGCATCGGCCAAGCGCGTACGGGCTGCCACGACGAGCGGCGAGACGATCGAGATCACCGGCGCTGGCCTGAAGTTCGCAGCAGGTGCGCTGGCATCTGCTGCGAAAGCCAGTGTGAAACTCTCTCCCGGCGCCGTCATCCGCCTGAGCAAATCGAAAGGCGACTGGGCGATCACGCAACTACCCGAAGTGGCGGCCGCCTTCGTCGCGGTCGACGCCGGGACGGGCGCCTACCGCGCGCTGGTCGGCGGCTTCGATTTTGGACTGAACAAGTTCAATCACGTGACGCAAGCCTGGCGCCAGCCGGGATCGAGCATCAAGCCGTTCGTGTATTCGGCGGGCCTGGAACGGGGCTTCTTCCCTGGCACGCCGATCCTCGATGCACCGCTCGACCTTGGCGGCGACAACGGCGCTGCCGGCTGGTCGCCGCGCAATGACGACAATACGTTTGAAGGTTTGGTAACGGTGCGCCATGCGCTGACGCGCTCGAGAAACGTGCCCACCGTGCGCATGCTGCAGGCGATCGGCGTGGACGACACGCGTGCGCATCTGGCGCAATTTGGCTTCGACGCCGCGCGCCATCCGCGCAACCTGACCATGGCCCTTGGCACAGGCGCCGTCACGCCGCTGCAGATGGCAGGCGCCTATACGATGCTTGCCAACGGTGGTTACCGGGTCGAACCGTGGCTGATCGCCCGCATCCAGGATGGCGACGGCAAGGTGGTCTACGAACACGCCCGCAAGGAACCGGTTCGTGTGCTCGATGCGCGCAATGCCTTCATTACCGACAGCATGCTGCGCGACGTGGCGCGCGTGGGCACGGCTGCTGCTGCGTCACGTCAGCTCGGGCGGAGCGACCTGGCTGGCAAGACTGGCACGACGAGCAATGCGATCGACGGCTGGTTCGCCGGCTACAGCGGTCCGGTGGTGGCGGTGGCGTGGATGGGCTACGACGAACCGCGCTCGCTGGGCGGGCGCGAATTCGGCGCGACGCTGGCGCTGCCGATCTGGGTCGATTACATGCGCGTCGCGCTGGCCAACGCCCCAGAACGCGCGCCGCTGGTGCCCGATGGCGTCGTGAACGTCGCTGGCGACTGGGTGTATGCGGAGTATGCAGATCAGCAGTTGGAACAGCAGCAGCGGCAGCTGGAACAGCAGCCGGCCGAGGTGGACAGCATCGACACGCTGATGGAGAACCTGTTGCAGGAACGTTCGCCGCGCGAGTGACTACAGCTCGATGACCAACGCCGGACGATACCCTTCCTGCTCGCCCTTGCTCAGATACCCGAGCGGGTTGGCCACCACGCGGCAGCCCCAAGACAGCGGGCCGTCGCGGCCCTCGACCACGTAATCGTTCGCGCAGTGCAGGTGGCCATGCATCCACACCTGCGCGCGCTTGAACAACGCGTCCAGCGAATTGCAGAAGCCGGCCGTGCCGGGCGTCTTGCCGTAGCGCGGGTCGGCGCTTTCGAGGCTCGGGGCAAAATGCGTGACGACGACCGTCTTGCCCTCGAACGGCGTGGCCAGCGCCGCGCGCAGCCAGGCCTGGCAATCAAGCGAGAGCGCGCGGATGCCTTCGGCCAGCACAGGCTCGCCATCCTTGATGGTCGTGTTCTTGCTCAGATAGTAGTTCGCGGCGCGGAAGGCCTTGGTGCGCTGCTGCAGCTGCTTGGTCAGCGGCGCGCCCTCTTCCACCAGCGCATCGAAGTCGCTCCACAGCGTGGTGCCGATGAAACGCACGCCATCGATCGTGACGATTTCGCGATCGAGCCAGGTGATGCCCAGGCGCGTGCAGGTTTCCTGCAGGCGCGCGTAGGTGGCATCGTAGTCGAGCGCGTCGAATTCGTGGTTACCGGGGATGAACAGGACCTGCGCCTGCGCCAGGGCAGGCACGAGGAGCGGTGAAAAACGTTCCAGCCCGAAGTCCTGCGTGAGCAGGCGCGAGCCGGGTTGGTACGAGCCGATGTCGCCGGCCAGCACCACGACATCCGTGCCGGGGAGGATCTGCGGCTGGAAGTCGGGGTACCGTTCGAGGTGGAGGTCGGAAAAAAGCTGTATGCGCATGGCCGGCGAGTATAGCGCAAGCGCCCTCCGCCGGCCCGCAACGCACGCGGGTCAGAAGCCGATTTCAGAACCCGATATTGGCCGTCAGGCTGGCCGAACGCGCCACGCCCGGCGTGTAGCGGTAGCCGCTCTTGTTGATCGCGACGACGTATTTTTCGTCGGTCAGGTTATAGACGTTCAGGCGCAGGTCGATGTTCTTCGTCAAACGGTAACCCAGCATCGCATCGACCACCCAGTACGAATCGGTGTAGGCCGGGGTGCCGATGGCGCCGTCGGTGCCGCGTTTGAGCTTGTCCGAGAAGCGCGCGCCGCCGCCGATGCGCAGGCCCCATGGCAGGTCGTACGAGGTCCAGGCGGTGAACGATTGCTTCGGCGTGTAGGTCAGGCTGTTCTCGCCCGAGGCGGTGACGTTGCGGCCCGCTTCCACGCTGGTGTCCATGTACACGTAGCCGGCGCTGACCAGCCAATGCGGGGCCAGTTCGCCGGTTGCGCCCAGCTCGATGCCCTGCACGCGCTTCTCGCCCGTCTGGTAATACTGCAGGTTGACCGGATCCTGCTCGACCTCGTTCTTGACATCGGTGCGGAACAGCGCGCCCGACAGCGACAGCTTGGACTTGAGCAGATCGAGCTTGCCGCCAAATTCGGTGGTGGTCGACTCTTGCGGATCGTAGATCGGATTCTGCGCGCTGTTGGCATTGCCCGAGACGGTGAAGTTGCCGCCCGGTGGCTGCTTCGAGCTGGCCACCATCGCATACACGCTGCTGTTGGCGGTCGGCTTGTACAGGGCCGACAGCTTGCCGTTGACCAAATTGTCGCCGACCTTGAAGCGGTTCGGCACGAGCACGTTGTTGGTCAGCGCCACGGTCGAATAATCGGCGCGGAAATGATCGACCCGCACGCCGCCATTGATGATCCAGCGCTCGCCGATCTTGGCGGTGTCAAACACGTACAGGCTCTGAGTATCGACCTCGCCTTCGTTATAGGCGCCGGTGCGGCGCGCATTCACGGGCGTGGTCGGGGCGTCGTTCGGGTTCGGGTTGTAGATGTTCGCAGCCGGCAGCGTGCCCAGACCCGTCAGGCCCCAGGTGGTCTGGCGCTCGCTGGTCAATTCCAGGCCGGCCACGAGCGTGTGCTTGACCGCGCCGGTGTCGAACTGCGACGTCAGCGTCGTCACGTTGGTCAGGATTTTATTTTCCTGATCCTTGCCGGTGCGGATGCTGCGCGCCAGCGTCCACGTGTTCGGGTCGGCCGGGTTCGGGGTGCCCAGGTTGGCGGCGCTGGTCAGGAACGCGCTCAGCAAGTAGTCCTGCGACGTCTTGCCGTAGCGGCTCGTGTTCTGCAGCTTCATCGTCGGCGAGAAGTCATGCTCGATGCGCACCGTGGCCATGTCGGCCTTCACGTCGTCATAGTCGCCGGTCGAGCCATAGAAGTTCTTCGGATCGACCTTCTTGCCGTCGGTGACAAAAGGTCGGGTGCGGTCCGGGCTCGTGTAGCCAGGCAGGCCGATGACGTAGACGCCACCGTCGGGGATGTTGTTCTGGTCGACGTGCAGGTAGTCCAGATGCACGCGCGTGGCGCCGTTCAGGCCAAAGCCGATGCTCGGCGCGATTGCCCAGCGCTTGTTTTCGACCACGTCGCGCGAGGCGCTGCCCGCGTCCTGGGCCAGCACGTTCAGACGCACCGCAATGCCGCGCTCTTCGTCGAGCACCTGGTTGACGTCGGCCGTGACGCGCTTTTGCGAGCCGCTGCCGCCGGTGATCGCGGTCGACATCGCGTTGGTCATGCTGGCTTTTTTCGACACCAGGTTGACCGAGCCGGTCGGCGAACCGCGGCCATTGTCGGTGCCCGCCGGGCCCTTGAGCACTTCGATCTGTTCGAGGTTGAAGACGTCGCGCGAGATCGAGCCGATGTCGCGCACGCCGTCGACGAAAATGGAGCTCGACGTGTCGAAGCCGCGCATGAAGATCGCGTCGCCGGTGGTGGTGTTGCCGTTCTCGCCCAGGAAGAACGCGCCCACGCCTGGCGTGTTGCGCAGCGCTTCGGTGAGCGTCAGGGCGCCCTGCTGCTCGAACAGTTCTTTCTTGATGACCTGGAGCGTCTGCGCGGTATCGACCAGGCGCTCGGTGTACTTGGGCGACGACGCCTGTTCGGCGCGGAACGCGTTTTCGTATTTGCCGACGATTTCGACCTTAGTTTCAGGAACGACGTCGACGGGGGCCGCTGCATCGATGCCGGCAGCCTGCGCGCCGAGCGGCAGCAGGACAGCGGCCAGCGCGGTGCGCATGACCTGGTTGCGGGTGGACGAATGCTTGCGGCTTGTTATTGCTTTCATGGCGAGGCGGTCTCTTCGGTATGAGTGGGTGGAAACACTGCTTGAAAAACAATGATTCTAACGGGAATGTAAGGACATGTAAACGATAATCATTATCATTTGCATTCGTACCACAGCAATTTGAGACGGGTCGATACCCACGGAAGCATGCGGTTGGCCACACATGCCGCATGCCAAAAGTGTGCAGTCAGAACCAGTTGTTGGTGAGACTGAGTGCGATTCCTATCAATTTCATTGTGGGAGGAGTTGGTCGAGGACACGGTAGATTGGCGTGCAGCTGCCTTCACCCTGTTAGCATGTCAGGCATCCAGGATAAAAGGAGAGACAATGAGTGATGTGCGCACTCCGGAAAATGCCCCGCCGTCGCGGGCCGCGAGTATAGGCTTGTGGCTGGGCCCGGCCTGGCTGTTGATGGTTCTGCTCACGCCTGCCCCTGCGGAAATGCCCATTACCGCTTGGCACTGCGTCGGTCTCGCTCTGTTGATGGCGACCTGGTGGGCGACCGAAGCGATCCCTATACCCGCCACCTCACTGCTTCCCATCGTGCTTGTCCCCATGCTTGGCATTGCGAAGCTTGATGTGACAACAGCCACGTACGGGAATCCGATCATCTTCCTTTTTCTTGGCGGCTTCCTCCTCGGCATTGCCATGCAGAGCTGGAACCTGCACCGGCGCATTGCGCTTCGTGTGCTGCTACTGGTGGGATCGCAGCCGAAAAACCAGATCGGCGGCTTCATGATCGCCACCGGCTTTCTCAGCATGTGGGTGTCCAATACGGCGACCGCCATCATGATGTTGCCGATCGGGCTGTCGGTCGTCAGCCTCCTGGGGGCGGATAACGATGAGGCGGAGACAGAGCGCTACGCCACTGCGCTGCTGTTGGCAATCGCCTACTCCGCCAGCATCGGCGGCATCGCGACCCTGATCGGCACCCCGCCGAATGCATTGCTGGCTGGCTATTTGGCGAAAAATCACGGAATCGACATTGGTTTCGCACAGTGGATGGCGATAGGCTTGCCGGTCAGCATAGTAATGATGGCCATTACCTGGTGGTGGCTGACGCGCGGTGGCTTCAAGTTCCGCACTGATAGCGACAGTGCGGGTGTGCTGCGTCGCGAATTGGCGCGGCTGGGCCCACTCAGTCCTGCGGAGCGTCGCGTGGGCATCGTCTTTGCTGCCGCTGCCGCAGCCTGGATGGTGCGTCCCATGCTCAATGATGTCGGCGTTGCATGGCTGTCTGACACAGCAGTTGCACTGATTGCCGGCATCACACTGTTTCTCGTACCAAGCGGCACCGGCGGCAACACGCGCTTGCTGGACTGGGAGGCAGCACAGAAGCTGCCATGGGGTGTATTGCTGCTGTTCGGCGGCGGTCTGGCGCTGGCAGGCGTGGTCAAGAGTTCCGGCCTGGCCGAATGGATTGCCATGCAGTTGTCGGTATTCAACATACTTCCGCTGCTACTGCTGGTCGGGATCATCGTACTGGTGATTATCTTTCTCACCGAGATCACCTCCAACACTGCAACCGCAGCAGCTTTCCTGCCCTTGCTGGGTGCCCTTGCGGTCT
>Ga0308164_10004423_pt1 | contig 11875 bp, 9 predicted proteins | sample PhyTR2_FD_201031 | JGI IMG/M metagenome (GOLD analysis project Ga0308164, IMG submission 201031) | Phyllosphere microbial communities from UC Gill Tract Community Farm, Albany, California, United States - DLSLT.R2 | ecosystem: Host-associated > Plants > Phyllosphere > Unclassified | place: USA... | reverse complement strand
CGCGCTGCCACGCGTGTTCACCAGCGCCAGGCTCGATGCGCGGGCACGCGGCGGGTTCGGTGACACGCTGCTGGCCGTGACCTGCGAGATGGAAGTGCCCGTGCCGACGACCTGAGTGTCGTCAGGAACGTACTGCCAACCTGTCAACGCCGATGGGCCTCAGTCAGTCGGCGAGTGGCCCGGCGGCCTGCAGCAATGTGCATGCTGTCCACCAGCAGCTACGCCGCCCGGCGGAACACTGTGTTTTGACTGACCATCCCGCGCATTGCACGCAGCTCGCAGAGCCGCCGTTTATCTCATGGGCGGGTTATGTTCGATACTCGGCGCCACAATGAATGCAGACAAAGCACTTCCGGAACACGACACTCATCACAACGCCCGCCCAGCCTTGAGCCCGAGACTGGCTGAGCGAGGCCGGATGCGGCGGTTTGAAACCCTGGATAGTGGGATGCTTGGAGCAACTGGGGCATTTGTGCAGAAACGCTAGTATCACGTGTATACCTGCCGCCAGAAAGAAAGCCCAGAGCGCTACATCTACAGCAGGTTTCAAAGCGCACATGCCAACCGCTTGTAACACCCACAAAACGCCTGTCAGCCCCATGAAAAACCACGTGACCAAGACGCTAATCGAGTCAGCGCGTATATGGCCAACCTTTGGGTATTCCGAAGGAATCATCTTGGTCAAATAAAAAAGACGTTTAAGGGCCAGAAAATGCGAACGACGGCTTCAGGCCGAACCCGGCCGTTCAGCTGAGCATATCAGGTCACTGGATTGAAAAGTTTTAGTCTGACCGCGACAGGCCGAAAACGATCCAAAGCAGACTTAGACACCGCAACGAGGTACTGAATGATCCAGTGCGTGAGCTTGGGCATGGCTTGATCCTCGGACATTGGTGAAAGTTCGCTTTTAGCCGAACCCGGCCTGTAGGCTGAGCATAGCAGCTTGCCAAACTGAACAATTCACGGACTGTCACGAGGGACCGGTTCACTCCAGGACGGAATCCTGTCGGTCGAGGCCGCATACCCAGAGCGCCTCAAGCCGCCAACAGCAGGATCAGGTAATGGTCTGCCAGCAGCGCGCCGAACAGCAGCGCCAGATACACGATCGACCAGGCAAACGCCTTGCGGGCGATCGTGTCGCTGTAGTGCTTGTGGACCAGCCAGCCGTAACGCAGGAACACGGCGTTCAGCGCGCACGCGCAGGCGAGGTAAAACAGACCGCTCATCCCGACCGCCCAGGGCAGCGCGGTCCCGATTGCCAGCGCCACGCTGTAGCGCCATACCTGTTGACCGGTATGGGCCATGCCGTGCGTGATCGGCAGCATCGGCAGGCCGGAGCGGGCGTAGTCGTCGCGGCGCGCCATTGCCAGCGCCCAGAAATGCGGCGGCGTCCACAAAAAGATGATCAACACCAGCAGCCAGGCCTCGAGCGGCACGCCATTGGCCACGGCAGCCCAGCCCAGTGCTGGCGGCATGGCGCCGGCAAACCCGCCGATCACGATGTTCTGCGGCGTGGCGGGTTTCAGCAGCAAGGTGTAGATGAAGGCGTAGCCGACGAAGGTCGCGAGCGTCAGCCACATCGTCAACGGATTGACCTGCGTGTACAGCAAGGCCGCACCGGCGCCGCCCAGCGCCAGCGAAAACACCACCGTATGGAATGGGCCGAGGTCACCGCGTGCGGTGGCGCGCCGGGCCGTACGGCTCATCCGTGCGTCAACCCGCGCTTCCAACAGGCAATTGACGGCAAAAGCAGCGCCGGCGAGCAGCCAGATACCGGCGGCGCTGTACAGCAACACGGACCAGGCGGGTGCGCCATCGGTGGCCAACAGGCTGCCAATGACGGCGCAGAACACGGTCAGCAGCGTCACGCGCGGCTTGGTCAGCGTCCAGTACTGGCCGGCACGCTGCACCAGGCCAGCCGCGGGCGACGCGCTGGCAACGACGTCAGGGATAGCCAGCGCGGCCGGCGGGATTTCGACAACTTTTGAATTCGACATGATCGGGCGACCGCTGCGGGCAGATGGTCAGTTCACAGAACCCGTCATGCTAGAGGAAATCGGCGGCGCGACCAACGGGCAATTTGTCCTACTTGCCAAGCGAGCCACATGCGCGCCGCCAGTCACCCCGTATCAGCGCACCTGGTTTGCGCGAGCATCGACCCCATGATCACGACCTGGATCCAGGGCCGCCACGCGGTGCCTCAAAACGACTGCCTGCAGACTGCACAGCGCCACGTAAGCCAGCAGTTCGACCAGTTCTTCGAAGACCTGCGCCCGCGACGCGGCCAGATCGAGATGGCACGACATATGGCCTTCGGCGCAGGTCGAGCCCACGGCCGCACCCAGTGCCACGAACAACAGCAGCCAGGGCGCACTGCGTACGAACGCCAGGCGCACCACCTCGTCGATGCGGTAATGCCAGGCGGTGTACACGAGCCAGCCGATGAGCAGCGCCGCACCCGGCCAGACCAGCGGCTGAAACCAGAGCGGCTCGGGCGGCAGCGCCCTGCCCGCCGCATCGAACCCGGGCACGGCGCGCCAGGCGCGGCCCCAGCTGAGCTCACGGCCAGCCAGCAGTAGCCAGACGGGTGCGGCCCACAGCGCCAGCATCGCCGTACGTTCGGGCCGCCGGCGCAAGAACACCACCACCGCCAATACAAAGCCGCTCAGCAACACCACCACCTGCGCGTTTTCCAGGACGCCTGCCTCGCGGCCCCACGCCAGCGGCAGGAGCAGGCTCACGGGATAACCAGCCACGAGTGCCGCCAGCAGCGCCCACTGCGCCGGGCGCATCTTCGCCCACAAAAATAATCGCCCCATCGTCTCTCCGTTTACACAATTGTTGCCCATCTGAATGGGCTGATTCGCAATTGTACGAATTGGCATGTCGCGCACGATTGGTTTTTGGAGAAATGCGACGGGCTTGCCGTGTATTTATTGCTGCCAGGCGCAACGGGAGTGTCACATCCGTGCAGATTCCTTGACACGTCTTGAGCCGCTCGGTTACCTTATGGTTAACAATTGCCATAGAGCAATTATAACGATCCCGGTCGGCGAGCATGGCCGGGGCATGCGGAAAGCACGTTTGTAGTTCACCCATTGACGTTCATACCAAGGAGTTCCACCATGGATCAACTGCCTCGCGGGCAGTCGTCACGCCGCATCCGCATGCCCGGCCTGCCGTACGCGCCCACCCTGCTGCTTTCGGTATTACTCACCGGTTGCGGCGGCGGCAATGGCGAGTCGCCTGTCGCCGTCATGCAAAACGCCAGCGCCAGCCTGTTCAGGACCGTGGCCGGCGTCTTCGCCAGCACCGAGACGGCGCTGACACCGGTCAAGGCCCAGGCCAGCTCGGCCGAGCGGCCAGATCTCGATGGCCCGGCGGCGATCGACCATGATGCCGGCACGCGCTGGGGCAGCCGCTTCACCGACGATGAATCCCTGACGCTCGACTACGGTGCGACGCAGACGATCACCCGCGTGCGGATCGACTGGGAAGCGGCCCACGCCAGCGCCTACCTGCTGCAAGTGTCGGAGGACGGCGGCAGCTGGACCACCATCAAGACCGTCACCGACAGCGTCGGCGGCGTTGAGGATTTCACGGGTCTGAACGGCCAGGGCCGCTACCTGCGCATGAAAGGTGTCAAGCGCGCCGGGCAGTATGGCTATTCGATCCTCGAGATCCAGGCGTTCACCGGCACACCGGCCGCGCCAACACCCGACCCGGACCTGCCGGCGCCACAGCTGCCGATCGACCTGACCCATCCCGGCGTGGCCGTCAAGCCCGTCGCTGCAACCTCGTCGACACCCGAAAACGGCGGCATGGCGGCCGGCATGGCCATCGACGGCAAGCCCGGCACACGCTGGTCGAGCCGGCCGGAAGACGGCGCCTGGATCAACTTCGATTTCGGCGCGCCCACGGCAATCGGCTACATGAAGCTGAACTGGGAACAATCGTACGGCAAGGTCTATACGGTGCTGACGTCGAACGATGGCGTGACGTGGACGCAGCTGCGCCACGTCGGCACCGGCAAGGGCGGCGTCGAGGAATTCTTCAATCTGGGATTCCAGGCCCGCTACCTGCGCCTGCAGGGCGTGGCCCGCGCCACGCAGTACGGCTACTCGCTGTTCGAAGTCGAGTTCAAGTCGCCGGGCAGCGACAACACACTGCCCGATGCGCCGACGTCGGCCGTGGCGTTCCCGGCCAATGGAGGCGCGCTGAGCCCGCTGCCTGGCACCGCCGAGCCGATCGAATCGCTGCAATTCACGCTGGCGGACGGCACGCTGGTGACGCGCTTTGGCGCCCGCGGCCTGGCGCGCCATGGCCGCGAGCGCGGCGAAGACTGGAACGAGATCGGCTACGGCCCGAACGACACGGTCGACCCGGCCACCGGCCTGCCGCTCGACAAGGGTCCGGGCAACTACCTGACGTTCGTGCCGCAGTACCACAAGAACCGCACCTGGGGCGTCGAGATCATCGACAACAGCCGCGTCGCGGGCGTCACGCAACCGATGCTGGTCGTGAACCAGTACACGACAGTCGACTTCCTCAAGGGCGGCGTTGCCTTCTTCCGCCAGTTCGACGAGCCGCATTCGACCGGCTATGGCTGGATGCGGCCCGGCGAACTGGTCGACAACGATATCCCGATCTGCAAGCCAGCGCCGTACCCGCAGAACAACCGGCTGGCCAGCCCCAACGGCATCAATGGCGGCTGCACCTTGCTGGTCAAGGATTACCCGGGCCACAGCGAACTCAATAGCGAAGGCTTCAGGACCGGCCGCAGCGTGCCGGGGCGGCCGCTCGTGAAGGGCGACATCATTGAAGTCTCGCCGTCGTACTTCACCACGCGCGAGGCATTGGGCGCGCTGGGCGACACGGGCGGCATCCGCTACTACTCGCAGGAATGGAGCTACGTCGTCGGCCAGGGCCTGCGCCCATGGTACGGCGTGCAGCCGCGCCTGAACTCGGTGCCGCTGCCGGATGAGGTACTGTCCGGCGGCATTGGCTCGGTGTCGTACAACTACAGCGACAATGGCCTGTTCATGTTCCAGCAGCCGCACAACAACGTCGGCATGCAGAACATGCAGCGCTTCGTCGAAGGCCGCCGCCTGCTGCACACCAACTTCACCACCGGCGAGCACAATGAAGCGGGCAACGACCGGTATGCAGCGGCAGTGGGTCTGCAGGGCAGCCGCTTCAACCAGTCGGCCTGTATTGCCTGCCACGTCGGCAACGGTCGCAGCCCGGCGCCGGCGGCGATCAACCAGCGCCTCGATGGCATGGCGGTGCGTGTGGCGCGCGTCGGTCCGCAAGGCCAGCAATTGCCGCATCCCACCTACGGCACCACGGTGCAGATGAATGCGGTCTCCAGCAACGGCACGCCGCAGAACTGGGGCACCGGCGTGCGCGTGACGGGCTTCGACACCCGCGTTGTCCAGCTGGCGGACGGCACGAACGTCGAACTGCGCAAGCCGACCATCGCCTTCGACGGCCCGGTACCGGAGACCGTCTCGCTGCGCGCGGCCCAGCCGATGATCGGCACCGGCCTGCTCGAAGCCATTCCCGAGGCCGACATCCTGGCCCGCGTGCGTTCGAACCCGGACGGCGACGGCGTGCGCGGCACGGCCAACTTCGTGTTCGATCCGGAAACCGGCGCCGTCCGCCTGGGCCGCTTCGGCTGGAAAGCATCGAAGGCCACGCTGCGCCACCAGGCGGCATCGGCGCTGCTGGCCGACATGGCAGTCACCTCGCCCGTCTACCCGAGCCTTGCCTGCGACGCCAACCCGGCCACATGCACCACGGCGCCGCGCCAGCGCGGGATCTCGGAAGCGGAGCTGCAGTCGATCTCCAACTATCTGGCGCTGCTGGCCGTACCGGCCCAGCGCAGCCTGGCCAGCGGCTTCCCGAAAGGCGTCGCGCCGCTCGACGAGCACCGGGTCGACACGCGCCAGGTCGCCACCGGCCAGAAGCTGTTCGAGACGATGCGCTGCGTGGCCTGCCACACGGCGTCGATGAAGACCGGCGCGAACCACCAGTTCGCCGAACTGCGCGACCAGACCATCCGGCCGTACACCGACCTGCTGCTGCACGATATGGGCCCGGGCCTTGCGGACAACTACGTCGAAGGCCAGGCCACCGGCAGCATGTGGCGCACCGCGCCGCTGTGGGGCATCGGCTACAGCGACAAGGTGATGGGCAAGGATGGCAAGGTCGGCTACCTGCATGACGGCCGCGCACGCACCTTGAGCGAAGCCATCCTGTGGCACGACGGCGAGGCGGCTGCCGCGCGCAAGCGCTTCGAGAAGCTGGCAACGACCGAACGCGAGGCGTTGCTGGCGTTCCTGCGCTCGCTGTAATGTCACATCCGCTGTAACGATGGCGCCGGGTTCGCAGCCCGGCGCTTTTTTTCGCCTCGCATATTCTGCACTGTGAAAGCCGGGGTCAGGTCTGACATTTGGACACGGTCTCGACAATTGGGTAGTCGAAACCATCTGGACCGGGCCATGCTCATGTTGGTCATGACACCATTGGCCGTAGCTCAGGCTGAGGCCGTGTCTGAATGTCAGACCTGACCCCGGCTGTACTATTCGGGCAGCGCTTGCTCCAGCGCCAGGCCGGCAAGTCGCGCAGTTGCCAGCAGGCGCTCTACGCCGTGGCCGTTGCGGGACTGCGCGGAGAGTCCCGTCATTGTCGCGCTGACGAAATCGGCCAGATATTCGGCCTGGTCCGGATAGCGCTGCGCGATGTAGCTGCGTATGGCGGCCTCGGCTGCGCTGTGCACGCGACGTGCCGCGCAGAAGGCTTGCGCGTCCTTGGTGTGAATCCCTTCGAGCACCAGGCAGCCGGCAGCTTCCGGATCGGCGCCATACCGGCGCGCCGCTTCCTCCAGTACCGCTTTGAGGCAGGCCGCAACAGGGCGATCCGCTACCAGCAGCGTCTCCAGAGGAATCGTACCAGTGCTGCCATAGCGCACGAGGACACGTTCATACAGCTCGGCTTTACTACCAAACGCGGCATAAAAACTGGGCGGGTTGATGCCGAGCGCCTGCGTGATGTCGCTGATGCCCACCGCATCGTAGCCGCGCGCGTGAAACAGCCGCTGGGCGATCGCGACGGCCTGGTCGATATCGAAGTTGCGGGGACGTCCCCGGGGTTTGGCCATATCTGTAGTCATTCTTACATAATTCTTGACGAGCAATTTTCTGTGGATATATTATGTAACTCATCTTACATTAATCAACAGGGAGTGTCTCATGTCATCGTTTCAGGGAAAGTCAGTATTGGTTTTGGGTGGCAGCCGGGGTATCGGTGCGGCGATCGTCCGCCGCTTCGCTGCCGAAGGTGCGCTGGTCACGTTCACCTATGGCCAGTCAGCGCCAGCGGCGCACGAGCTGGCAACTGCCACGGGCAGCAAGGCGGTCATGACAGATAGTGCCGACCGCGATGCCGTGATCGCACAGGTGCGCGCGAGCGGACCGCTGGACATTCTGGTGGTGAACGCCGGCATCGCGATCTTCGGCGATGCGCTCGACCAGGACCCGGACGCCATTGACAGGCTGTTCCGGATCAATGTCCATGCGCCCTATCACGCTGCGGTGGAAGCGGCGCGGCAGATGCCGGAAGGCGGACGCATCATCGTGATCGGGTCAGTCAATGGCGACCGGATGCCGGTTGCCGGCATGGCTTCCTATGCGCTGAGCAAGTCCGCCTTGCAGGGTTTGGCACGCGGACTTGCGCGCGACTTCGGCCCGCGTGGTATCACGATCAATGTCGTGCAGCCTGGGCCGATCGATACCGATGCGAACCCGGCCGATGGGCCCATGAAAGACCTCATGCACAGCTTCATGGCCATCAAACGCTTCGGGCGGGCCGATGAAGTTGCGGGGATGGTCGCCTGGCTGGCCGGACCGGAAGCCGGATTCGTCACCGGGGCGATGCACACCATCGACGGCGCATTCGGTGCCTGATTTCTGACACCGGCAGGCAGCGTCTGGAACAAGGTCTTCCGGCCTGCCACCGGCTTCTGCCAGTACGACTACGGCTTCGTGTTGAACGCCTCGATCAACCACGTGGTCTGCCACGGCGTGCCCAACACGCGCGATGTACTCAGGGACGGCGACATCGTCAACGTCGACATCACGCTGGAAAAGAACGGCTTCATCGCCGACTCCAGCAAGACGTATCTGGTCGGCGAAGTCGACCTGGCGGCCAAGCGTCTGGTGCAGACGACTTACGAGGCGCTGTGGAAAGGCATTCGCGCCGTGCGGCCGGGCGCACGCCCGGGCGACATCGGCGCGGCGATCGCGCGCCATGCGAAACGCAATGGCTGTTCGGTCGTGCGCGAATACTACGGCCATGGCATCGGGCGCGAGATGCACGAAGAGCCGCAGGTGCTGCACTTCGGCGCCAAAGGCACGGGGCTGAAACTCGTCGAAGACCGGCGTAGCGGTGTTGACGCTGCGGCCTGAAGAAGCCGCCATGCTGCTAACCTAGGCGTGCCGGCTCAGAACACCAGCATGCGCCAGCCGGGCGCGCCGCCCTGCTCGACGAACGTCACCATACCCTCGACACCGGCACACTGGGGCGCCAGCGCAGCCAAATCTGCACCCAGGGCGCTCAGTGCCTGGCTGCAGGCGCGGATCTCGACACCCAGATCGACCGTCGCATCCAGATGGCGCGCGACCGTCCAGCGGTCGGCGCCAAAGCCGGTCAGGCGCGCGCTGTGTTCACGCAGCAGCCACGCAACCGACTGATTGGTAAACAACATCTTCACGGGCATGTCGAGCGCCGCAGCAGCCTGCGCCGTCATGAACGGCGTCGTCAGTGCCTCGGGCCGGGTCAGGTCGCACGACCAGACCATGATCGCCAGACCCGCCTGCGCTGGAATCACGGCTTGATCCAGTCATCGACCGGTTCGAGCCGCATGCGCCGCTCAGCCTGCTCAACGAGGTCGGCGCCATGCGCCAGTTGCGCGCGGTCGCGTTCCCAGTCGCTGGCCTGGATCACGGAAATCCAGCCGGCGCCATACGGGTCCTGGTGGATCAGTTCGGGCTGTTCTTCCAGCGCCGTATTGATCTCGACGATCGTGCCGGCCACCGGCGTCTTGATCGTCACGACCGTTTTACTCAGCTCCACGACACCCACCGTCTTGCCCTGCTCGACCTCGTTACCCACCGGCTTGGGGCGGCACATATAGAAGTGGTTGCCGCTGATCTGGACACCGAATGCGCTCACGCCTACCTGCAGGCGGCCGTCACCCAACGGGCGGCACCACATATCGTTGTCGAGGTCGAAATAGCAGTCGTCCGGATAGTCGAAGCCGAGGATGATCATAGGAATGTGAAGAACAGGAACAGCAACAGAAAGAATGGCGGAAGGATGCGGGAGTCGAACCCACCCGGCGACGCATGGCGCCACCAACTGGGTTTGAAGCCCAGCCGCCCCACCAGGGACGATTTCCTTCCGTTGAGCCGCGATTTTACCTTGTACTGAAAAATTGCGTCAGGCTCACGGTGATTTCTCGGAAAACAGCAACGTTCCCGGCCGCAGCAGGTGCACATCACCCACGCGGCGCAGCAGGCCGATGCGGTCAAAGAACTCCAGAATCTGGATCGCGCGCTTGCGCCCGAGGCCCGTCAGGTCGCGGAACCGCGCGGCCGTGACCTGGCCACCCGCTTCTTCCGCGGCGAGCTTTCGGGCCAGCGCCGCCAGCTCGTGCATCACGGCCGGGTGATAGAACAGGTCCTTGACCACCTGATACACGTCGCCGCCGCGCGCCATGCGGCCCAGCACCTGGCGCACCTGCGCTTCGGGCAACCGTGCCTGCAGCGCGATGTCACGGACCCACGGCGGATCGAAGCGCCCTTCGCGCAGCATCGGCAGCGCGTGCTCCGCCACGATCTGCTCGGCCGCGCGCAAGGCCACGCCGTGCTCCGGCAAATGCAGGAAGCCATTCCGGCGCGCGAGCACGCCGGCCTCGCTCATGTGGCTTGTGAGCTGCAACCACAGCGCCTCGGGCATGCGCGGCGCGGCCAGACGGCGGGCGCGCTGGACGTCAGGGCCAATTTCATCCGGATACTTGGCGTGGAAGTCGCGCAAGACCGCCAGCAGGCCAGCCTGCGCCTCGTCCAGACGGGCACGGGCGATCAGCCACTCGCCGCCGGCACCGACGACAATATCCGGCACCGTCGCCAGGTCGAACGGCCAGCGCGCCAGGCCACTGCTGCGCAGCCAGGTGGCGCCATTGACGCCGTACTGCGCCTGCGCCAGCGCGCCCAGCAGGCGCATCTGCGGATCAATGGCGCGCTGCGTTTCCAGGTACGCCAGGCGCTCGGGCGTCTGCCGGTAACGGATCGGGCCCAGCGGATCAAGCACCTGACCACCGGCCACCGTGCGCACCGCCGACGCGTCGCGCAAGATAAAACGGTCGCCATGCCAGACATTGGCCGACTTGTGCAGCACCAGCTGGGCCGGCGCGCCGGCGCCCGGCGCGATGGACGGCTGGCCCAGCACGGCCACCGTCGCCAGGCAATCCTGGGTCGCTGCGTGCAGGTGCACGAGCGTGCCCGAACGCAGTGGCTTGTCTTCGGTGGCGGCCACCTGCAGCCAGACATCGATCCGCTGCGTGGTCAAGGCAATGGCCGGATCGCACAGCACCTGGCCGCGCAGCTCGTCCGTGCGTTCCAGGCCCGCCAGGCCCACGGCGCAGCGCTGGCCCGCTTGGGCCGCCTGCGCCGCGCGGCTGTGCACCTGCAGGCTGCGCACGCGGTAGGTATCATCGGGCGAGGCCGCCAGCGACAACGCGTCGCCGATCGTCACGCCGCCTGCCGACACGCTGCCGGCCACCACGGTGCCCACGCCATCCAGCGTGAATGCGCGGTCCAGGCCCATGCGGAAACCCGCGCCCTCCACGCCGTCGCCCGGCGCAGCCGCCAGTGCGTCGACCAGATCCGCGCGCAAGGCATCGATACCATCGCCGCGCACGCTCGAGACGTGCAGCACCGGATAATCGTCCAGCCCACTGCTGGCCAGCAGCGCGCGCACCCGCGCTTCGGTCTCGGCGACGCGCGCCGGCTCCACGCGGTCGATCTTGGTAATCACGGCCGCGCCGCGCCGCACGCCCAGCAGCGACAGGATGGTCGCGTGCTCGATCGTCTGCGGCATCGGGCCGTCGTCCGCCGCGATGAGCAGCAAGCCGAAGTCGATGCCGCTGGCGCCGGCCACCATCGTGCGCACGAGTTTTTCGTGGCCCGGCACGTCGACAAAACCGATGCGGCGACCGTCTTCCAGCGGCATCCAGGCGTAGCCGAGTTCGATGGTGATGCCGCGCCGTTTTTCTTCCGGCAGCCGGTCGGCGTCGATGCCCGTCAGTGCGCGCACCAGCGCCGTCTTGCCGTGGTCGATATGGCCTGCAGTGCCGACAATCATGCAGAATCTCCGATGATGGCCAGGCGCAGGCCGGCCAGTTGATTGATGACCTCGTTCGGATCGTCGACGCAGCGGCAATCGAGCAGCACGCGGTCGTCGGCAATGCGGCCGATGATCGGCGCCGGCAGGCTGCGCATGGCGTCCGACAACGCGTCGAGCGCCGTGCCCATGCCGCGCTTGCCGGACAGGACCGGCGCGATCGCCAGCCCGCACGATGGCAGGCGGTCGATCGGCAGCGAACCCGAGCCGATCTGGCTCAGCATCGGTTCAAGCGTGACCGTATAGCGCGGCGCCAGCGCGACGCGCAGCGGCTCCAGGATTGCGTTTGCCGCCACGGCCACCTGCTCCTGCGTGCGCGTCAACCAGCGCAGCGTCGGCAATTCATGCACGAGGAGTTCGGGTTGCAGGTACAGCTGCAAGGTCGCTTCCAGCGCTGCCAGCGGCAGCT
>Ga0308164_10004421_pt1 | contig 11880 bp, 14 predicted proteins | sample PhyTR2_FD_201031 | JGI IMG/M metagenome (GOLD analysis project Ga0308164, IMG submission 201031) | Phyllosphere microbial communities from UC Gill Tract Community Farm, Albany, California, United States - DLSLT.R2 | ecosystem: Host-associated > Plants > Phyllosphere > Unclassified | place: USA... | reverse complement strand
TATTGCTATGACCGGTAACCGCGCGCAAGCGGACCTTCCTGAAGATACCAATGGTCCGGGTCCGAAATCGAAAGTGTCGCTAATAACGAATTCGACATGCAAGAGAAAACCGATCCTGTCAGTTTGCTATCGCCTTCGGCAATTCCGTCCACCTGGTCGTAAAGCACTGGGACTTGTTTTCGGCGCGTGCTATCCAACGCTGCGCAGTCCCCGCGGCAGCCACCTTTACTGTGTCGCGGCCAAAACGGGTGTTGAGCCCATCGAGGACCGACATAATGGCCGCCGAATGCCTTGCGTTCTCTTCTACCGCGTCAAACAGGGACCGTTGAATTGTGCCGGCCGGCGATATGTCGAGCAGCATCACGCCACATTTTTTGAATAGAAAACCATTTTTGAAAATTGCCTTCAAGGCCATCGCCGCAGCAGAGGTAAGCTCGCGCGTGTCCGAGGTGGGGTAAGGCAAGGGGATGGTAACGGCATTGCTGTATTGCGGATCGTTCGGACGAAACTGGTTTGTATGAATGAAAACCTGCAGCATCCCGCACACGGAATCCTGCGCGCGGAGCTTCTCTGCCGCCCGGCTTACGTAGGTCGCCAAAGCCTCCATCAGCTCCTCTTGAGACGCAACCATCGCGCCGAAGCTCTTGGATGAGATGATCTGCTTCTTGGCTGGTGCTACGTCCTCAAGGTCCATGCAGGGAGTGCCTTGCAGCTCAGTGACGGTACGCTCCATCACGACCGAGAAATGCGCCCGGATCATCTTGGGTGAAGTACGGCGCAAATCCTGAACCGTATGGATGCCCATACCATGCAGCTTCTCTGCAATACGACGTCCAACTCCCCAAACCTCCCCGACATCGATGGAAGACAGAAGTATGTCGAGGTCGACAGAGGGATAGGCGGTCAGGTCAAATACACCGCCGAACTGAGGGTTCTTTTTTGCTATGTGATTTGCTAACTTGGCCAGGGTGCGAGTCGGCGCCAGTCCGACACATACGGGGATGCCGGTCCATTGCCTGACACGCATCCTGATGGCCTTTCCCATGGCAGTAAAACTCGGCCACAGAAGACGCATTTGATCGACTCGTAGGAACGACTCATCGATGCTGTACGCCTCATAGTCCGGCGAGAACTGGCTGAGTACTTGCACGACCCGGGCGCTCATATCGCCATAGAGAGTGTAATTGCTGGAGAGGCCAACAAGCCGATGCCGGCGTACGAGATCCTGCAACTGAAACCATGGCGTTCCCATCTTGACGCCTAAGTCTTTCGCCTCCTGGCTGCGCGCTACGGCACAACCGTCATTTGAGGAAAGAACCACAAGAGGGCGGCCTTCCAGGCGCGGATTGAAAACGCGCTCACAGCTGCAGTAGTAGTTATTACAATCTACAAGCGCATAGAGTGCTTCGCTTGTGCGTTGAATGGTCATGTCAGCTTGCGAACGACGCCAACGACTACCCCGAAGACAATCAGCTCTTCAGCCTCCCCCAGCAGAATCGTTTGATAGAGATGATTTTCCGGACGCAGTTCAATGCCATCCGAGGTGATATGCACCCGCTTGACGGTGTGTTCCCCGTTCAGGATGGCGACGATGATGTCACCACTTTTGGCTTCGACCGCCCGATCGACGACGATTTTGTCGCCATCAAAAATCCCGGCGTTTTTCATCGAGTCGCCACAGACGTCGAAAATGAATGTTGCGGCCCTATGTTTGACCAAGTACTCATGTAGGTCCAGACCGCTTTCGCAATAGTCTGCCGCTGGCGACGGAAAACCGGCCGGGCATTTGACCCTGAAGGCCGGAATCATTGAGCGACCGGTGGGCTTCAGAGGCCAGATAACAGGGACGAGCGTATGCAGCTCGGCCAAATTGACGAGATCGCGATTAGACATTGAGTTTGGGAAACAACTGTATTTTTGTCCAGTATAGGGAGGCAAAGTGTTTCCCGCAAGGCGCTATGTTGCTTCCCCTTGATTTGTTACTACTGACGGCCCCTAAAAGACACATTAATCTCAGGCAATAAAGTTGTTTCTCCTATAATATGTTGCTAATGCTATAACGCTTGCGCAAACCGATGATGGTCCGGCACGATCATGACGAGAATGCCTGGAGATTCTGGGAAGGTCGGAGAACACATGATGATTCTGAAATTGGTACTGGGCTTGGGGCTGATCTGGTTCATGCTCACCTTCCTTTTGGTAATCCATGAGTATGGGCATGCGTGTGTCATGCGCCGGCTTGGCATGCGGGTCGACAAGGTCGTCATTGGTGCGGGGCCGCTTCTTTTCGTAACCGCGCAAGAAGAAATCCGCCTGCTGCCTTTCATCGGCATGGCCATCAGCGACGACTATGCAAAGGCTTCGCTGCGCGACCGGGCGATCGCCGCGGCCGCCGGCCCGGCATCGTCCATTCTTCTCGGCCTGTTGCTGCTGCTGGCCAACTGGATCATGCCTTCCTGGGCGACGCTGATCGCCGCCAAAGGTTCGTTCCTGCTGGCCGCGATCAACATGATTCCGCTGCCACCGTTCGACGGTTTCACCGTCGTGGAAGCGTTTCTGGCCAAGCGGGGCGTACAGATCAATGAGGGTCAGCGGCGCCAGCTTTTCACAATCGGCATTGGCACCATGGTGGTACTGACGCTGGTGCTGTAACACTCATCGGCACGTACGAACCACGCAAAAAATAAGGCCGTCAGCATTGCGCTGACGGTCAGTTCTGCTATCTTTGCCTGCTCCATCAACTTTGCAGTCCAGTTCGCCATAGCGCGAATGCTCTTTCCTATCCATGGCAACCGAAACTGTTAGCGAACAGGCAAAGCGGCTGGCGCGTGAATGGACCCCTTTCAATCTTCGCGCCAACAAGAAAATTCTCGACGCATGGGGCGATCCGGCCGAGCCGCCCGTTCTGGTCCGGGAGATCCATGCCGAGATCACCAAGGCCGACCCGGTGAAGGGACAGCGCTTCTACCGGGAATTCCTTCGCCCTTTTGACTGATTCCGAAAGCTGGAAAAACAAAGCCCTCGCATCCATACCGGACCGAGGGCTTTGCATTTAGGAGGCCAGCGACTGGCCAGAGGTTAGAACTCTTCCCAGTCCCCGCCTGCGGTTGCCGTGGTAACTGCCTGCCTGGAGCGTGATACAGGGGCTGCAACGGCCCTCCCGGTCGCTGCCGGGACACGCACGGCCGGAACGCTGGCGGCGGCTGTACGCGGCGCCAGGCGGGCTGCCTGAGCGAATGCAGGTTCGCTGCTCAACTTGAACTCGCTGACAGCTTGCGACAGCTGCTGCGACTGGTTATGCATCGACTCGGACGCTGCAGCGGCTTCTTCCACCAGCGCGGCATTCTGCTGGGTCACCTGGTCCATCTGCGCAATCGCCTGATTGACCTGCTCGATCCCGGCGCTCTGCTCGTTGCTGGCAGCCGTGATCTCCGCCACGATATCGGTCACGCGACGAATGCTGGCAACCACTTCTTCCATGGTCTTGCCTGCCTGACCAACCAGTTCGGTGCCGCTTTCCACTTTTGACACGGAATCGCCGATCAGGTCCTTGATTTCCTTTGCAGCCGCGCTGGAACGCTGTGCCAGGCTGCGCACCTCGGTTGCCACGACTGCGAAGCCACGGCCCTGCTCGCCGGCGCGCGCCGCTTCCACCGCTGCATTGAGCGCAAGGATATTGGTCTGGAACGCGATGCCGTCGATAACGCTGATGATGTCGACTACCTTTTTCGATGCATCATTGATCGCTGCCATCGTGTCTACCACCTCGGATACGACTTCGCCTCCCTTGACGGCGACGTCCGCAGCCGTCATGGCCAGCTGATTGGCCTGACGGGCATTGTCGGCATTCTGTTTGACGGTCGAGGTCAGTTCCTCCATTGAGGAGGCGGTTTCCTCCAGGGAGCTTGCCTGCTGCTCCGTGCGCGATGACAGGTCCTGGTTGCCGGCGGCGATCTCGGAGGAAGAAGTTGCGATTGACTCGGTTCCTTTGCGGATGTCGCCAACGATCTTGAGGAGATTCCCGGTCATATCCTTGAGTGCCTGCTGCAGCTGGCCAACTTCGTCGCTGGACTTTACTTCGATCTCACCGGACAGGTCTCCCTTTGCGACGCGCCTGGCGCTGATGACGGCTTCCTGGATTGGCCGGGTGATGCTCCGGGTCAGCCATACCGCGATGATCACGCTCAGCGCGACGCACAGCAGCGCCAACAAAACGACGCGGTTGCGGCTCTGCTCTTTCAGATCCTTGATATGGCCAGCAAGCTCGTCAAGCATGGACCGCTGCATGTTGGCGAACTCAGCCACGGAGGCCTGGTAGGCTTCTGCGGCAGGAAGATAGGTCTTTTCTAGCAGCGCATTGGCTTCTTCCAGCTTTCCCTCCCCTTTGAGCTTAATGACGGTGTCACGGCTGCTCAGATAGACCTTGCGAACATCCATCGCCTTGGCATAGGCCTGCTTTTCCTGCTCGCTCTTCAATTCCGGTTCGAGCTTCTTGACCACTTCTGCGGTGGACTTGGTGGTCATTTCGGCCTGTTGGGCGAAGAATGGTACCAAGGACATATCGCTGCTTTTGGCGATGGCGGAAGTACGGGTGACAGCCACGTTGATATTGCGGCTCCAGTCGCTGGCCAGGCGTTCCTTCTTGATCGGCTGGTCCAACATCTGTTCTGCTGAATCGGCAACGGCATTGAGGTTAAAAATGCCGACGATCGTGATAAGAATCGAAAGGATGAGGACGACCGCGAATCCAAGGGCAAGCCGGCTGCCGATTCGCATATTGCTAATAAAGTTCATGAAGATGATATCCAGTGGTTTTAGTTTTACGCCGGGTCCGGAAACTGCATACCCGACATGTTGTAACGGGTTTTCGACAGGCAGAGTCAAAACTGGATATCAAAGTATTATCAATTGGAACTTTATTACGCGGCCAGGTCGCTCAACCCGATGATCTTTGCATCAGGCGGGCTGTTGATGTGACTGTTCACCACGTTGCACAGGATAGCGAAAAAGCTATCCAGTTCCTTCTCCGAACACTCTGTGATGTCAAAGCCGAGGTAAACAGCGTCCCGGCCGCTGCTTGACGGCAGGTGGTGCAACTGGTGGCCGGCACCCGTGATCAGCACTCTGACCGCCGCGTTCAAGTCGCGAGGAGTGATATAGAACCGGCCGTCCTGCACCTTGCCAATCCGGGGCGTGCTGAACCTGGCCCTGAACTCCGGTCGCCTGTCGAAAACGGCAATCCAATTCTGGCGCACTTCCGTCTCGAACTGCGCCCGCTCTAATACCTGAATGATATCCATCGATGCCCCAAATAGTTGACCATAGGAAAGCGTTGGCAGTGTAGCAGCATGATTCCGCACCCGATCAAGTACTGCGAGAACGTGGTTGTTTTGTCACGACAAAAAGAAACGCCCTGATCGAAATGATCAGGGCGCGGGTACGACATTAAGCAGCGAGTGGTAGCTCCGTTTGTGCGGAGTGCGTCGTCGCCTTGTTGGCCCATACCTTCCGGGCCGCTTCGGGTAGCTGGTTGAAAGGGATCGCCTTTTCCAGCAGAGCGTTGATGTCATAGTCCAGGGTTGCGCCCAGACGGTCCTTGAACGCCGTGCGCTTTAGCACTTCCGCATGCTTGGCGACCTGAGCATGGGAAAGCGTGATGACCCCATACTGCACATAGAACTTGTAAGCCTGTGTGATACCTCCCTTGTTGTAGGAAGCGTCATACATGGCCAGCATGTTCTCCAGCTCGAAGTCGAGAAGCATTGCCGCAGATTCCTGATCGACCGTGAACGACTGTTCGGTCTCCAGATCCCACGCCGCTGTTCCGTCCTTCAGGATGCGCAGGTCCGGCGTACAGCCGCTTCCTTCGGTCAGGGCTTCGACATAAGCATCCCGCAACCCCGTCCAGGCAGAGTCAGGCGCACTAGTGTCCCAGTCCTTGCCCACATACAGGAACTTCGCATCAGGCATAGGCGTTTCCTTGAACCGTACGACATCGGGGATGTCGAACCGTATGCTCTTGTCGTAGATCGAGCGGTAATCGTCCCAAATGGCAAAGGGACGGGCTATGCCGTTCATACTCTGAAGCGCGTCGATGCAAATCATTATTTCTAAAGGAAGCAGCGTGAATTTCCGCTTCTCCCCGGCACGCCGTGCTCGCACCCCTTCATCGTGATCTAGCTGCAGCATATACCGGGTGAGATTGCGGATCTCACGCGGATGCAGCGTATCGGGTTGAATGATGATGTGGCCCTCTTCGATCGTGCGACCGACCCAATGCCGCCTGCTCCAGTCCTTCTCGATAGCGCGCAGATAGCTGTTCAGGCGATTCAAGCCACGTAAGTACTCGTACCGGGGTTCCAGTGCGATCATGGCTGCCAGCGACTTGTCTTCGGCTTTGAGGCACGTAAAACATCCATGCCTCGCACCACAGCCGCCCTTCTTCTGCTTGCCTTCATAGATACTCTGCGCCACCACCGCACACGACGTTCCCGCCGAGTGCGCATAGATGCGAAGCGTTTCCTTGAAGTCCGAGTACGACTGGCGCAGGCCGGAACTGCACTCGCCCAGATACTCGAAGATATCATCCTCAGACCAATAACTCACCGGGCAAAGAACAAGCTCTCCATCTTTGTTGCGCACCGGCGTTTCGGCCCGTGCACCATTCGCCTTCATCCGCGCAGCCCTGACTTCAGACTCTTCGATACGCATGCCCAGACAGGTAACCGGCTCGGGCATTCCCTTCTCTGCAATCGTGCGAAACAGCTTCTTCCGATACAATTTCTGTGGGGAAATTTTCAGATCAACGGTACAGTCATTTCCCCCTGATGCCCAGCTTGGAATACCTCGCCCCGACAGGATTTTGACCTGAAAGGTGGAGAGCAGCGGCGGTGTGACGAACTTCCCGAAAAAACGGATGCCGTGCTCTTTTGCGTACGCATGGAGCTTGCCCATTTCCTTCTTGGCCATGGCATGAACTTCAGGATTTTCCACTAAGGTGTCGGCCGATGTCACTACCACCAGTGGCTTGCCACCGGCCGCGGCGAAGTCCCTTGCGGCATTCATGACGATGGACATGACAGCTGAACTGTCCTTTCCGAATGAACAAGCTACGACAATGGGCCGGCCTTCTTCGAACAGATCCATGATGACCCCGGTCGCTGACGCCACCCGGTCATCGAGCGACATGGTGATGTCTTCCATGCGGAAGAGCTGAAGCGTTTGATAATTTGCTGCATGACTGACTGCGTTGGTATGCATGATCTCTCCTTTGAAAGAAGGCGTTGGTTGCCTTGACAGGAGGGAGATGACTTACACGGCGACGGAAGAAAGGGGATCAGAAAAACGAAAAGCCGGGCGCGACATGAAAGTCGACCCGGCCTGCTTACGTAGCAATTTAACTACAAGGGAAAGCCCTCGATATTGCTAACCTTGTTGGACAGTGACGAACTCAACCTCCACCATTTCGTCCGCGCCGAAGCTGTCCGGCCCGTTCGGGTCTGATCCGATCGATGCCATTTGTGCACGTGTAGCCGATACCTTCACGAAGTCTTCGCCGCAGTGCGGGTCAAAGAACGTGCCGTCGATTGGCACCTGGCTGAAAGGGATCGTTGTCATCTGGCGGGGAACAACTGCCGCCGGGGTATATGCCGCCGCCGCCTTGTCAAACCCTTCCAATAGCTTTGCATCCGGGATGGCACTGCTCGTACATAAGTTTTGCATCGAAATATCTCCTGTAGAAGTTAAACCACGTTGGCGTGTATTGAAGATGCCAAACGACGTTCTATAAGCTGGCATGCGTTGCTCCGGAAGCGCATAGAAAAATCCCCAGTCTCAAATGAGAACCGGGGATGGGTGAGTTAAGAAATGACCTGGCAAGGAAAGGCGTGGAAGCCCTGCCCTGTTAGTCTCGCGTCAGCACAAGGATCACGACAGCGACCTGTGTGCCTTCGAAGCGGTTGTCGAAGACTTCGCTCCATTCGTGTGTCCAGCCTTCCATCAGCGTCTTGTTGCGACGGCTGGCCGGAAGAATGGCGACGATCTTGCCTCCATCAGCTAACAGCGTTGAAGCTTTCCGAACGTGCTCGGCGTCTCTTCCTTCGCTGAACGGAGGATTCAAACAGATACGGTCGAACTTCGTTGGTGGATTCCACCGCAAAAAGTCCTCGCATACCGTGTTGAACCCCTTGCTCTCCAGGACCTTGCAATGCAGTTTCGAGATCTCCACACAGGTTGTGCGGTCCTTCGGCAAGTGCTCGGCGATGCTGCCAAGGCCTGCGCTGGGTTCCAGCACTGTGTCGTTATCGCCAATGGCCGCCAGTTCGGCCACCATCGACGCCAGACATGCCGGCGTTGGGTAGAACTGATGGGTTTTCTGGTCAGGAATCCGGCCGGTCCGCATCAACTCTTCCAGCACCGCCTGGATCGGATAGTCGAACGACCATTCGCGCATGCTGGCGCTCGGCACACCGCCCAGATACTGCAGAACCGCGACGGTTCGATGGTTTGCCTTGACGTCGTTGCTCCAGAAAGACAGAACCTGCCCTGTGCGGTCGACCCGGCCCCGCGACAACTCTGCCAGTACTTCAAACGGCACCAGGTCATGCACCATAGTGAAGTCCTTTGGCGCCCGTGGCGGTTTCGTTCGGAACTTGCTCGGGATAGCCGTCGGATGCAGCCACGCCAGGACCTGGTTGAGGCGGTAGGCAATGTCAGGATGCACTTCGAGGTGCGCCGTTCCTTTCATATACAACCGCATGCGAAACGCACCACCATCGAAGCTCTTCCATTCCCCGTACTGGCCGTTGCGGTACATGTTTCTCAAGTCCTCGTCCGTAACGTTGCCAAAAGGCGCATCCCGACCCATGAATTTCGCTATAACTACGCGAAGGTCATGAATGTAGTTTGCCCGGTCGTAGTTCAAGGTGCCGTATGAGGTTCGCAGGTACGCCACAATCATCCGCTTGCCGAACCCCTCTGGCGCGTTGGTCACATGCTCGCCCGACAAAGCGCGAAACAAGCCATCGACGCGCTCGGCAAAGAACTGCGAGCGTTGGGCTAGCAGATCGCCAATGGTCGACTTGACCGAGTCCGGCTCGAACGCCGGCGTCTTATGACTGCGGATCTGCTCGTTCCATGCAATGCGTTTTTCTGCAGGCATGGTTTCCAGGACATCGGTCAGTGCCATTGCCCGCGCCCAGAAGCTCGCATCGAGCGCGCGGACAGCCGGGTCGATAGCAAACAGGCTGGCCGCGCTGATGCTGCTGATCTGCTGCTCAACCTGTGCACCGCACATGAAAAACCGCATGACGCCGCCGGTTTCGTTGGCGACGTAGGCAGCAATGCGCTCCAGATCGTCGCGGTTCTTGCGGTACTCCGAAAGAAGCGCATCGATCGGGGTAAAGACGGACAACTGGTTTTGGTGGCCGGAAAACAGCTCGGGTTCATTCATGTTCATGCTCTTGCTCCTGAAGGTGAGAATTAATGTGAAGTGGGAATCACGGCGCCGGCGTATGCCGGAATTTGCGTTGCAGGAGGAAATGCAGAACAGGAATCAGGAAGGCACGATCGAAGCGGCAAAGAAAAAACCCGCGACAGTCCTCGAAGAGGAAAGCGCGGGCTGGTGGTTGGTCAGTCGGTTAGGGCTGTAGGGGCAAGGCGTTGGCCAGTGCAAGCTCGGCCCTGGCAGCTGCGTCACGGGAAGGGAACGTATAGTCGCCAGATCCGCCGAGGTCATTACGCCGGCTGTCGCAAACGATTCGCCATTTCTTATCGGGATAGTTATTGCTCACGCAGCCGCATGCGCCGCCTGGATAAACCACGTTGTCGACGTACCAGCCGCCATGACGCCAACGGGAGTACACCGGCGTCCATTCCTGCTTGTCTTCGGTGCCAGGCACACTGCCCTGGGTCGCATTGTGGTTCATGTGGTCGTGGGCGGCGCGAACAGCGGCGTCACGGATCGGGTGATCCTCAGAGGCGAGGTCATCCTTTTCGAAGTAAGAGCCCCGCAGGTCAGAACGCAGTACCCGGTAACCGTCAGCCCTGATCTGTTGCTCCATCGTTTCGACGGAAACATCATTGCGTATAGTTGCTTGCATGTTAAAAGTCCTTGTGAGGTGAAGAAGCTGTATTGGCCTTGGCAGATGCCAGGGATTGATCGTGCCTTTTGGGATGGCACACAAGGAAATGCAAGAGGCAGGCTGGATTGACAGGGCCAGTCACAACGGCAAGGGGAAATGGGAACGATGCGAAGTTGGACGGGAATCGAGATTGAGGCAGAACGTGAGCGGCTGGAGCGCGAGGCCGCGTCCATCCTCGGGTACATGTTGTTCGAATACTCCAGGCTGGATATGGAGTTGGGGATGATGATGGTATGGACTGGGGAAGGGCAACGGCTTGAGAAGTTGACGACTAAGAGCATCTAACAAAATGAGTTTTTCAAAATGCGCCAGCAAATAAGGGCGCAGCCCAAGTGAAGGAATGCTTCATGGATCGAGGGCAGTCGTTCGTAGCGTACGCGCAGTCGCCGAAATTGATGCAACCAGGCGATGGTGCGTTCAACAACCCACCGGGTCTTGCCAAGATTGCTGCCATGCGCAGTTCGGCGTTTGCCAATTTGGTGGTCAATGCCGCGTTGCTCCAATGCCAATCGGTGTGCACGACTATCGTAGGCACGATCGGCTTGAACGCACTTGGGCTTTTTCAACGGCCGCCCGCGCTTTCCTCGAATCGGATAAACACCATCAACCAATGGCAACAGCTGTGTGACGTCGTGCCGGTTAGCCTTGGTCAGAATGACATTGACCGGGATGCCTTGCGCGTCGACGAGGAGGTGGTGCTTGCTGCCCGCCTTACGGCGATCGGTTGGGTTCGGTCCACTTTTTTTCCCCCATGTACAGCCCGTACCGACGAACTGTCGGCAACGACACGGGAAAAATCGAGCTTGTCGGCACCTCGTAATTTGTCCAGTAGTACGCGGTGGAGCTTTCGCCATACGCCGGCCTTTTGCCAGGCTCGCACCCGGCGCCAGCACGTCATGCCAGAGCCGCACCCCATTTCTTGGGGCAGCATTTCCCAAGGAATTCCCGACTGCAAAACAAACAGAATGCCCGTCAGTACGCGCCTATCATCCAGCGGCCTGCGGCCAGGATGCGTCTTGCGCCGCCGCCTGACTGGAAGCAGTGGCTGGACTATTTCCCACAGTTCATCATCAACCAGTTCGCGTGCCATATTGCCTCGCCACGATAATTATCGACGAGTTGCTATGACAGTAAAAATTCCATTTTGTTAGATGCTCTAAGAAAAAGTCCGAAGTTGCTGATCTGGAATGCATCCCTTCCGCCTATCATTATGCGGCTCAGATCCAGTGTGTCGAGCGAAGCCAGGACTTTTAAAAAGTCGCCAAGAAAACGCCATGCTCCGCTGCGCAGGTCGGCGCCCTTCAAGTCGAGCGTATGGATGCTCTTTCCGCTATAGGTGGAAGTAAGCCCGGCGAAATCAGGCATGCCGCCGCCTGCAGGACGCACTACCAGCAGGGATGCGGGCTTTTCCGTCCTGCTGTGCACGGACGGCGGTATGGGGGCAACGCCGATTGGGGCTGAACTGGAAGGCGTCAGCGAAGCCGGTACCAGGCTTTCGCTTCCGGCGGGCGGGGTGATCATGGAACTCTCCAGAGTGGTTGAACCGGTTATCTGTAACCAGCCAGCACGGAAAGTTAATGCAACAGCACGCGGCAAGCGCGGGCTAGTACCCCACCGTCTGCATCGACTCATGCCGCAACTGCGCATACAGCGCATGCCGCATCGGCGCGATCTTGCCATCCTTCACGCCGCCCAGCACCGCGCAGTCCGGCTCGCTGATGTGATGGCAGTTGTAGAA
>Ga0308164_10004420_pt1 | contig 11882 bp, 7 predicted proteins | sample PhyTR2_FD_201031 | JGI IMG/M metagenome (GOLD analysis project Ga0308164, IMG submission 201031) | Phyllosphere microbial communities from UC Gill Tract Community Farm, Albany, California, United States - DLSLT.R2 | ecosystem: Host-associated > Plants > Phyllosphere > Unclassified | place: USA... | reverse complement strand
TCGTATTTTTGGCCATCGACGCTTTTAGGTTTTCATTATGAGCATAAGGACGTGCGTTTCATGCGCAATAGGGCCTATAATTGCAGTATAATTGACGGACTTCAATCGGACCTGGTGGAATTGAAATTATCAAGCGCAGCAGCAAGGAGCCGGCCAGCTCGGCCGACTTCAATCGGACCTGGTGGAATTGAAATGCGATTACGAAGTGGACTGTAACGGGCTGAAAGTGCACTTCAATCGGACCTGGTGGAATTGAAATCTTAGCCCTAGCCGCCCCCGTGTCAGCCGATGCGGGACTTCAATCGGACCTGGTGGAATTGAAATGGTGCTGGGGGCCGCAGCCAGTGCAGTGGATAGTTTACTTCAATCGGACCTGGTGGAATTGAAATTGATGCCATCATCGGCCTGTCAAATGACTCTGAGTGACTTCAATCGGACCTGGTGGAATTGAAATAGGCACATAATAAGCAGCTAGTGGATGCTTGCGCCAACTTCAATCGGACCTGGTGGAATTGAAATGTGGTCAGGGTTTCGCCAGCCGGCAACGCCGGCAAGACTTCAATCGGACCTGGTGGAATTGAAATACCTGGGCAAAACGGCTGGCGATGCCTACCGCCTGGACTTCAATCGGACCTGGTGGAATTGAAATAAGTAGCCTCGCACTACGCTGTTGGCAATTACGGCACACTTCAATCGGACCTGGTGGAATTGAAATCCAGATGAACGGCCCCCACGTCGGGGGTGAGGAGGAACTTCAATCGGACCTGGTGGAATTGAAATTGAACCTGATGGCCCTCATCGACGGCGGCAACCCCTACTTCAATCGGACCTGGTGGAATTGAAATCCGTAACGAGCCAGTAGCTCAATAGCCGGCGCAAAGACTTCAATCGGACCTGGTGGAATTGAAATTGGCCATCGAGTACGCGATGGCCCAAATCTATTTCCACTTCAATCGGACCTGGTGGAATTGAAATGCTTCAGTCGCGCCGCGCACGTAAGCCTCACGGAATAACTTCAATCGGACCTGGTGGAATTGAAATTGTTTATGTAGGTAGCGCGGCTGTGTTATACGACCGACTTCAATCGGACCTGGTGGAATTGAAATTAGAGCAGAAGCGCCAAGTGAAGAAGAAACATCATTACTTCAATCGGACCTGGTGGAATTGAAATCGGATATAAAGCGTTTGCTTGTCCCGGGCCCGACTCACTTCAATCGGACCTGGTGGAATTGAAATGTGCCAACTTCCACTCCCGTGCTCTCCACAATAATCACTTCAATCGGACCTGGTGGAATTGAAATGTTCAGAAACGTGATGGAGCCCGGGCCCCCGCCATTACTTCAATCGGACCTGGTGGAATTGAAATAGTCGAGGCGCTGCACGGTGGCCACGTCCACTACGAGACTTCAATCGGACCTGGTGGAATTGAAATATGTAGCATACGCGTAGCGTAGGCAGCAAATCAATGACTTCAATCGGACCTGGTGGAATTGAAATTTAGGGATGTGAAAGAAAACGCGGTAGGCGGCGCGGACTTCAATCGGACCTGGTGGAATTGAAATTGGCTAAGCGCTAGCACGGCAAACACTACGGCCAGCACTTCAATCGGACCTGGTGGAATTGAAATAAAGGTTCCACCTACTGCGGTTAGTAAAGGAGGAGGACTTCAATCGGACCTGGTGGAATTGAAATAGCTTATCGACTATGAGCGTGTTGGCCGCGTCCTGACTTCAATCGGACCTGGTGGAATTGAAATGTCACGAGAAGGGGCTGTTTTTCCTCACGCAGCTGACTTCAATCGGACCTGGTGGAATTGAAATCGCTTTACCTCTCGTAAGATGGATAAATTTCTTACTACTTCAATCGGACCTGGTGGAATTGAAATGAGAGGTCGGCCGGCAGCCAGTTTTTGAGCGTGGCCACTTCAATCGGACCTGGTGGAATTGAAATTTCCTTCCGTAGCACCTACGTCGTTGAGGGTGACGGACTTCAATCGGACCTGGTGGAATTGAAATTTGTTGGCGTGCTGCTCGTCATCGGCATCGTTATCAAACTTCAATCGGACCTGGTGGAATTGAAATACGGCAGCGAAAAGTTCGACGCAACCACCATTACCGACTTCAATCGGACCTGGTGGAATTGAAATTACCCTTCTAGCTTGAATCCGCCGGCCGGCACGTTACTTCAATCGGACCTGGTGGAATTGAAATAAAGGTCTACATTCTTCACCTCCTCAGCCAGCGCATACTTCAATCGGACCTGGTGGAATTGAAATAGGTGACGAAGGGGCAGAGCGACCTGGCCGTGGCCGGACTTCAATCGGACCTGGTGGAATTGAAATACTACTACGCCTTGCTGGGCAAGACGCCCACTATGCACTTCAATCGGACCTGGTGGAATTGAAATTAGAGAAAGCTGTTGCGCGGAATCAAGTGCCCCTCGACTTCAATCGGACCTGGTGGAATTGAAATGCGCAACATGGCAATTTCCACCCAGCAGGGCCAGGCACTTCAATCGGACCTGGTGGAATTGAAATTAGGCTTTGGCCAGCAGCGTGCTCCAGTCCTCGAAGACTTCAATCGGACCTGGTGGAATTGAAATGGGTAAGGCGGTATTGCTCAGGGAAGCGCATCAGAGACTTCAATCGGACCTGGTGGAATTGAAATATGAGAGCGCCAAGCGCGCTTATGACAACTACAAGGACTTCAATCGGACCTGGTGGAATTGAAATCAATGATAGAGGAGTTTACGACCGTTGCTTGGCGGGACTTCAATCGGACCTGGTGGAATTGAAATGCTGTATCGTCGGCTTTGGGAGCGTTGGCGGGCGGTACTTCAATCGGACCTGGTGGAATTGAAATAGGCGGGTGCCCAGTTCAGTGAAACCCAGTACGAGGACTTCAATCGGACCTGGTGGAATTGAAATTGGTGTGGCGCAAACGCAGCGAGGGCACCATGAGCACTTCAATCGGACCTGGTGGAATTGAAATGCGTGCAGCAGCTGGGCGCCACCTTCGAGTACGACCACTTCAATCGGACCTGGTGGAATTGAAATTGCTACGCGGAATCTCGCGCTCGGCCCCATCCTGGTACTTCAATCGGACCTGGTGGAATTGAAATCTTTCTGCGTCCACCCCTCCCCTAGCTCCTGCAGCAACTTCAATCGGACCTGGTGGAATTGAAATGATGTAATCGCGCCGCTTGCGCTGCCAGGCCTCCAGACTTCAATCGGACCTGGTGGAATTGAAATGTGTGGACCGGATGCGGCTCTCGTCGCGCCCATAGAACTTCAATCGGACCTGGTGGAATTGAAATTGGCCGGCCCCACCCTTTCCCGCTACCACGTGGCGCCACTTCAATCGGACCTGGTGGAATTGAAATTGAACCACCCGGCATCAATACCACGCTGATAGGGCACTTCAATCGGACCTGGTGGAATTGAAATTGGTGATGGAGGAAGCCACCCTCGACCTGGTGGCCATACTTCAATCGGACCTGGTGGAATTGAAATGATCGATGTAGTCCACCGGGTCGAGCGGCGTCACAGTACTTCAATCGGACCTGGTGGAATTGAAATCTACACCCAGGCCCAGGCCGCCGAGATGCTAGCCGAACTTCAATCGGACCTGGTGGAATTGAAATCGCCACGGTGCAGGCCTTCAATGAGCGGGGCATCCGGACTTCAATCGGACCTGGTGGAATTGAAATAATTCATACGCTAGTGGCCAATGCCTTCCTGTCGTTACTTCAATCGGACCTGGTGGAATTGAAATGCGTTTCTGTCATGTTTACCCTAACCGGAACCCCAAACTTCAATCGGACCTGGTGGAATTGAAATTGTTTACCAGCACCGGCGGCGTGGGCCTGTGCGTCACTTCAATCGGACCTGGTGGAATTGAAATGCTGTTCGTGGGGCCAGCTCGTCGAGAGGTCTACTTACTTCAATCGGACCTGGTGGAATTGAAATACCCAACCACTAGTGGCGAGTCGCTCGCCATTCAGGACTTCAATCGGACCTGGTGGAATTGAAATATGGGCACGGGCAGCAAGGGCTTAATGGCCTGCGCTGACTTCAATCGGACCTGGTGGAATTGAAATTACCACCGTATTGCCGGCCAGCAAATCCAGGTAGCCACTTCAATCGGACCTGGTGGAATTGAAATGCTTCGAAGCTATTGGCATCGAGCGGGGGGCTCATGACTTCAATCGGACCTGGTGGAATTGAAATTTGAGCGAGGCGGCGCTGCTGGTCGCCATTGAAGGTACTTCAATCGGACCTGGTGGAATTGAAATTCTATCGCTGCCAGCGCACCTGGGGAAGCACCGACCACTTCAATCGGACCTGGTGGAATTGAAATTGATGTGCGCGATGCGGCCCTTGCGGGCGTTGAAAAACTTCAATCGGACCTGGTGGAATTGAAATATAAGGGCCCGGGCAGCGTGAAGGCTGGCATTGACAACTTCAATCGGACCTGGTGGAATTGAAATGCGGGTATCGGTTGGACATTAATACCCAGACGGTTGACTTCAATCGGACCTGGTGGAATTGAAATGTGCGGCCGTCAATACAATGTCCATGACGTGAAAAAACTTCAATCGGACCTGGTGGAATTGAAATTGGTAGCCGCCGGGCCGGGCTGGGGCTTGTTGGCCTACTTCAATCGGACCTGGTGGAATTGAAATAAGTAGCCTCGCACTACGCCGCCGGCAATTACGGCAACTTCAATCGGACCTGGTGGAATTGAAATTGAGCCAGCGCAACTTGCAGGCCGCGGTAGCCGCAGACTTCAATCGGACCTGGTGGAATTGAAATGCTCTTCGCCTCACCAGTCATGAGCTGGAGATAGTCACTTCAATCGGACCTGGTGGAATTGAAATCTACCAGGCCGACCCCGAGGGCTTCGAGGCCAACCGCACTTCAATCGGACCTGGTGGAATTGAAATTCAAGTTGCTTTAGCAATTCGGAGTGGGCGCTGTAGACTTCAATCGGACCTGGTGGAATTGAAATTAAAGAAGTTGCCCTCGGTGCGGGCGGCATCGCTAGACTTCAATCGGACCTGGTGGAATTGAAATGTAAGGGCTTCCGCCTTTTTGTCGGCCTCCTCGAATACTTCAATCGGACCTGGTGGAATTGAAATCGTGAGGCCTTCCGCAGCCTGCGTTTCGATGAGTTACTTCAATCGGACCTGGTGGAATTGAAATAAGAGCCGTCACCGAAGCCGACATCGCCGCCGAGCTAACTTCAATCGGACCTGGTGGAATTGAAATTTCTGCGTGAGGTTGGTGAGGTAGTCGGCAGTGGGACTTCAATCGGACCTGGTGGAATTGAAATATGAAACCCTCAATTACAACTTTTTTACCCCCGCCCACTTCAATCGGACCTGGTGGAATTGAAATAAACGCGGGGGCACGCTGGGCGCCTGGACCGGCACGACTTCAATCGGACCTGGTGGAATTGAAATATAAGCGGCTGGCGGGCCACGTCGCCGGCTTCGAGGACTTCAATCGGACCTGGTGGAATTGAAATACGCACCCGAAACCCTGCTGCGGCAAGGCGACGCCACTTCAATCGGACCTGGTGGAATTGAAATACAGCTACACAAACAAGAACCTTACCGATGCGGTAACTTCAATCGGACCTGGTGGAATTGAAATTGCTTTCGAGAAAGAAGTAATCGTTGGGCTCCTCCACTTCAATCGGACCTGGTGGAATTGAAATTGGGCCTTGCGATACTTGGCCAGCATCTCCAGCTCGACTTCAATCGGACCTGGTGGAATTGAAATATATCGAAGTGGCTGCCGTTGCGCAGCACCACCTTGACTTCAATCGGACCTGGTGGAATTGAAATAGGAGTTAGATAAGTATTGCCAGCGAGGCCAGCGGGACTTCAATCGGACCTGGTGGAATTGAAATGTCGTGAAGGCTCGGTAAGGCACGGATGCGCCCGGACTTCAATCGGACCTGGTGGAATTGAAATTGGAAAAGAACGGCGCAAAGCTGCTGCTTATCGTTGACTTCAATCGGACCTGGTGGAATTGAAATCAGAGTACCGGCGGTACGCCCATGCGGCGGTACACGACTTCAATCGGACCTGGTGGAATTGAAATGACGCTGTGCTCACGGTGGTCGGCACGAAGTACGATACTTCAATCGGACCTGGTGGAATTGAAATATACGCAGCAGGAATCGCTTACCCTACAAACGGAGCACTTCAATCGGACCTGGTGGAATTGAAATCCCAGCCCGGCGGCATTTCAGTGGCAAAGCCTAGGCACTTCAATCGGACCTGGTGGAATTGAAATGCAACAAAGGCCCCGCCAGTAACGGCGGGGCCTTTGACTTCAATCGGACCTGGTGGAATTGAAATGTACTTTGAGCGCGACGGCGTGCCCGGCGGCGACAAACTTCAATCGGACCTGGTGGAATTGAAATCGCAAGGCCTCGACTATGCCAGCACCTGGCTAGCCACTTCAATCGGACCTGGTGGAATTGAAATTTTTGCCGCGCTCCATCAGGGCGTAGCCTACGCAGAACTTCAATCGGACCTGGTGGAATTGAAATTATGCAGGTCAAGTACGGCGTATTCTTTTCATTACAACTTCAATCGGACCTGGTGGAATTGAAATTTGTCGTTATGCGGCGCGGGGCATCATCGTAGACGAACTTCAATCGGACCTGGTGGAATTGAAATAAATCCTACGCGCGGAGCTGCGCCAGCTGCCCATGCACTTCAATCGGACCTGGTGGAATTGAAATCCAAAAGCCATGCCCCTCCCCCCGCGCAAAGCACCCACTTCAATCGGACCTGGTGGAATTGAAATATACTCGGCCGGGATGGCTTTCCAGGTGGTGAGCTGACTTCAATCGGACCTGGTGGAATTGAAATCAACGACGCCGGGGGCTTGCTCGACCTGCGCGTGCACTTCAATCGGACCTGGTGGAATTGAAATGTATTTAGTCGTGGCGCACCGGCCCCATCAATGGTCACTTCAATCGGACCTGGTGGAATTGAAATTACTATCGTTGCTACACTGATCCCACTGGCGACGTGACTTCAATCGGACCTGGTGGAATTGAAATACCCTGACCGGAGGCCCGGCCACGACTGGCGAGCCCACTTCAATCGGACCTGGTGGAATTGAAATACGTGGGTGGACTGCTGGCCAGTGCGCGTCGGCAGGACTTCAATCGGACCTGGTGGAATTGAAATCTAAGCTCACGGCTTCGGAGGCTGAGGTAACCCGCCACTTCAATCGGACCTGGTGGAATTGAAATTGCTTTCAATGGCGGCGCTCAGGTCGTTGCGCAGCAACTTCAATCGGACCTGGTGGAATTGAAATGCAATCAAATGGCAGAAAATGGAACCTACCGGCGAGACTTCAATCGGACCTGGTGGAATTGAAATAAACTGAGCACGCCGCCACCGGTATTGATAAGGCCACTTCAATCGGACCTGGTGGAATTGAAATACACTGGCGAGGTGAAGGACGTGGAGGTAGGCGATAACTTCAATCGGACCTGATGGAATTGAAATACTGTGTAGCGATAATCACTTAGCGGTATGCCTAACACTTCAATCGGACCTGGTGGAATTGAAATGCCAGTGTTGCACATCCAGAATAGTGCCCGGCGCCAACTTCAATCGGACCTGGTGGAATTGAAATGCCAGTACGCTCGATGCCTATCTGGCTCCCGAGTGACTTCAATCGGACCTGGTGGAATTGAAATAGCTGCTGGCGGGCGTGGTAGCGCGGCGGGGGTGGAACTTCAATCGGACCTGGTGGAATTGAAATGAGAATATTATCCCCGCGCTGGAGGCGGCGCTTCAAACTTCAATCGGACCTGGTGGAATTGAAATTCGAAAACGCGAACAGGTTGGGGTAGCGGTCGCCCCACTTCAATCGGACCTGGTGGAATTGAAATAACGACTTACGCGAGCTGCCACTCACGGACGAGGAAACTTCAATCGGACCTGGTGGAATTGAAATCCGCTGGCCACGCGCGTGCCGCACGCCAGCGGCGACACTTCAATCGGACCTGGTGGAATTAAATTGTTCACGGCCGTGTCGGCCGCCTGCGGGTCGTACTACTTCAATCGGACCTGGTGGAATTGAAATATTGCACCTTGTTGCCGGCCACGTAGGTGAGCAGCCACTTCAATCGGACCTGGTGGAATTGAAATAGGCGACGGCCCCGCTGGATGCCAGCTGGAAGCGGACTTCAATCGGACCTGGTGGAATTGAAATCTAGGCTCTCGGAACTATATTCTTTAGGGTTGTCCAACTTCAATCGGACCTGGTGGAATTGAAATCTGGCCGCGTAGGCGCTCTGCTGGCGATACGCCGCGACTTCAATCGGACCTGGTGGAATTGAAATTTACCGTGAGCGTGCCGAGTTCGCCCGGCCGCGTAGACTTCAATCGGACCTGGTGGAATTGAAATACGAGTACAGATTTAAAGCCTGTCATGATGAAAAAGACTTCAATCGGACCTGGTGGAATTGAAATTGAAGCGGCGCTGGTTATCACGCATAAACTTGACGAACTTCAATCGGACCTGGTGGAATTGAAATTGGTCCAGCGGCCGCCACTGTCTTGGTAGGAGTGCAACTTCAATCGGACCTGGTGGAATTGAAATATGTCAAACGCCCTAGCCATTCACAGCCCGGCCAGCACTTCAATCGGACCTGGTGGAATTGAAATTTGGTCCAGTCGGCGGCCTCGGTAATGGTGGTTGCACTTCAATCGGACCTGGTGGAATTGAAATCACTTAACGAGTGCTCTATTGATGAGCGCATTATGTACTTCAATCGGACCTGGTGGAATTGAAATCGATGGCCGCGCCCTCACGCCCGCCACCCAGCTGACTTCAATCGGACCTGGTGGAATTGAAATCTACCCTCGCAGCCTATCGCCCGGCAGCAATACCTGACTTCAATCGGACCTGGTGGAATTGAAATGGCGGTAGCTGTTGGCTTAACTGCACTACCTCGTAACTTCAATCGGACCTGGTGGAATTGAAATACTGACGAAACCCAGGCAGGAGTTGTGAAAGCTTATGGGTACGAGGTAATAAGGCCCCCCTTTGTTGCCGCCACCTTAATGCCATTTGCCATTAAGTAGTTACCTAGTCAAAAATGCAGTGGTAAGATTGACAAATAGACAAGGAACAGTTCTGAATCAAGAACGCATAGCCCACTCACAGTGCAAAAATCCCGTACTTGCACCCGTTTTCTACCTTTGACTTTCTACCACACATGCAATTAAATCTCAATACTAACTTACCCGATGCTAGTACCTGCGTACTGGCGTACGAAGAAGCCCATGGATGGCTACGCGCTACCTGGCGCGGGTACGTTGACCAAGTAGAGGCCATGCGCGGCGCCGAAGCTTATCTGCAGTATGCGGCCCAAAGCAATTGTCCTTTTTTACTCAACGATAACAGCCAATTGCGGGGCCCCTGGTTTGATAGTTTTGACTGGCTGGTTGACGTATGGGTCCCAAAGGCCGCACAGCTCGGCCTGCGCGCTGTCGCCCACGTTGTGCAAGCAGACCAAGCCTCGGACTCCCTTACCACGCGCCTGCCCTTTCCATTGCCATTTGAGTTGCAAATTTTTCAAAGCCCAGCCGATGCGCAGCACTGGCTGAGCCAGCAACCCGGTATTACCCCAACCTAAATCTGGCGGCAGCTCGCCCGGAAGAGCGCTGCCTCTTTCGCACCAAATTGTGCTAAGAGCTGGTGTGCCTCACCTGCCGTTGCAACGGGCTGCTCATTATAGTCAACCCCAAAGTCATGGTAGCCCCCATGCCGGGAAGAGGGCGGAAAGGTCGCGATATAGAGCAAAACCGGACGGGACTGGCCCGAAACAGGGTCTGGTCCTAGGGTATAAAGCGCGCCAACCTCGCCGTCGGTAAAGGCAAAGCGCTTGGCTACTTCGCCGGGAATGCGAGAGGTGAACACGCCATTGATAAAATCGGCGCGCGTAATAACAGAATCTCGCATAAAAGGGTAAAGGCTAACTTAGCAATCTATTGTACGGATAAAGAGCCAGCTAAGACGCTTTTCTACGCGGCCTATATACCAAAATCTGCCTGCTCCCCAACAAAATTTTTCGATAAAAAACCCGTGCGAATCGGTGGCTAGGGCTGCCTGTCCATTATTACCAGCAGTTAGTGGCCTGGTAGCACACCACCGCCCTCTTACAGTGATAATAAAACGCTGGCCTTCGCTTACGGCAGCACCGACCGGGGCCGGCTAGCCGGGGCTACTCCCCAGGTCGGACTGGGCGCGCGGCCCATCTCAAACACCAGGGTGCCGCCCTGCTGCAAGTCCTGGTGGGTGATGTAGGAATTGGGATAGACCTGGCCGTTGCGCGTGACGCGCTGGATGTACTTGTTGGCCAGGCTGTTATTTTTAGCAATGATGGTGAGCGTTTTACCGCCCGCCAGCTGAATGATGGCCTGGCTGACCGAGGGGCTCCCAAACACGTAGGCCCCGTTGGCCGGGTTGACGGGGTAGAAGCCCAGCGTAGAAAAGACGTGCCAGGCCGACATCTGACCCACGTCTTCGTTACCGATAATACCGTCGGGTTTGGTGGTGTAGAAATTTTCCGTGATGAAGCGTACCTGCTGGGCCGTTTTCCAGGGCTGGCCCACGTAGTTGTAGAGGTAGGCGATGTGGTGGCTAGGCTCGTTGCCGTGCGCGTACATGCCAATCAGCCCCGAAATATCGTTGGAGGCCTGGGCACCCATGTCGCCGTGCACCACAAAGAGCGAATCCAGCTTTTGGCCGAACCGCTGCTCACCGCCGAGCAAGCTAATGAGGCCCTCCACATCCTGCGGCACCAGCCAGGTGTACTGCCAGGGGTTGCCTTCGGTGAAGTCGCTTTTTTCGTGCACCGACGTAAACGGATTGAAGGGCGTGCGCCACGCGGTCGGCGCCACGCGGCCGCGCATAAAGCCAGCCTGCTTATCGAAGTAATTCGCGTAGTTTTTGGCGCGCTTGCTGAAGTACGCGTAGTCGTCGGCTTTGCCCAGCTTCCTGGCCATCTGGGCAATGCACCAGTCGGCAATGGCGTATTCCAGGCCCTTGGATACGCTTTCGGCTTCGCTGTTGGCCGGGATGTACCCTAGCGCCTTCACGGCTTGCAGGCCCGCTTCGTCGCGCATGGCAGTGGCGCGCACGGCTTCGTAGGCCAGGGCCGCATCGAAACCGGTGAAGCCTTTGAGGTACGCATCAGCCACCACGGGCACGGCGCTGTAGCCCACCATGCAGTTAGTTTCGTTGCCCATGAGGTGCCACACGGGCAGCTTGCCCTGCTGCTGATAGATGGCCAGCATGCTGCGAACCATGTCGTTGACGCGTGCGGGTTGCAGCAGCGTAAACAGCGGGTGCGCCGCCCGGTAGGTGTCCCAGAGCGAGAAGGTGGTGAGGTTGGTGAAGCCCGGGTTGGGGTGTACCTGCTGGTCGGTGCCCCGGTAGTCGCCGTTGTGGTCGTTGAAGACCGAGGGCGCAATCATGGTGTGGTAGAGGGCCGTGTAAAAGGTTTTCAGGCGGGCTTCGTCGGCCTGCACCCGCACTTTTTGCAGCTCCTGGTTCCAGGCGCCATCGGCCTGCGCCACTACCCGCTCGAAGTTCCAGTGCGGAATTTCGGCCCGGATGTTGGCGAGGGCCCCCGCGGTGCTCACGGGCGAAATACCCACTTTCAGCTTTATTTTTTCGCCGGCGCGGGTGGCGAAGGTCAGCACGCCCTTAAGCCGGCTGCCGGTGGCCGCGGGCTGGGTGTTGCCCAGCGTATCGAGCACTTGCAGGCTGGTAAACTGGCGAATGGGCTTCGAGCACACCGCCGCGAAATAGAGGCGCTGGTCCACGGCCCAGCCCT
>Ga0308164_10004419_pt1 | contig 11883 bp, 10 predicted proteins | sample PhyTR2_FD_201031 | JGI IMG/M metagenome (GOLD analysis project Ga0308164, IMG submission 201031) | Phyllosphere microbial communities from UC Gill Tract Community Farm, Albany, California, United States - DLSLT.R2 | ecosystem: Host-associated > Plants > Phyllosphere > Unclassified | place: USA... | reverse complement strand
TGGCGGACGTGGCGGAACATTCTAGGGGCGGGCGCCGGAGCCGGGCGCAAACATCCGGCAAAGTAGCACGTTTACCCCTGGTGGGGCCGCCACTCAGCTGCCGCCCCACTAGCCTATGAAAGCCATTTGGAACAATACCGTCGTGGCCGAGAGCGACGACACCGTGGTAGTCGAGAACAACCACTACTTCCCCGCCGACGCGCTCAAGAAGGAGTTTTTTGAGGATAGCATCGCCCACACTTCCTGCCCCTGGAAGGGCCGCGCCAATTATTATTCGCTGCGCGTAAATGGCGAGCTAAACAAGGACGCCGCCTGGTTTTATCCCGAAACCAGCCCCGCCGCCCAAAATATTCAGGGCCGCGTGGCCTTTTGGAAGGGTGTGAAGATTGAGAAGTAGCCGCTTTTAGGAGCTGGAATCACTATTATAGAAAGGCCGTCAAGCCGAGCTTGTTGAAGCATCGCGAAAGTACCGCTAGGGTACCACTCGATAGAAATGCTTCGGCAGGCTCGGCCTGACGGCCTTTATTCTAACGCCAGCTTTTCCCACTAGCCGCTAGGGTATAATCACGACCTTGCCTGTGGTGTGGTGCGTTTCGATTTGCTCGAAAGCCTCGCGCACCTCGTCGAGCGCGAAGGTCGCCGCGATGGGCACGGTCAGCTTACCATCGTCGGCCAGCTCGCGCAGGTGGTCGAGGTCGGCTACGCTGGGCTGCGCCATCACGTGCTCGAAATGTACCCCGGCCGGCAAGCTCAGGTTTTTGCCATCGTTGAGCACCGAGATGAGTCGGGCGCTGGGCTTGAGGGTCGCTAAGCTCTGCGTAAGCGAGTCGCCGCTGGCGGCATCAAACAGCAGGTCGATGCCGTCGGGTGCTACTTTTTTTACCGCGTCGGCCACCGGGCCGGCCTTGTAGTCAATGGTAAAATCGGCCCCTAGCTGTTTCATGTGTTCGGCGCTGTCGGCGCTGGCTACGGCCACTACTGTGGCCCCCACATTTTTAGCTAGCTGGATGGCCGAGCCGCCCACCCCGCCCGAAGCGCCAAGAATAAGCACGGTTTCACCAGCTTTCAGCTGGCCGGCTTTTATAACCGACTGATAGGCCGTAAGGCCCGCTAGGGGCAGGCCTCCGGCCTCGACCCAGCTCAGCTTCTCGGGGCTGCGGGCCAATAAATTTTCGGGCACCACCATGCGCTCGGCAAAGGTGCCGTGCTGGGCCACCGGGCGGCGCACGTAGCCATACACCTCATCGCCCACGGCGAGGCGCTCCACGCCCGGGCCACACTTTTCGACGATGCCGCACACGTCCCAGCCGGGCACGGTCGGAAACGCGCTGGGCACTACCTGCGCAAATTTGCCCTCGCGCACCACGGCATCGACGGGGTTGACCCCGGCGGCCTTTACCAGTAGCTGCACCTCGTGGGGGCCTAGCGCAGGCAAGTCGAGGGGGCCAACCTGAATTTTATCGATGCCGCCAAACTCGGTATAGTAGGCAGCTTTTGTTTGCTGAGCCATGAGGAAAAGGAAAAAAGTAGAATACCTTGGTAATACCCCAACCGGCCACCCAGGGTTGGCGCCGCAGCAAAAAGCCCCGGCTGCGCGGGGCAGCCGGGGCTTTTTAAGGTACTACTTGCCAGCGCGGGGCTAGCTAATCCATTTGAACTTGTATTCGAGCTTGGGCACCGTCATGCGGTCGCTCACGCGGCGCAGGCGGGCGGGCAGGGCCATCACATAGTCCTGGGCTTTGGCCGCGGGGCCGGTGAGGCCGGTGCGGTCGGCGATTTTCCACTCGTCGATAAGCGAGTCCAGAATATCGGTGTAGTCGCTGCTGGTATACACGCCAATGCGCTGCGCAGCGTCGGTAAAATGGCCGAACGTTTTGCCCATGTCAATGCCCAGCTCACGCATGTAGTGGGCCGGCATCACAATCTTTTTGCGCATCATGTCCTCGAAGGCCAGCATCATCTCGCTCGGGTCGAGGTCGAAAATCTTGTCTACGAACGTTTTGTAGGCCTTAGCGTGGCGGTTTTCATCGCCGGCAATCATGCCGCAGATTTTCGACAGCTGGTCGTCGCCGGCGGCGCGGGCCAGCTGGCCCACGCGGCGGTGCGACACGTTGGTGGCCATTTCCTGGTAGCTCGTGTACACAAAGGCGCGGTACGGGTCGTGGGCCGTGCCCAAGTCGAAGCCATCGTTGATGAGGTGCTGGGTCGAGAACTCAAACTCGCGCATATTCACGCGGCCGCAGAGGTAGAGGTAGCGGTTGAGCAAATCGCCGTGGCGGTTTTCCTCGGCCGTCCAGCCCCGAATCCACTGCGCCCAGCCGTTGTTGCGGTCGCGGTTCAGGTCATCAAGCTCATGAAACCAGGCCTCGTAGTTGGGCAGCGCCTCCTCGGTAATAGTATCGCCGATGAGCACGGCCAGCAGGTCGTAGCTGAGGCCGTTGGCCTTTTCGCGCAGCTCTTTTACTTCATCGAAGAAGGTATCGCGGCGCGAATCGGGCAGATAGTCGGCGGGCTGCCAGCTATCCTCCACCTTTTTGAGGAAGGTATAAATATTATCTTTCAGATAACCTTCGAGTTGCATGAGCACTTCGCCGCGCGAAATGAGAAGGTCGTTAGAGAGCATCATAACAGGGGGTGCCACCAGTGAGCGGCCGATGAATGAACGCGCGAAGGTCGGGTTTTAGTTGAGTTTGGGGGGTACAGGATTTGGGCATTCGCTGGATTATCCGCGCGAAGGCTTTTTCGCAGACCCATTTTGGGTGGTACCTTGCTTGTTTTCAAGCGTTCACCTCGCCGGGGTAGCTAGCCCCTCTGCCCACAAATAAGTACGCCCCGATTGGCCGGGCGCCGGCTCATGGGCTAGCGGGCCACGTAGAAGGCCCGCCGCACCTGGCGCAGCACGGCTTCGGCCGCGGCGGCATCGGGCGCCTCGGGCAGCGCAGCGGCAGCAAAGGCCGCCTCAACCTGCGTTACCAGCTGCTCGGCCTCGGCTACCAGCTCGGCGTAGGCAAACTCGCCCCGGCGGATTTGCAGCAGAAACTCGCGGTTGGGCCGGCGCACCTGAAGCTGGCCGGTGCGGGCAATTTCCTCGGCCATTTGCAGCAGCCGAAACACGTGCAGCATATTTTTGGCATCATAGTTTTTGCCGTGCTGCACCGTGTTTTCGTAGCGCTCCTTGTTGCGCTTGGCCACCCAGTCCCAGTACTCGCGGTAAGCGCGGCAGTACACACTGTAGCCGTTGCGGTTGAAGGACAGATACGCCACGGGCGCCTCCCCTTTTGGCACGGCCGAAAGCTGCACATCCTGGCTGGTTTCGGGGTCGCGCACGAGGCCCCGGTAGCCGAGCGGGCGCGCCGCGTCGTGGTCAGCAAATACCGCGTAGAGGTCGGTAAGATGCGGCACTTTGGCCAGGCCACACTGCCCGGCCGCTAGCCCCTGCCGGGCCAGCCAGGCCGCCACCGGCTGCGCCCCTGCGCCCACCGTGACGTAGCAAAAGTCGAGCACCGACTTACGGGATGGCGGCTCGGGATGATTGATTTTCTTGTTCAGGCCCTGCGCCTTACGAATCTGGGCCACGGCGTATTCAGCAAAGCTCTGGCGGCACAGCCTAGACAGGAAATCCTGGGCCCGAAACTGGTCGAAAAGCGGGTGCTTGTACACGATGCAATCGGGCGGCGTGCCCAACAGCTCCAGCACGGTCGGATTGTTTTTAAGCAGCAATTCCACGAAGCGGCGCAGCTCGTAGAACACCTCGTCGTTGGTATCGTTGGCCACCTGCGGGATATAGCCGAGGCCAAAAAAATCGGTTTCAGGCAGCACAAAAACGCCTTTCAGGTCAGTGTCAGAATGCGGCAGATTGGTGCCGTAGGCGCGGCTGCCGCTGATGGCTTCGAAGATGATAAGCTGTTGCTGGCGCAGGTCGTCGATGGTCATGGCCGCAAAGTAGCTTGGACTTTGTAGTCTGGGCGCGGCCGCGGCCCGCAGCTGCAGTAGCAAGCGTACTCTGACGTAGATGCTCGCTGCGCTCGCGCCCGGCCTACAAAGCCCAGGCTACTTGCTGGCGTAGCACCGCATCCAGCGCCTCGCCCACCCCAGTACCCCTAGCCACGGGCAGCGCCTCGCGCGCCGCCTGCCCGGCCGCGTACTCCGCCGCCAAAAAGGCGACTAGGGCCGCTGGTTGCACCACCATCGTCTTTTCGTTGGAAAAGGCTTTTTGCGCTAGCAGCTCATTCACAATATCTTGTAATTCAGAAGGTAATAGCGTCCGCAACGGTGCAAACTCCATTGGTGGCAGCGTGTGGCGCTCGCGTATCCAGCGGGCAGCGAGGGCCGAGCGCAGGGCGTAGAAGAGGCGTTTCAGACGTACTTCTTGGCCCACTAAATCTTCTTCGACACCGCGCCGCAGCTGGCCCAGGTAGTGGTGCAGGCCGGCTTTCAGGTTAAACGCTTGCGGGAGCAAGGACGCCAGCTGTGCCCGAAACCCTGCCGCCTCGTGGTACACGATGGGCGATTGCAGCCACTCGAATAGGGCGGCGTTGCTTCCGCGCAGCAGGCGCAGGGTTTTGCGCAGCTCCCAGCCGGCCAGGTCCAGCTCGTCATCGACGGGGAAGTTGAGCGTGTCGGGCCCTTCATCTAGCCGCAGGTACCAATCCAGCGGGTGCACATAGACGAAGCGCACATCATAGTCGGAATCGGGCGAGGGGAAGCCCCAGGCGCGGCTGCCCGACTCGCAGGCGTAGAGGATGCGGATACCATGCCGGGCTTCGAGGGCGGCCAGCGCGGCGGCGATGCGGGTCGTCATAGAATAAAATATATCGGCTGGCTAGTGGCTAAGGCCTAGCCTAGCTAAAGTGGGCTACCAAATAAGTTAAACAGAAACCAGCAAAAAGAACGTCTAGCGTTCATTTTGTTGATAAAAACCACTACTTTTGTTAAACAAAAAACTGTCCAGCTTGCTTAACCACAAGCCCATCAGTTCGCTAAGCCGGCCTGAGAGAATAAGCTGGCCGCGCTTTCGTCAAAGTACTACCCAAACCTAAGCAGTAGTTGTCGGTAATTTGCCCAGCTTTACGGCTTTTTTGGCGAGCCGCCTTGGCCGAGCGCATCCCTTAGGTGTTGCATTTTATTTCCTTTAAACTTTATTTAAACACAACCTTTAACAATGGCTGAAGAACATAACCAACACCCGCCCGCGTCCAACACCACGGAGCATTTCATGAATGACCCGTCGGCGGCCAAATGCCCCTTCCTCTCGGGCATTGCCCAGCAGCAGGCGGCCGGCGGCGGCACCCGTAACCGCGACTGGTGGCCCAACCAATTGCCGCTCGGCATCTTGCGCCAGCACTCGGCCTTGTCGAACCCGATGGGAGCCGACTTCAACTACGTGGAGGAGTTCAAGAAGCTGGACCTCAACGCGGTAAAGCAGGACCTGTTTGAGCTGATGACCACCTCGCAGGACTGGTGGCCGGCCGACTACGGCCACTACGGCCCGTTCTTCATCCGCATGGCCTGGCACTCGGCCGGTACCTACCGCATCTCGGACGGCCGCGGCGGCGCGGGCGCGGGCATGCAGCGCTTTGCCCCCCTCAACAGCTGGCCCGACAACGCTAACCTTGATAAGGCCCGCCTGCTGCTGTGGCCCATCAAGCAGAAATACGGCGAGCAGATTTCGTGGGCTGACCTCATGATTTTAGCTGGCAACTGCGCGCTGGAATCGATGGGCCTCCAGCCCTTCGGCTACTCGGGCGGCCGCGCCGACGTGTGGGAGCCGATGGAGGAAGTATACTGGGGCTCGGAGCGCGAGTGGCTCGGCGACAAGCGCTACACCGGCGACCGCCAGCTCGAAAACCCGCTGGCCGCCGTGCAAATGGGCCTCATCTACGTGAACCCCGAGGGCCCCAACGGCAACCCGAACCCCCTAGGCTCGGCCCGCGACATCCGCGAAACCTTCGGCCGCATGGCCATGAACGACGAGGAAACGGTAGCCCTGATTGCAGGCGGCCATACATTCGGCAAAACCCACGGCGCGGCCGACCCCGCCCAGTACATCGCCCACGAGCCATCGGCGGCGGGCATCGAGCAGCAGGGCAAAGGCTGGCTGAACTCATATGGTACCGGCAACGCTGGCGATACCATCACGAGCGGCCTCGAAGGCGCCTGGACCGCCACCCCCGCCAAATGGGGCAACGGCTACTTCAACAACCTGTTCGGCTTCGAGTGGGAGCTGACCAAGAGCCCCGCCGGGGCGCACCAGTGGAAGCCCAAGGGCGACGCCGGCGCGGGCATGATTCCCGACGCCCACGACCCCAACAAGTTCCACCAGCCCTTCATGCTGACCTCGGACATCGCCCTGCGCGAAGACCCGATTTACGAGAAAATCTCGCGTCGCTTCCACGAGAATCCCGAGGAGTTTGCCGACGCCTTCAGCCGCGCCTGGTTTAAGCTCACGCACCGCGACATGGGTCCGTTGTCGCGCTACGTAGGCCCGGAGGTGCCGAGCGAAGTGCTCGTGTGGCAAGACCCGCTGCCCGCCGCCGACTACGCGCCGATTGACGAGCAGGATACCAATGCGCTGAAAGACCGGCTATTGGCCTGCGGGCTCACCGGCGCGCAGCTCATCCGCACGGCCTGGGCTTCGGCTTCCACGTTCCGCGGCTCCGACAAGCGCGGCGGGGCCAACGGCGCCCGCATCCGGCTGGCTCCCCAGAAATTCTGGGATGCCAACAACCCGGCCGAACTGTCGAAAGTACTCGACGTGCTGACCGGCATCCAGAACGAGTTTAACGCTGCGCAAACCGGCGGCAAAAAGGTATCGCTGGCCGACCTCATCGTGCTGGGCGGCGCTGCTGCCATCGAACAGGCGGCTAAGGACGGCGGCTACGACGTGCAGGTGCCCTTCCACCCCGGCCGCACCGACGCCACGCACGAGCAAACCGACGTGCAGTCGTTTGCCGCGCTGGAGCCGCACGCCGATGGTTTCCGCAACTACCTCAGCGCCAACCACGAGGCTGCACCCGAGGCGATGCTCATCGACCGGGCTCAGTTGCTGACCCTCACCGCCCCCGAACTGACGGTGCTGGTAGGCGGCCTGCGCGTGCTGAACGCCAACTACGACGGCTCGAAGTACGGCGTCTTCACCGACCGCCCCGGTACGCTCAGCAACGACTTCTTCCTGAACCTGCTCGACATGGGCACCACCTGGCAGGCCACCTCCGATACCGACCAGGTATTCGAAGGCCGCGACCGCAAAACCAACGTGGTGAAGTGGACCGGCACCCGTGTCGACCTCATCTTCGGCTCGAACTCGGAGCTGCGCGCCATCTCTGAAGTCTACGGCACCCACCAGGCTGGCGCGAAATTCGTGCGCGACTTCGTAGCCGCTTGGGCTAAGGTGATGGATGCCGACCGGTTTGACTTGGTAAAATCGTAAGGTTGGGCTAGCGGGCATTTGCCCGCGGCTAGGTAACTAAGAACGCCGCCCTGGCAACGGGGCGGCGTTTTTTGTGGGGTTACCCCACCCCTTTGGGCACAGTGGAAAAATACAAAACGTGCGTTACCGTTGAGGTAGCGTAAAGGCGTAGCAAGCGTGCTTGCACGTGGCCAAAATGCGGGGTTTCTGCTGAACTGCAGGGATAAAAATCTTGGTAGTGATGCTACTGACTCTTAAACAAAAGATTAGCGTAAATGCCCTGCTTAGTATTTTATGTATAAAAGAAAGACCGTTTGTTAAACAATAGCTTAACCTGAGCTATAAGTGGAACGCCCACTAGCTAGCTGGCATTAAACAAATAATAAAGCAGGCTACCGCTCGGCGAGAATGCCAAAATTTTGTGGTGGCTTTTTACAAACCTAATAGGCGAGTTACCGGTAGTTTTATATTATTTCGTTCTAAACCCTTAACGCTATACCAATGGCCAACCAAGAAAATTCTTCGGACCAGAACGGGCACGACACGTCTGCCAATGGGACTGGCACCGCCGTCAACGGCGTGGGCTCGGCGCAGGACCAGCGCACGGCCAGCGGCGAAAACATGCACACCCTGACTACTCGCCAGGGCCACCCGATTTCGGACAACCAGAACCTGCGCACCGTGGGCAGCCGCGGCCCGGCCACGCTGGAGAACTACCAGTTCATCGAAAAAATCAGCCACTTCGACCGCGAGCGCATCCCCGAGCGCGTGGTGCACGCCCGCGGCGCGGGTGCGCACGGCGTATTTGAAGCCTACGGCACCGTCGGCGGCGAGCCGATTGAGAAGTATACCCGTGCGAAGCTGTTCAACACCAAGGGCAAAGAAACCCCGGTGTTCGTGCGCTTTTCGACGGTGGGCCACGGCGGCCACTCGCCCGAAACCCTGCGCGACCCGCGTGGCTTCGCGGTGAAATTTTACACAGAAGATGGCAACTGGGACCTCGTGGGCAACAACCTGAAGGTGTTCTTTATCCGCGACGCCATCAAGTTTCCCGACCTGATTCACTCGCAGAAGCCTGACCCAGTTTTCAACCGCCAGACTGGCGAGCGCATCTTCGACTTTATCGCCAACACGCCGGAAGCCATGCACATGGTGGCCTTCCTGTTCTCGCCCTGGGGCATTCCGGCCAACTACCGCCAGATGCAGGGCTCGGGCGTGAACACCTACAAGTGGGTGAACGCGCAGGGTGAGGCCGTGCTGGTGAAATACCACTGGGAGCCGCAGCAGGGCATTAAAAACCTGACTGCCAGCGAAGCTGAAGCCATCCAGGCTAAGAACTTCAACCACGCGACCCAGGACCTGTTCGAGAACATCAAGAAAGGCAACTTCCCCAAGTGGGAACTGTCGGTACAGATTATGTCGGACGACGAGCACCCGGAGCTGGACTTCGACCCGCTCGACGACACCAAAATCTGGCCCGAGGACAAGTTTCCCTTCCTGCCCGTGGGCATGATGACGCTGAACCGCAACCCCGAAAACTACTTCGCCGAGGTGGAGCAGGTAGCTTTCGGCACCGGTGTACTCGTGGACGGCCTCGATTTCTCGGACGACAAGATGCTGCAAGGCCGCACCTTCTCGTACTCGGATACCCAGCGCTACCGCGTGGGCCCCAACTACTTGCAGCTGCCCATCAACGCGCCCAAAAAGCACGTAGCCACCAACCAGCGCGACGGCCAGATGACGTTCCACGTCGATGCCGCCCCCGGCCAGAACCTGCACACCAACTACGAGCCTAGCAGCCTAAATGGCCTGAAGGAATCGGCCTCGCAGGGCCCCGACCACACGCCGAGCTACAGCGCCCGCCTGGTACGCCAAACCATCGACCGCACCAACAACTTTGGCCAGGCCGGCGACCGCTACCGCCAGCACGAGGACTGGGAGCGCGACGACCTCGTTAATAACATGATTGGCGCCCTTGCCGACGCCGCTAAGGTGGTGCAGGACAAGATGATTGAACTCTGCACCAACTGCGACGCCGACTGGGGCAAGCGCCTGGCCGACGGCCTGAAAGCTGCTAATGCCAACGCCGCTGGTGGCAACCAGTACAACGAGCACCAGGCTGCCGAGGCAGTAGGCCAAGCCGAGGCAATGGCCCACGACGCCAAGCCTTATTAAGCGTAGTACCGCTAGGGCCGCAGGTAGCGGCCCAGCCTAAGAACGCCGCCCTGGCAACGGGGCGGCGTTTTTTGTGCGCGTACTTTAGCGCCGCAAGCGTTCCCTCTCCCCTCATCTCATGCACAAAACCCGCCTCGAAGCCTTCAGCGACGGCGTGCTGGCCATCATCCTCACCATCATGGTGCTGGAGCTTAAGGTGCCGCACGGGGCCGATTTTGCGGCTCTGAAACCCTTGTTGCCCATCTTTCTGAGCTACGTGCTAAGCTTTGTGTACGTGGGCATTTACTGGAATAACCACCACCACCTGCTCAGCAGCGCACAGCAAATTAATGGCAGCGTGCTTTGGCCCAACCTGCACCTGCTGTTTTGGTTGTCGCTGGTGCCCATTTCTACGGGCTGGATGGGCGAAAACCATTTTGCCCCGGCCACGCTGGCCGTGTACGGCGGCATTTTGCTGGCGGCGGCCGTAGCGTATTCCATCCTGCAAAACCGCCTGATTGCCCTCAACGGTGGCCCCGATTCGCCGCTGGCCCACGCCGTGGGGCGCGACTGGAAGGGCAAGCTTTCGCCGGTGCTCTACTTGCTGGGAATTAGCAGCAGCTTCGTAGTGCCCTGGCTAGCCGGTGCGATTTACGTGGCCGTGGCGCTGATGTGGCTGGTGCCCGACCGCCGCATCGAGCGCACGCTGCAAAGCACACCGGAGGCCTAGCCATGGCCGATATTCGCACGCTCCTTGCTGGCCAGCGATACTGCGTAGTGCAGGAGTTCGTTGACTATGACCACCAGATTCACCCCGTGGGTGAAACCTGGGTATTTGAGGGCACTCGTTTTTTACCCTACGAAGACGGGCTAACCCTGCACGTGAGCGCCCACGGCCTGCCGCTGGTTTACCGGTTTCAGCAGCGACCGGAGGCGCAGGCGGCGCTTATCGAGCATTTTACCGACTTTGTAACCATTTGCTAAACAATCAACTTTAAGTCTGTCATGGTCGTTGTTCGTTCCTTACTCTTCGCCAGCAGCCTAGCCCTGCTCGCCGCCTGCCAGGAGCAATCTACCCAGGTTGCCCAGGAGCCCACTGCCGCGCCCACCGGCCCGCAGTGCTACGCCTACCGCACCGAAACCGACACCGTGCGCCTGACGCTGCAAACCACCCAGCCCACCGTAACGGGCCAGCTAGCCTACCGCTACTTTGAGAAGGACCGCAACACAGGCACCATCAGCGGCACCATGCACGGCGATACGTTATTGGCTGATTACACCTTTCAGTCGGAAGGCACGACATCGGTGCGCGAAGTGGCTTTTTTGCGTCGCGATATCGGCTTTGTGGAAGGCTACGGCCCGGTAGCAGAGGTACAGGGCAAGACGATATTTAAGCTGCCCCGCACCCTGCGCTTCGATGCCAAGTACACGCTGCTGCCCGTGCCCTGCCCGAAATAGCCAGCCCGGCCGCCGCACTATTTCGGGCTGGCTTGTACCTTGAGCGTTCTTAGGCACGGCGGTTCGTGCCAGTACTTCGCACATGATTTCTACTTTTCTCCGGGCTAGCCGGCTGCCGCTGGCGGGCCTGCTAGGCCTCGCCTTGGCGGGCTGCCAGTCGGGTAAGCCCACTACTACCCTAGCCACTACGCCGCCAGCGGCGGCCGCGGCGGCTACCCCACCCGCGCCCGTGGAGGCCATCACGGCGGCCGATATCAGCGGCTATTTGCAGGCCGTGTCGTCGGATGAAATGCTGGGCCGCAAGCCGTTTACAGCGGGTGAGGAACGTGTTACCGACTACTTGGCGGCGCAGTTCAAAAACCTGGGCTTGCAGCCCACTACTTCTAGCGGGAGCTATTTCCAGCCGGTGCCGATGGTGGAAATCGCCGTCTCGCCCGCCCCCACTATGCAGATTGCGGGCAAAGGCCAGAAGCTGAGCCTGAACTACAAAGCCGACTACGTAGTATTCAGCCAGCGCGAGCAGCCCACGGTAGCGGTGCAAAACTCGCCGCTGGTATTTGCCGGCTATGGCGTAGTGGCCCCCGAATACGGCTGGGACGACTACGCGGGCCTCGACGTGAAAGGCAAAACGGTGGTGGTGCTCGTGAACGACCCCGGCAACGCCGGCCAGGATACCACCCTGTTCAAAGGCAAGGCCATGACCTACTACGGCCGCTGGACCTACAAATACGACGAGGCCGCCCGCCACGGCGCCGCCGGCCTGCTCATCGTGCACGACACCCAGCCCGCCGCCTACCCCTGGAGCGTGGTGCTCAGCGGCGCCCTTGGCCCCAAGCTGCGCCCCCAAACCGCCGACCACGGCG
>Ga0308164_10004418_pt1 | contig 11886 bp, 9 predicted proteins | sample PhyTR2_FD_201031 | JGI IMG/M metagenome (GOLD analysis project Ga0308164, IMG submission 201031) | Phyllosphere microbial communities from UC Gill Tract Community Farm, Albany, California, United States - DLSLT.R2 | ecosystem: Host-associated > Plants > Phyllosphere > Unclassified | place: USA... | reverse complement strand
GCGATCAAGGTCGGCGTGCTGGTCGCCTTCATCGCGGTCGGCGGCGCGATCGTGCTGTCGCACTTCAACGAACTGGTCGCGCGCAACTGGACGCCGTTCATCCCCGCCAGCCAGGGCGACGGCAAGTTCGGCGTCGACGGCGTGATGCGCGCCGCCTCGATCGTGTTCTTCGCCTATGTCGGTTTCGAGGCGATCTCGACGGCGGGGCAGGAAGCGAAGGATCCCAAGAAGGACATGCCGTTCGGGATCATCGGGGCGCTGGTCGTCTGCACGCTGATCTACATGCTCGTCGCCGCGATCATGACCCTGCTGGTGCCCTATACCGCGCTCAACGTGCCCGATCCGGTCGCCGTGGTGGTCGACAGTTTCGGCCCGACCTGGAGCTGGCTCGCCAAGCTCATCAAGATCGGCGCGATCATCGGCCTGACGTCGGTGGTGCTGGTGCTGATGTACGGCCAGACCCGGATCTTCTACACGATGGCGCGCGACGGGCTGTTGCCGCGGGTGTTCGCGACCGTGCACCCGACGTTCAAGACGCCCTATGTCAACACGGTGCTGGTCGGCGTCATCACCGCGGTGGCGGCTGGGTTCTTCGACATCAACGTGCTCGGCGACATGACTTCGGTCGGGACGCTGTCGGCGTTCTCGATCGTCTGCCTGTCGGTCATCTATCTGCGTCGCACCGCGCCAGATTTGCCGCGTGGCTTCACCGTACCGCTGTATCCGGTTGTGCCCCTGCTGGGCATCGCGTCGTGCGTCTACCTGATCACCACGGTGCCGATGAAGGTGCTGATGTTCTTCCTCTGGTATCTGGCGGGCGGGGTGGTGCTGTATTTCGCATACGGCATTCGCCACTCGAACCTGCAGCGTGGTGAGCCGCAGGACGAGGCGCCCGACATGGGCGAGTATGTCGCACCGGTCGGGGAGCAGCTCTGAGCTTCCCGGAGGGCTGTCTCTAAAGGTTTGGCGTTGGACCTGGATGGACGAGCGGGGCAACGCCGACAGTTGGGGATGTGTGCGAGAGCAGAGACCCACTGAAGCCCATCGCGCATGTCCGCGATAGCGGGTGGGTCATTGCACCGTGGGGGTAATCTCCCGCCGCCGCCTACGGCTGCTCGGCGTTCGCAGGCTATCCGCTTTCGACGGCCCGATGGGTTCGGGTTTGACGAGTTCACTCTCGTCTATCCCGATCACACCTTGCTCGTCGCGATCGGACTCGGCCCGGTCGGCGAGTTTGTCGACCTCATCGGTCCTGATCCTGGCAAAAGAAGGTTCACGCTGAGCCTTCACCGAAGCCGGATCGTTGTTCCGGAATAGGGGGGTGATTGCGAACGGCATGGACCACCGCTTTCCAAAAACCAACACGTGCCGCCGCTAGAGACCCGGACCGTGACGATGCCAATTCGGGCTTGCGCGTCGGCAGGCAACGTTGGCTTGAGCACATCGCCTTTATCGCGACTGCCTCGGTCTTCGCCGACGCGACAAGCGATGCCGCCGGCCGGCTTTCGGACGATAGCGGTGCGCGAACATCGGGATCGGGCGTATCAGGGTCATGACCCCGCTTGGCGGCGCCCGATTGAGAGCAGCTTGCGGCGCTACACCGTTTTCCAATGTTTGCAGGCGCCTCTTCGCTCTGTGCCAGCAAAGGTCTAGATGCCGCGCCGTTCGTTGGAGATCGCCTGATGCCGCTGTCAGACCCCGCCCGCGCCGCCATCATCAAGGTGCCCGCGGTCACGCTCGGCTTCTGGATCATCAAGATCCTCGCGACCACGCTGGGCGAGACAGCCGGCGATACCGTCAGCATGTCGATGAACCTCGGCTATCTGGTCGGCAGCGCGATCTTCCTCGGTGCGCTGGTCATCCTGGTCGCCTTGCAGATCGCTGCGACGCGCTATCGACCGTTCCTCTATTGGGCGACGATCATCGCCTCGACCACCGCGGGCACGACGATGGCGGACTTCGCCACCCGCTCGCTCGGGATCGGCTATGCCGGTGGGTCGGCGCTGCTGCTGACGCTCGTCCTGGTGGCGCTGTTCGCCTGGTATCGCACGCTCGGCTCGATCGCGGTCGAGACGGTGCACGAGCCGCGTGCCGAACTGTTCTACTGGATCACGATCACCATCTCGCAGACGCTCGGCACCGCGCTCGGCGACTGGTTCGCCGATACCGGCGGGCTTGGCTACATAGGCGCGGCAGCCATCTTCGCGGCCGGCCTTGCCCTGCTCGTGCTGCTGTACGCGAGGACAAGCCTCAGCCGGGTCACCCTGTTCTGGACGGCCTTCATCCTGACCCGCCCGCTAGGTGCCGCGGTGGGAGATTTCCTTGACAAGCCGGTCGATCATGGTGGGTTGGCCTTCAGCCGTCCGCTGGCATCGGTCGTTCTCGGGGTCACCATCGTGCTTTTGATCGCCCTTGCCGGGAACAGGGACCGTTCGGCTGCCGTGACTCTGGGACCTGCCTAGTAGATATCGCGACAATATCGGCCCTGTTCGGCCATCTCCTCGGGTCGCGCATCGCTCAGAATGGCGCGTAACGCTGCGTCCACGGCGCCCGCCATGCCGGCAAGGCTGCCGCACACATAGATCGCCGCGCCACGATCCGCCCATTCGAGCATCTCGTCGGCAGCATTGGCGACGAGGTGCTGGACGTAGCGGCCACACTCCGCGTCGCGCGAGAACGCACGGTCGATCCGGGACAGTGATCCGTCGGTGGACAGCGTTTCCAGTTCCGCGGCGAAAGGTAGGTCGTGAGCACCCGACCGCTCGCCGTACAGCAGCCATGCCGGAGCACCGCCAACGACGGCGCGCGCGCGCAGATGCGCCATCAGGCCGGCAAGTCCGGTGCCGTTGCCGATCAGGACGATCGGTACGGTCGGGTCGGCCGGCGCGAACCCCGGGTTGTCGCGGATACGCAGAAGGATGGCGCCACCGATCGGCGCGACCTTCGTCAACCAGCCGGAACCGATCCCGAGCCCTCCATCTGGAGCGGGACACGCGCGGACCAGCAGTTCGACCGCGCCGGAGGCCGCGATGGAGGCAATCGAGTAGTCGCGGTGAGCGAGGGTCTCTAGCGGAGCGTCGCCGTCGTCGTCGCGCAGCACCTTGTCCAGCAGCGTTTCACGTAACGCGGGGTCGTCGCACCGACCAACGCGGGCGAGCCATCGCTCCACACGTGCCGGGTCGTGGCGCGGCAGAACCTCCGCGATCGCGCCGGGTGTCCAAATGGTCGGCGCGTAGGGTGTCAGCACTATCCGGTAGACCGCGCCGCCCGGACTGCCCGGATTGACGTGCTCGCGCGACACGAGCGTCCACGGCGCATAGTCCGCACGTTGCCAATCGGGCTGGATCGCCGCGCCGGCGATGGCGGACAGCTGTTGCTGCCAATGCCGTTCGGCGTCGGTGTCCGCGCCATCGAGATCGACGCGGTCGAACAGCTGTTGACCACCGCTTGCATGAAGCCACGCATCGACGCGGTGCCCGAACGCGCAGAAATCTGGATATTCGCGATCGCCTAGCGCCAGCACGGCATAGTCGAGCGCACCGATGTCGATCGGGGCGGCCATCGTCGTTGCTTCGAACTTGCGGGCGCGATCGGGGGCGTCGCCTTCGCCGTAGGTCGCGACCACGAACAGCGCGCGGCGGGCGGCGTGCAGGCTGTCCTGGTCCAGCGTCGCCAGCGTACGGACGGTCGCGCCGGGAAAGGCAGCGGCGCTCAACCGGGCGATGCGTTCGGCATTGCCGGTCTGCGAGGCGTGGACGACCAGCATGTTCTTGCCGAGCGTACCGGTCGACGGAGCGGACCAATTGGCGACAGGACGGAGACCCACTGGCGGACGCTCGCGGGGAGCGGGGGCGTACACCAGACATAATGCCGAAGCGGATCGGCGACAGCCGTAACTCCATTCACCTTGTCGAGCCCCCCAAACCGGCGCGCGCCGCGACGCAAGATGCCGGAGGAAATCATGGCGCTTGAGCTACGGCCGAACTGTGAGTTCTGCGATCGCGATCTGCCGCCCGAGGCGACGAACGCGCGCATTTGCACTTGTGGATGTACGTTCTGTACGACGTGCGTCGAGACAGAGTTGCTCAACGTCTGCCCAAATTGCGGAGGAGGGTTTACGCCGCGTCCTATCCGCCCTGCGCCAGAATGGCGGCCGGGACTATCCGTGGCGAAGAGGCCACCGTCGACGCACCATCGACACCTGAGGTTCGAGCCAACTGACATCAATGATTTGTCAGCCCGAGTGCGAGACATACCGCCTGAGCAGCGATAAACCGCCGGCATTCTCGCGCCAAGCTCACCATCCCGGCCCGTCCCAAAACTCAATCATTCACAACAGTTTGATTTTTGCGGTCCCCCGAGACCCTCTTCATCAACGTGCATCTGAAGTTGGGAGGCGGGGACAGGAAGCCGAACGTCCGTGAGTGCTTCTACCGGGTAACCACGTCCGGCTTCATACCGGCAAGCTTGCCGAGGAAGGCGTTTTGAGCTGCAAACGGCACACCCTCGCGACGCATGGCGGCCTGGAGGTTTTCGACCAGCGCGTTCATGTCCTTGGCCTGGATGCCGAGGTTCTTGTGCGCGGTCGCCATGTCGCGACCGGTGTAGCGGCAACCGCCGTTCAGCAGGGCGCAGAACTGCTCCTTCAGCGTGCGGCGCAGGCGGATCATGTCCTGCCCCTTGAAGATGTCGCCGATCCGCGCATCGGCCTGGCTCGTCGTCACCAAATCGTCGACGATCCGGTCGATGCCGGCCACTCCGTGAAACGCCTCGAGCATGGCAACGCCTTTGGACGGGCGGCCTCCGGCATTGGCATCGCTCATTGCATAAGGCGCGACCGGATCCTCGCCGGGCGGCGTGGGCGCGGTCTGGAGGAGGGCGAGCAGCGCTAGCACGAGCATCGGAAACGTCTCCTAGAAGGCGGTCTGGAGTGACAGGAAGCCGCCGCGTTGGCGCTCGGCCGTCGCAATCGATCCGAGATCGACATAGGCCGCGGTCGCAGTCAGGTTTTTGCTGATCGCATACGCGGCATAGGCGGTCTTCCAGTCGTTCTCCTTGGCGAACCCGAGATTGTCCGGTTTCGACCGGTATTCGCCGCCGACGACCAACTGGCGCGAGATCTGATAGCCCAGCGTGCCCTCGACCTGGACGGTGCGATTTGCGCCACGATCGCCCCCGAACCCGAGCAGGCCGTTCTGGTTGGCCTTGGTGTAGCGGATCGTGGTGCCGAACAGGATGCTCTGTCGCAGCAGCAGCTTCGTGGCGGCCACGTAGATGTCGGTACCACTGGCGTGACGTCCACCGACCGCAGCGACGATCTGGGGATCGAGATTGTGCTTGTACTGCGCGCCGATCGCGATCTGCGGCAGGTAGGGGCTGCCATAAACGGCATCGCCGACGACGCGCAGCTTGGCACCGAATACGTCCTGGTTGAGCGTATAGCCGCGGCCGATACCCAGCTTTTCACCGACGTCGCGCGTGTCGAGATTCTGTCGGGCGTAGCTCAGTTCCAGCCGGTCGTGGACGCCGATCGCTGCGCCGTGGCTTTCCCACCGATAGTCCGGCAGCAGGATGACCGAGACATGTGCGGACCCGCCGATCCCGTCGACGGTCTCGTTACCGGCGATCAGCGCCCATGTGGAGATGCCGCCGCCCGAACTTCCCTCGATCGTGGTGACGCCGTTGGTCAGGATGAGCTTACCGCCAGCACGACCCTCGCGCGCTGCGGCGGGGGATGCTGTCACGACGGTGATCGCCACTACGAGCTTGGCGATGCATCCAGCGGCGGTCGATGGCGACATGCGAATCATCCGGTATCTCATGGAGACTATTGGTTAATCGTTGGTCTCCCACGCCGGGTAATCGATGCGGAGCCGGGGCAAAAAAGACATGACCGGACGTCAGTGGCGTTTACGGCTTCGCAATCTTCGGACCGTTAGAGGCCAAGCTATGTACGCATCCGTTTTCCGCCTGACTTCGATGATCGTCGCGCTCGCACTGCCCCTGGCGGCGCAAGCCGCCACGGTGGCGATCGATGTCCGTGGCTTCGACGGCAAGCCGCTGCCGGGCGCGGTGGTCACGATCGAGACGCCCAAGGCGCCGGCGGTGACGGTGCGTGGGCCGTACATGATCGAACAGCGCGACATCGCGTTTCAGCCGCATGTGCTGATCGTCCCCGTCGGCGCGACGGTCGGCTTCCCCAATCGCGACCGGGTGCGTCACCACGTCTATTCGTTTTCGAAGACCAAGAAGTTCGACCTGAAACTCTACGGGAAGGAGGACGCGCGAACCGTCCTGTTCGACCGTCCGGGCGTCGTCCCGCTTGGCTGCAACATCCATGACTCGATGAGCGGATTCGTGTTCGTCACTGCCACCCCGTTTGCCGCGCTGACCGACCAGGCGGGGCATGTCAGCATCACCGGCGTTCCCGCGGGGACAGGCACGGTCCGTATCTGGCACCCATCTATTCGCGCGCCCGGCAGCACCGCCTCCCAGCCGATCGACGTCGCCGCCACCGGCTTTGCCACGACTTTCGTGCTGCACCGGTGATGAGTCTGCGCTGGCCGCGGTTCCGCCATCTCCGGACCAAGCTGTCAGTGCTGTACGCAAGCCTGTTCGCGGTGACGCTGGTGCTGCTTGCCGTCGTCGCGCAGGTGATGATCTGGACGCACGCGCGCGATTCCGTGCGTCAGGAACTCGTTACCAGCGGCAGCGTCTACGACCGGCTCTGGTCGCTCAGGTCTCAGTCGCTGATCGCATCGGCCGATCTCTTGTCGCGAGATTTCGGATTTCGCGCGGCGGTCGCGAGTGGCGATCGGCCGACGATCGCGTCCGCGCTCGCCAATATCAGCAACCGGGCAGAGGTTACTGCCGCGTTCGTGGTCGATCAGGAGGGCCAGGTCACCGGTCCCTCAGGTGCCCTGGCTGCGACGGTCGCGCGGTTCCCCTTCGCGGTTCCGGACGGTCGGCGTGACGCGGTCGTGGTGGTGGCGGGGCAGGTGTACCGACTCATCATGTCACCGGTGATGGCACCTATGCAGGTCGGCTGGGTGGTCTTCGCGGTGCGGCTCGACGGCATGGAGATGCAGGGGCTCGAACGGCTTTCTGCGATCCCGCTGATCGCGACGATCATGCGCAGCGACGGCGCAGGGCGCTGGCACGCGGCAGACAGGTCGGTCGGATCGAACGCCGCGGTCGACGATCTGGTCGAGGCATCGCGGTCATCTCGGACACTCGCCACCCTCAATCTGTCGACCGGCCGCGCGTTCGCGATCGCCAAGCCGCTCGCCGGCCTGACAAATCGACCGCAGGCGGCGATCCTGATCCGCTATCCGCTCAACGCCGCGCTGACTCCGTATCTGCCATTGCAGGCGGGCATCGCGCTGGCCGGGCTGGCCGGGCTGATCCTCGTCGTGCTGGGCAGCCGGCGTTTGGCGATGGGAATCGCCGGACCGATCGCGGCGCTCGACGCCGCGGCGCGAGCGCTGGAGGAGGGGAGTCGCGCGCATATCGTCGTGAAGGGGCGCGACGAGATCAGCAGGCTGGCCGCCAGTTTCGACCGGATGTCGGCCGGCATCCTCGAACGCGAGAACCGGATCACGCATCTCGCGTTCCACGATGTCCTCACCGGCCTGCCGAACCGGACGTATTTCCGCCAATCGCTCGACCAGGCGATCCTCCAGGTCGGGCGCACCGGCGGGGGAATCGCGGTGCTGTGTCTCGATCTCGATCGCTTCAAGGGCGTGAACGACACGCTCGGCCATCCGGTCGGCGATGCGTTGCTGAAGGCGATCGGCACGATGTTGAGCGAGGTCGCACCCGACGGGCTGGTCTCGCGGCTCGGTGGCGACGAATACGCGGTGATCCTCTCGGGCCAGTTCGATGCCGATCGCCCGCGCGTCCTTGCACAGAGCATCCTCGACATGATGCGCCAGCCGGTCGTGGCCGATGGCCACCATATCGCGACCGCGGTCAGCATCGGCATCGCGATCGGCCCGGTCGATGGCGAGCACGCCGACGAACTGCTCAAGAATGCCGACCTCGCGCTGTATCTCGCCAAGGAAGACGGTCGCGGCGTGTTCCGGTTTTTCGAACCCTCGCTCGACGCCGCTGCACGCTGGCGTCGGCAGGTCGAGCTCGACCTTCGCGAGGCGATCCAGGCAGGCCAGTTCGTGCTCAATTACCAGCCGGTATTCGACCTGAAGGCGGACCGGATCGGTGGGTTCGAAGCGCTGGTGCGCTGGCATCATCCGGAGCGTGGCATCGTTCCCCCGGCCGAATTCATCCCGATCGCCGAGGATACCGGGCTGATCATCGCGATCGGCGAGTGGGTGATGCAGGAGGCCTGTCGACAGGCGATGCACTGGCCAGAGCATATCCGCGTCGCGGTCAACGTGTCGCCGCTGCAGTTCCGCAACAGCGGGTTGCAGGCGATCATTCTCCAGGCGCTCGCACATAGCGGCCTGGCACCCGACAGGCTCGAGATCGAGATCACGGAATCGGTCTTCCTCGACGGCGAGGGCCCGGTGATCGCATTGCTGCATACGCTGCGCGCTATGGGCATACGCGTTGCGCTCGACGATTTCGGCACCGGCTATTCGTCGCTCAGCTACCTGCGCAGCTTTCCGTTCGACAAGATCAAGATCGACCGCTCGTTCATCACCAGCATCGCCACCGATCCGAGCGCCGCGGCGATCGTCCGCGCGATCGTCGACCTGGCGACCGCGCTGGACATGGAAACGACTGCCGAGGGCGTCGAGAATACCGGGCAGCTCGACCTGCTGCGCGGTGAGGGTTGCGGTAACATTCAGGGCTATCTATTCAGTCGTCCGGTTGAGAGTGGCCGTATCGCGGGGTTGCTTGAGAACAGAATCAGCCAGGCAGCATAGCGGATGGAAGAGCCCGCATCGCGCTCGTTGCCGGCTGTTCCTCGGGCTTTGACTTGGAACTGCATCAGTACCTGCTGAGCGAACAAGGCTGCGGTAAATACGTTCACCGAGAGCCTCGCCGTTCGTACTGCCGGCCCGTTCGCCGACGACCCAGTTCGGCGCTAATGCGATGCCCAGCCGACGCGGTCTCGGTTGCCTGATACGCGAACCCAGCGGTCGACGGGTGCGAACCTGCCGACCGCTGGGCCCTGCCTGAGTATCATTCGGCAGCGATCCGGACGGCCGTCTCGCGGTAGCCGTGGAGAGGGCGGCCAAGCAGCGTCACGAGACGCTCGCGGTCGCCATCTTCCGGGATCATGCCGTCGCTGACGTAGCGCTCGGCCATGAGACGCATCTCATAAGCCATCCATTCCGGCATGAACGTCGCCATCGTCTGTTCGAAGCCACTGGGATCGTCGCCACCATAGGTGACGGTGCGGCCGAGGACGTCGGACCAGATCGCCGCGACGTCGACTCCGGTCAGCGTCTCGGGGCCGACCAGGTTGATCGTCTCGATCGGTAACGTGTGCGGTGCGCGCTCACGACGGATCAACTCGATCGCCGCGACCTCGGCGATGTCGCGCGCATCGACCATCGCCACGCCCCTGCCGCCGAGCGGTATTGGGTAGACGCCGTGCTGTAGGATCACGTCCTTCACCATCACCTCGTTGTCGATGAAGTAGGTCGGGCGCAGGATGGTGGCGCCGAAGCCCATCGCGGCCAGCATCCGCTCGGCCCCCGATTTCACCGCAAAGTGCGGGACATTGACGGCGCGGTCGGCGTCGAACACCGACAGATAGACGACGCGATCGACGCCGGCTTCGCGCGCGACGTTCAGTGTGAGGATCGCCTGCGTGAATTCGTCGCCCGTTACCGCATTGAGCAGAAACACCGTGCTGACGCCGGAGAAGGCGGCGCGCAGCGCGCCGATGTCGAGCAGGTCGCCTTGCATCACCTCGACGCCGACCGGGAACGCAACCTTGGCGGGATCGCGCGTGAGCACGCGTACCTGCGCATCGCGCTGTATGAGTTGGTCGACGACATGGCGGCCGACGCGGCCGGTGGCTCCGATCACGAGAATGGTCATGGTGTTCGCTCCTTCGTTTTGTCTTGCTGACGATGCAAAGATGCGTGATCCACGTTCGTGCAAATAGATGCGTAATCTGGACGCATGGTCTCACTGGTGAAACGTTATGGACCTGCTCGCGCTTGCCGATTTCATACTCGTCGCCCGTCATGGTGGGTTTGGAAAAGCCGCTCGTGCCGGGCGCCGGCCCAAGGCGACGCTGTCGCGACGCGTGGGCGAGTTGGAGGCAGCGCTCGACCTGCGGCTGTTCGAACGCGGACGACGTGATCTCAAGCTGACCGAAGAAGGGCGCGCGTTGTTCGAACGCGCCGGCGCGCTGCTGACCGAATTGGAGGAAACGGCCGCGGCCATTGCCTCGGGCAGCGAACGGGTACGCGGCCGGCTGCGGATCAGCGCACCGCTGCTGTTCTCGCAGACGGCGATGGGCCGGTTGGCTGCAGAGTTCTCTCGCCGCCACACCGAAATCCGGCTGGAAGTGACCACTGAAGATCGTGCCGTGGACATGATCGAGGAAGGCTACGATCTGGTGATCCGCGTCGATCCCGCGGCAGACGATGCGCTGGTCGGCCGCCCGTTTCTTCACGATCGACTGGTGGTGGTGGCCGCGCCTGACATGCCGCGCAGTGCGGGCGTCGTGCCCGCCGTGGTGCGTGGTGGCGATGCCGCACGAAACTGGCAGCTTGCAGATGCGGCTGGGACGTCGACGATTGCGGTCGATCCGGTGCTGCGCCTGTCGTCGTTGATCATGATCCGCGACGCAGTGCGCGCTGGGGCAGGGGCCGCCCGGCTACCGCTGTCGCTGGTCAGTCGCGACATCGGCAGCGGGCGGCTGGCGCATTGGGGCGACATAGCGGACTCAGACATCGCCCTTTGGGCACTTTACCCGTCACGCAGACTGCTCAATGCAAGGGTGTCCGCCTTTCTCGACTTTCTGCGGCAATCTTTCCCGCACGCCGCGCCCGAGGAACTCGCTGCCTATCTCGATGGGTGAGGCGGGAGGACATTTCGCCAACACGCAATTATCCGAAAGGTTTTATAGTGTTTCGAGGGGCACTTCGACGCGGACGATCCCCGCACGGCACCCGCCGCGGCGGCGCCCGGGCAGGGCATCCCTTGCGCACGGTAACGCCAGCGGCAGCATCGATGCTTATGGGATCTGCCCGGGGAATGGCTGGCAGCAGACCAGCCAGTCGCGACCGCCCGGATAGCGACTTTCTTCAACGGCTGGGTGCCATCGATGCGTGCCCTGATCACCTGCGGCGAAAAGGTCCCGGTGGTCCGCCCCATCTACGTGTTGCCGCCCTTGCCGTGCTGGCCGCGAGTAACGGGCGTGACGCTGCTAGGCGACGCCGCGGGCTTCATGTCTCGTTTGTGGGGAGAGGCGCCAATCTGGCGATACTGGATTCAGCAGAGATCGCGTGCGCGTTGATCGACCATCATAGCAATACCGAGGGTGCCCTAGCCATCAACGAACAGCACCCGGGTGATGAACTGGGGCATTTCATTCAGCCGCCCTTCCTGCGCGAGCTAGTCGAACCGTGCGCGCCAATAGTCGGTGAGCCGCTCATGTCCGCGAGCCCGACACCGGACCGCGACCCTCCCGCGTCATCGTTATTCCATATTTCAAAAATTCCCTGTTGACGTTCTGAGTTCGCTCTCTTAGATACATCGAACCGCAGCGGACGGCCTCACCGGCTTCTACCGCGGTCGCAAAAAACCAGATGCTCCAAGCTTTCCGAGAGGGAGGTTATGCGAGTGTCGGTATTTTTGTCGGCTCTTTGACATTGTAGGTTAAGATGAAGGGACATGTGGGCGGCGGCTTGCGGTTTCCGGGCTCCTCAAGGGTTCGGGTAATCGTTTAAAGCTAAGTCG
>Ga0308164_10004417_pt1 | contig 11887 bp, 10 predicted proteins | sample PhyTR2_FD_201031 | JGI IMG/M metagenome (GOLD analysis project Ga0308164, IMG submission 201031) | Phyllosphere microbial communities from UC Gill Tract Community Farm, Albany, California, United States - DLSLT.R2 | ecosystem: Host-associated > Plants > Phyllosphere > Unclassified | place: USA... | reverse complement strand
GTGGTGCTGCTCGATTTCCGTCATCAGCACGCGGTGTTTTCCGCAGCGCTGACCCGTCAGCTGCAGGCGCAGGCACCGGAGCTGCCACTGGTGGCGATCGGATCCACCCATGCCGAGCACATGGACGGCGTGGTCGCCGCGCTGCGAGCGGGGCTGCGCGATCTCCTCGATCTGGACGGTGCGCCGCAGGAAATGGAGGCGGTGCTGCGCCGCGCCGCTGCACTGGCCCTGCGCGGCGAGGGCGCCGCCACGGCCGCGCTCCCGGCACCGGCCAAGGCGCGGATGGTGCTGCTGCTCGGTGCCCGCCCCGGCGTGGGCAGCAGTACGCTGGCTGCGCACCTGGGCGTACTGGACCAGCAACTGGCCGCCAGCCAGACGCCGCCACCCGATGCCGCACAGCCCGGCAACCATCTGCTGCTGTTGGACCTGGGCCAGCCCACCGGCGATGCAGCGCTGTACCTCAATGTCGACCCGACCTTCCACTACGAGGATGCGCTGCGCAACGTGGGTCGGATCGATGCCACCCTCGCCCGCACCGCGATGGCGCAGCATCCCACCGGGCTGACCCTGCTGGGCCAACCACCGGGCATGGAAGGCACCGCACTGGCCGATCCGGGCATGCTCATGCAGCGCCTGCGCGGCGTCTTCCATACCGTGCTGTGCGATCTGGGCGGCATCTGCCCGCGCCAGTTGCCGATCTCTCTGCTCAACAGCGCCGACGAGATCTGGCTCATCGCCGATCAATCGATCGGCACGCTGGTCTCGCTCGATCAGCTGCTGCGCCACCTGGAACAGGTCGGTGCACGCGACGCCCGCCTGCAATTGGTGATCAACCGCCACGACGATGCCAGCGGACTGAGCCCGGACCAGATCGCCGCGCGCTTCTCGCTGCCCCTGCTGGCCACCCTGCCCGACCGCGCCGCCCTGCGCTCCAGTGCCAGCCATGGCCGCCTGTTGCTTCAGGATGCCCCCCGTGACCCGTATGTGCGTGCCCTTGCCCCGCTGTTGTCGCACCTGGACCCGGCGGCTCCCGCGCCGGCCAGGGGCTGGCGGGAACACCTCGCCCTTCGCCTGAGTGGTTCCCCATGGAAGACAAAGTGACCCCGTTCCCTTCCGGTGCCACGCGTGCCGACGCCGGTCCCGAACCGGACGGCCAGCCGCCCTCGTTCGAGCAGTCCGAGCAGTACCAGAAGGTACTGATCGCCGCGCATGAGCACCTGCTCAACAGCATCGAGGATGAGCGCATCGACATCGACGCGTGGGCGCCGGATACCGTGTCGCGCTATGTGCACGCGCAGACCGCCGGCTTCGTCCACGAATGGCGTATCCCGATCAACGAAGCGGAGAAGGACATCGTGGCCAATGCGCTGGTCAAGGAGCTGACCGGCTTCGGCCCGCTTGATGACCTGCTGCACGATCCGGAGATCGAGGACATCCTGATCAACGGCTACAAAGACATCCACGTCTCCCAGGGCGGCATGCTCAAGCGCGCGCCGCAGCGCTTCAGCGATGACAGCCACCTGCTGCGCATCCTGCGCCGCATCCTGGCCCCGCTCGGGCGCCGCCTGGACGAATCCAACCCGATGGTGGATGCCCGCCTGCCCAATGGTGGGCGCCTCAACGCCATCATCTCGCCGCTGGCTGTGGATGGGCCGATGGTCTCCATCCGCAAGTTCCGCAAAGACCCGTTCACGCCGGACGAGCTGCTGCGCATGGGCACCTTCGACCGGCCGATGCAGGCACTGCTGCACGCGATGGTGCTGGGCCGCTGCAACATTCTCGTGTCCGGTGGCACCAGCTCGGGCAAAACCTCGCTGCTCAATGCACTGGCCAACTACATTCCGGCCAATGAGCGTGTGATCACCGTGGAGGACACGGCCGAGCTCTCGCTCAACCACCCGCACGTGGTGCGCCTGGAAAGCCGAATCGGCGGTGCCGACGGCAACGGCGCGATCAGCATCCGCGATCTGGTCCGCAACAGCCTGCGCATGCGCCCGGACCGGATCGTGGTCGGCGAAGTGCGTGGCGCCGAAGTGCTGGAAATGCTGCAGGCGATGAACACCGGCCATGACGGCTCGATGGCCACCATCCACGCCAACTCACCGCGCGATTGCCTGTACCGGATCGAGATGCTGGCCGGGTTTGCCGGCTTCCAGGGCAGCGAGGACAGTCTGCGCCGACAGATCGCCAGCGCCATTGATTTCATCGTGCAGATCTCGCGACTGGGCAGCGGCCGCCGCGTGCTCATCTCGATCACGGAAATCACCGGGGTCACCGACAACATGATCGCCACCCAGGAGATGTTCCGTCACGAAGTGCAGATCGACGCCGATGGCAACGAGTACGACCGTTGGGTCGGGCTCGGCTTCCAGCCGCACTCGCACAAGCTCGAACCGTTCCGCCGGCAGCTGCGCGAAGCACTGGGCGGAGGCTTCTGAGCATGGCCTTCGTCCTGCTCCTGTGCAGTGCGGCACTGGTGCTGATCGCCCTGGCCGTGGAGCTGTGGGGCGGCGCTGCCGCACGCGAGCAACGCAGGTTGTCGCTGCAGCACGCCGAGCAGCGGCTGGCGCGTCCGGACACCTCGCCGCGCCTGGCAGGCTTGGGTGACAGCCAGGCGCCGATGCCGGTGAGCACGGCGCCGGCGGGGCTGCCTTGGGACGCGTTGATGCAGCGCGCTGCACTGCCGACCGGTTGGCGGGTACCGCTGCTCATCCTCGCCGCCGCGTCGCTGCTGGCCTGGATCGCCAGTGCACGCCTCGGCACGGTGTGGGCTGCGCCGATTGTCCTGGTACTGAGCGCTCTGGCGGCCTGGTTCTGGGTGTCGCGGCGGATCAACCGTCTGCAGGCCAAGCTGCTGCGCCAGCTGCCGGATTTCCTCGACAACCTGGTGCGCCTGGCCGGTCTGGGCAACAGCCTGCAGATGGCCTTCCAGACATCGGCCGCGCAGATGCCGATGCCGCTGCGGGGCCTGCTCGATGCCACCCTGTCCTACACCCGCAGCGGCCTGGACCTGGACCGCGCGCTGGCGCAGGCCGCCCAGCCCTATCGGCTGGAAGCCTTGAATGTGCTCTCGGTGGTGTTGGGCGTCAGCGTGCGCATCGGCGGGCGCGCCGATCAGATCCTGCAGCGCATGGCCGATTTCATGCGCGATCTGGATCAGGCCCAGCAGGAACTGATGGCCACCACCTCCGAGACCCGGATGTCGGCCTGGGTGCTCGGCCTGCTGCCACCGATCAGTGCCGTACTGATGGCGATCACCAGCCCGGATTTTTTCCAGCCGATCCTGCACGAGCCGCTCGGCCACAAGCTGCTGCTGTGGGCATTGGGACTGGAGCTGATCGGCGGCTTCCTGCTGTACCGGCTGGCCAAATCCATATGAGTACCTGCCTGCACGTCCAGATCGGAGGCCCGCATGACCAGTAGCAGCTGGTGGATCGCCACGTTGTTGGTGCTCGCCGCCGGCGTGGCCCTGTTGGGGGTGCGTGGCTGGGTGCTGAGCGGACGCGAACAACGCCACCAGGATGCGTTGCAGGCCGCATTGCGGCCGCGCGATGTGGCGGGCACACCGGCCGCCCAACCCCCGCCGGCGGTGAGCCTGCGCCAGCGCTGGCTCAAGGGTGTCGCCGCGTTCGGCCAGCGCTTCAACGGCGGGCGTATCGAAGCGGCACTGCTGGCTCCGGAAGATCGGCTGCTGCTCGATCAAGCCGGATGGAACACCCACGCCGGCACCGCGATCTTCCTCGGCCTGCGCCTGTTGATCGCGGTCGCCACACTGGCCCTGGTGCTGGCCTTCAACCACAGCACCGGCTTCAGCCGCGCGATGGTGATCTTCGGCGCGCTGGCGTTCGGCATACTGCTGCCGAAATTCGCCCTGCGTGCCTGGGCGATGCGCCTGCGCAGACAGGTGACCGCCGAGCTCCCGCTGCTGATCGACCTGTTGCGGCTGCTGCAGGGCGTGGGCTTCAGCATGGACCAGAGCCTGCAGACCCTCGGCGACAAACTGCGCAACGCGGTCCCGGTGCTGGGCCGGGAGATCCACCAGGCCAACATCGCCTACATGCATGGACGCAGCCGGGAGCAGTCACTGCGTCGCCTCAGCGAATCATTCGATGACGAAGACCTGCGCAGCCTGGTGCAACTGATCCTGCAGGTCCATGCACATGGCGGCGCGGTGCAGGAACCGCTGCGTCAATTCAGCCTCCGCCTGCGCGAGCAGCGCCGTTCCACGCTCAAGGAGAAGGTCGGCAAGCTCTCGGTGAAGATGACCGTAGTGATGATGTTGACGTTGTTGCCGGCGTTGATGCTGGTGCTGGCCGGTCCGGCCATCATCGCCCTCGCCTCCGCCCTGACCAAACTGGATTGAACGCCATGCGCCACGCCGTGCTTCCCCGCCTCTGCCTGCTGCTCGCCGCGACGGCGCTCTGCGCGGCCTGTTCGAACGTGCGCAACGGTTACCGCCAGGACCCGATGGCGCTGGCGTCGCCGGAGGTAGCGCCCCAGGACGACAAGCAGCTCTACGCCGAGCTGATTTCGAAGATGCAGCAGCAAGGTGCGTACTACGCCTCGCTCGCGCACGTGGATGCCTATCGGCAACGGTATGGCGACAGCCCTCAGCTGCGGCTGTTGAATGCCGATGCGCTGCGCGAAACCGGCCAGCGCGAGGCCGCGCTGGCCATGTACGGCAGCCTCACCAACGGGCCACAAGCCGCCGCGGCATGGCACGGCCTGGGCCTGATCGCCGCCCGCGATGGCGACCCGGCACGGGCCGAGCAGGCACTGGCGAAGGCGGTGCAGCTGCAACCGTTGAACACGGGCTACCTGGGCGATCTCGGCTTCGCCCGGCTGCGCGCAGGTGACTGGACCCGCGCGCAGGAACCGCTGGCCAAGGCCGCCGAGCTTTCGCCGGGCAGCGCCAAGGCGAATGCCAATCTGGCGGTGTGGGCACTGCTGCGTGGCCAGACAGCGATGGCCGAGACGATCATGCGCAATGCGCGCCTGACCGACGGTGCGCAGGCAGAGGTGCGCCGCCTGGCCGAGCAACTGCGCCAGCAGGCGACCCCCGCACCCTCCGTGCAACGCGCGCCTGCCAGCGTCGCGGCAGCGGCAGCGGCAGCGGCCGCCGCGCCCGCGCCCGGGCCCCGGCCCGTCGCGCTGCCTGCGCCGCAGCCGGCTGCCGCGCCCGCGCCCGGGCCCCGGCCCGTCGCGCTGCCTGCGCCGCAGCCGGCTGCCGCGCGGTCGGCCTCGCGGCACGTGGCGGTGGACACCGATCGCCGCACCAGTGCCGATGCCCGCCTTGCGCCATCGATGCTGGAACGCTTCAGCACGCCCTCTCCTGCCAGCGAGACCACGCCATGAGCCAGCTGCGTCGCATGCCTGTTCCCCTCCTGCACACTGCCCTGCTGCTGATGCTGGTGACCTGGGCGGTGCCCGTGATCGCGCAGCAGGCACCGCTCACCGGCCAGATGCTGGGCGGACAGGATGGCCCCACGGCCGTCACCACGCCGCTGCCCCCGCCCGCACCCGTTGAGCGCGTTGAGCCCGTACCGGCTTACGTGGAACGTGCCCCTGCATACGCAGCCGCCACACCTGCCGAGCGCTACACGCCGCCCGCACCGCCACCGCGCGGCGAGATCGGCCAGACCACCCGCGACCTGCTGCGCATGCAGGCCCAGGGCACCCATGCCGGGGCGCGACTGCCGATCCTGGGTGACCAGGCCGCCGCCAGCTACGCGCGCTACCTCAAGAGCTTCGAGCACGAGATTCCCGAGTTCCTCAAGACCAGCGTCAAGAAGGACGGCGCTGACACCAACTAAGGAGGGCAAGGCCATGTACCACTCCAGCGCCTACGCACCCCGGCCGTCCCGACGGCGGCTGCGCGGCGGGATGTCGGTCACCATGATGCTGGTGCTGCTTGGCCTGGTCGGCATGCTCGGCCTGGTCGAAGTGGGCTATCTGTACTGGGCCAAGCGGGATGCGCAGAAGGTGGTCGACCTGGCCTCGATGGCCGGCGCGCAGCGGTTGGACCTGTGCAGTGCCGACCGCCGTGACAACAGCGCCGCCCGCGGCAACGCGCAGAAAGACAACGGCTTCACCGGCACGCTGGCAATCCAGTGCGGCAACTGGAACCCGGGCCGCGGCGCGGACGATCATTTCAGCATGACCCTGGACGCGGCCAGCCCGCTCAATGCGGTCAAAGTGGTCGCGACGCGCTCGGTCGTGCCGTTCTTCGGCCAGAACACGCGCCTGCCCACGCTGCGTGCGGAGGCCGTGGCCACCCGTGCACCGCCAATCGCGGTGTTCTCGGTGGGCTCGCAGTTGCTGCGGGTCAATGGCAATACGCCGCTGGGCAATGTGCTCAACCTGGTGGGTGTCAATCTGGACCGGACCACCCTGCTTGGCTATGACGGATTGGCCCAGGCGAACGTCACGCCGGGCGGCCTGCTGCAGGCGCTGGGGATTCCGGTCAAAGCCAATATCGGCGTCGCCGAGTTCAACGCACTGCTGGCCGCCAACCGGGTCTCGCTCGGCCAGCTGCTGGATGCCACCGCGACGGTACTGACCAACAGTGGGGTCGCCAACGTGGATCTGCGCGCGCTGCGCAATGCGCTCACGGCGAAGCTCGATCTCAATCAACTCAATGTCCAGCTTGGCAGCACCGATGCCGCGGGCGGCCTGTTTGCACACATCGTGGCTCCCGAAGGCCCTGCCTCTCCCGCATTGCAGGCCGACGTCAACGCGCTGGACCTGATCACCACCAGCATCAGCATCGCCAGCGGCGGCAACGGGGTCGCTGTCAACAATCTCGACATCCTTGGCATGGTCAAAACGCAGGCGGCGATCATTGAACCGCCGTCCATCGCCATCGGCGGTGTCGGCACGCGCGCCTACAACGCGCAGGTCCGGCTGAAGATCAACATCGATACTGGCGGCCTGGCGCTGCTCGGCCCCGTACTCAACTCGCTGGGCATCCGCCTGAACCTGCCGATCTATGCCGACGTGACCAACGCGATGGGCACACTGGAGGCGTTGAACTGCGGCGCGACCCCGCCAACGGCGACGGTGCGGGTGCAGTCGTCGCTGCTGCGCGCCTGCGTAGGCCGTGTGGATGCGGCCAATCAGTTTTCGCAGCGCAACGTGTGCGATACGGGGCTGCAGAACGAGCAGCTGCTGACCCTGCTGGGGGCGCCACTGGTCACCGACAAGATTTCCCTCAATGCGCTGACCCGCGATGAGAGCATTACCCTGGCCGCCGGGGAGACCGCGTCCACTTACTTCAACCAGGCCCAGGTCGGCACAGCCGTCTCCGGCCTGGTCAGCGAACTGCTGCGCGTGCTGAGCAACGTGCTCACCCCGGGCAAGCAGGGCAGTAGTGATGCCACAACGGCCGCCCGCCTGGCAGATCAGTATCTCAAGGCGGCCAATCCGGGGAACGGGTTCTACGATGCCAAAAAGACCATCGACCTCCTGCGCATGGGTGATCCGTCCCGCGGCATCGGTGCGCTGGGTGACTGGGAACTACCCAACGCCGTGCCCTACCCATGTGGCCTCCTGAACCTCGAGACCTGCTTCAAGCCGGGCTCGGTCTGGGTGGGATACAACGCCACGGTCACGGGTGAAGGCATGGGCGGACTAAGTGGCGTGCTGGGCCCCATCCTCGGTGGTCTGGTGATCAACCGCTGCAACAGCCTGCTAAGCACGCTGCTCAACTACAACAACTGCGTCAAATCCAACCTGGCCGCTTACATGCAGACCCGGCCCGGCGGTCTGCAGGATCTCGGCGACGGCACCGGGGTGATCGACCCGGGCACCGACCAGTTCCGCTGCAGCGGCCTGCTGTGCCTGGCACTGACCCCGGTGCTGGAGACCCTCAAGCCGCTGCTCAACGGCGTCGGCACCCTGCTCTCGCAGACCCTGGCCCAGATACTCGGGCTGGAGCTGGGCCGGACCGACGTGCACATGCAGTCCATCCAGTGCAGCCCGGCGCAGTTGGTTTATTGACGCTGCGGCGAAGTGCAGACCACGCGATTGTGCGTGCTAGACTTCGGCGGGGACTTTACTTCACTGATAATCCACTCGTGGATGGCCTGAATATGCGAGAGAGAAAAGGGGTTGGTTCCATCGTCGCGCACGCGCTGACCGGTGGGATTGTGTTGCTGCTGACATTGAGCGTCGTCCCGCAGGCCCTGGCCGCGCGCGCACCGCGTGCCGAGCCGGCCGTGGATACCGCCACGCGCCCGGCGCCGGTAGTCCGCAATACCGTGGATGAACTGCGCCAGCTGGTGGATTCCAAGCAGCTCACCGAGCTGCGCACCACCTATAACGGCAGTTATGGTGCCAGCCTGCTGTTCAATACCAGCACGCTGAACTATTACGTGGCGCTGTTCCACGAGAAGGATTTCTGGCGCGTGATCAAGACCGATTCGGTCGACAACGCCGAGAAGGTCTACCGCACGTTCGTCGAGCAGACCGAGCAGCTGGCGCAGGTGTATATCGACACCACCCGCCTGCAGGCCGGCAAGCGCTATACCGAAAACCTGGTCGCCTACAACGAAGAGCGGCTGCGCAGCCTGCAGCAGGAAGCGGATCTCCAGCGCCAGCAGTCGCTGCAGGTCAGCGCCTCGCTGGAACAGGCCAAGCAGCAGGCGGTCAGCCTGAGCACGGACCTGCGCAGCAGCCACAGCGAACTGGACGCGCTCAACCAGCGCATCCAGACATTGCAGGCCCAGCAGCTGAACCCGGCACTGTCGCTGCCCTCGGCCGAAACGGCCACGCCGGACCCTGCCCCGCAGGGCAACCCCGCCAACCCGTAACGGCATCCGGCCCTGTAGTTGCAGGGCACGTGACAGACGGCGCCGATGGCGCCGTCTTTCTTTCCGGTGCAGTACCCTTGATGGCGCAGACGTACTGCGCATCAGCAAGGAGTGCACCATGCCCGTTCCACGCCCCCGTAGCGCCCTGTCCCGCGCGCGCGCCGCCCTGGTGTCCTCCCGCACACGGCTGGCCGCGGCCCTGGTTGCCGCGCTCGTCCTGCCGGTCGCCGCCCCTGCCGCCCCGCCCTCGCCTCCATCGCCTACATCGCCGCCACTGTCGGCCGAAGCATCCGATCCCAGGCTGCTGGGCTGGATGCAGGGCGCGCCGCCGCCGGAAGACAAGCGCATCCGTTACACGGATGACGACTATTTCAGCTTCCCCAAGCTGCGCTGGACGGCCTGCCATTTCCGCCAGTTGATGCCCACCGTGGGCGTCAGCCGGGGACCGGGTGCCGCGCATGACCTGCCGCGTCGGCTGGATGCCGCGATCGACGCGCTGTCGTTCACGCCCACCGACACCAACCGTCAGATGACCTGGGCACAGTCGCTGTCGGCCAACTACACCGACGGCATCGTGGTGCTGCACGACGGGGTGGTGGTCTACGAACGTTACAGCGGCTGCCTGGACGAGCACGGCCAGCACGGTGCGATGTCCGTCAGCAAGTCGATGACCGGTCTGCTCGGCGAGATGCTGGTCGCCGAGGGGGTGATCGATGAAACCCAGCGCGTCAGCGCGATTGTTCCCGAGCTGAAGGACAGTGCGTTCGGCGATGCCACGGTCAAACAGGTACTGGAGATGACCACGGCACTGCGCTACAGCGAAGACTACGCCGACCCCAACGCCGAGGTCTGGGCGTTCTCCGCGGCGGGCAGCACTCTGCCCCCGCCTGCCGGCTACACCGGGCCGCGCAGCTATTACGATTACCTGCAGACCGTGCAGAAGCAGGGCCGCCACGGCGAGGCTTTTGGCTACAAAACGATCAATACGGACGCGCTGGGCTGGATCATCGCCCGGCGTACGGGGCAGTCGGTTGCACAGTTGCTGCAATCGCGGATCTGGCAACGGCTTGGTGCCGAGCAGGATGCCTATTACACCGTTGACTCCAGCGGCACGCCGTTTGCGGGTGGCGGCTTCAATGCCGGCCTGCGTGATCTGGCCCGCGTCGGCCAGCTGCTGCTCGACGACGGCACGGTCAACGGCCAGCCCATCGTGCCCGCCGCCGCGATCGCCCGGATCCGCGCGGGTGGCAACAAGCATGCCTTCGCCAAGGCCGGCTATCCCCAGCTGCCGGGCTGGAGCTATCGCGGCATGTGGTGGATATCGCACAACGACCATGGCGCCTACATGGCGCGCGGCGTGCACGGCCAGGCGCTGTACATCGATCCCACCGCACGCGTGGTGATCGCGCGGTTCGGCTCGCACCCGGTGGCCGGCAACAGCGCCAATGACCCGACCACCCTGCCGGCGTTCGATGCCGTGGCGCGCTATCTGATGGACCGCCACTGACGGCAGTGACTGCCAATGATGCCTGCATCTCACCGGCAGGCATCGTGCACCAGGTCATCCATCCGCCGGCTCAGTGCCAGGCTCGGGCGGTCACCCGCCTTCGCGTAGGTTGTCTCGCGCTGGCGGCGCGCGGCATCGCACCGGACCGGATCGGCATGCACCGAGATCACTGCGCCCCGGAAGGCGGCTGCCGGCTGCACGTTGCGGCGCGGCGACCGGCGCGGGAGCGCCGGTGCAGTCTCTGCGCGCCGTTTGGCCTTGAGCTCCTGGCGAAGCGATTCGATGTACAACATATTGGCGCGCGTATCCGCAGGCGGCGGCATGTCACGGATGCGCTCGGTCCGGCCGGTGCACGGCGTGGACTGGTACTGACGGCTGCCATGCACGACACAGGTGTGCACCTGCTGCGGAAAAGCCTCGCTCGCTGCAACGCTCATCATGATGGCCAACATCCATACAGACACGGCTCAGCTCCCTCCACGAGGCTGCAGCATGTCCGTGGCCCCTTATCCCCGGCCGTGACCTGCCGCACGCTGGACGCGCGACGCGCATGATCCCGACACGACGTCAGTACTACGCCCTACCCCGATCCTACGGCGTGGCGCCCACATGCAGCTCAAGCACCTCATCGCCCAGCGCATCGATCTCACCGGTGGGCCGCCAGCCGAGGTAACGATAGAAGCCGTGCGAGCGCACCGCCGGATCCGCTGCACACCCCAGGATCAGCCGCGTATGGCCTGCCTCGACCAGATCGGCGATGGCCAGATCCAGCAAGTGCCGACCGATGCCCCGCCCTTCATAGGCCGGCAGCAACGCCAGGACCACGATCTCCCCGCCTTGGCGATCGCCAAAGCAATACCCGACCATCCGCCCGTGTTCGAGTGCGATATGGCCCGGCAATGCATCGTCACGGATACCGGCCGCCCAGCTGTCTTCGGTGATACCCAGTTCGGCCAGCTGTGCGGCGGAGAAGGCGTTCTCGCGGGTGCGTCCGCGCAGATCGATGCAGGCAGCGGCATCGTCGGGCAGCGCACGGCGGTAGTGAAGGTGATTTATCATGGCGCATGGATTGCAGTGAGTTTCAGGCGGCAAGCATACGCGAGCGCCCCACTTCCGGCCGCATTGCCTCGGAGAACGACTTCTGGCGGGACCCCCAGCTGCCGTGGGTTGAGTCACGTCGCGCGTGCAACAGCCGGGCCTGTTACCGCCCGCACAGTCATCCCACCTGGTCGATCGGCGCCGTGGACGCGGGTGAGAGCATGTTCAGCGGCGCGCCTGGCGGACAGCACCGCCTTCAACCCGGCACCTTGGTCATCGTGCCGGCGCACCGTGTACACGCCTGCAATCCAGCGCCCAACACCGCATGGAGCTACCAGATGCTGCATCTGGATGCAGCATGGGTGGCGGCAGTCACGGAAGACAGGCACCCCATCGACAAAGACCCCCCAGCGGCGCCGCTGATCCGGATCGACCGCAGCCCGGTGCGCTACCGGCTGTTCTGCGACATGAATGCCCTGCTGTTCTCCAGTGTCGATCCCGGTGAAAAGGAAGCAGCTGTCGTCGCTTTCAT
>Ga0308164_10004416_pt1 | contig 11888 bp, 11 predicted proteins | sample PhyTR2_FD_201031 | JGI IMG/M metagenome (GOLD analysis project Ga0308164, IMG submission 201031) | Phyllosphere microbial communities from UC Gill Tract Community Farm, Albany, California, United States - DLSLT.R2 | ecosystem: Host-associated > Plants > Phyllosphere > Unclassified | place: USA... | reverse complement strand
CGTAGTGCTCAATTTCTATTGATCGGTTTTTTGTCTAGCTTTTATCAATGCTTATCTGTGATGGTTCATGGAGAGAAACTAAGTGCTTTGATTGCCCAGGCTAAAGCTGGTAACGACGATGCATTTGTAAAAGCAGTCCAAATTGACAGGCGTATTCTCAACTCAATTCCATACTTCCAAGATCGATATGCTTTTGCTCAAGATCAAGGTGATATCAATTTTTTTGATCGACTTGCGTATCGTTTAAAAACTGCGCCATACGTGGGGAAAATTCGATTTAAATCACTGTGGCTGTCTTTCTCTTTGTTAGATCAAGTTGGCTTACTCCGAACCTTGCCTCATTCTGAAATATTAGATATTTGTGATGACGCGGGTGTTGGTGGTTTTAAAAACCGCATTGAGGATGTAAAGAGTTTGCGAAAGCGTCTAGCTGATTACTATAAGTTTCAGAAGAGAGGTGTGATTGCAACTCACTGAAAATTTTTTTCAGTGAGTCGTAAGCCCGGCTCTTGATCCATAAAGTTCGTATCCGGTGCAGGACATGTGTTCCTGCCAAGTCCGGAGAACTTTATGCAAATCCCTGATAATAAAAGCACGTCAAAGGTAGATAGCTTTTCAGCAGCCGCCGACGTTTCGCCTGCGGATCGCGCAGCGACCGCGGGCGATAACCTCGGCGGAACTGGTGCGCCGCCTACTAACAGAGCACCTAATAACAGCAATCCATACTTCTTCCAGCCTTTACGATGGGGTATCGATAGCCTGTATCTCTCTTATCCAGGACAGTTATCGGAGTCAGTCGACGCTAACCTGCGAGCATTAAAGAAGTTGGCTCAAGACCGTGACGATGTCGCTGCAAAAGCTCAATACAAACTTGGCGATCATGTCTTTGAAGTTAAAGATAAGAGTTCTGGTCTGTTTGCATTTACCTTAGAGGACAACGCATTCCAGATACGTCTGTCTGCACATCATGCTAAAGCCATGCCTATGGCTTACGTAAAAGTATCAAGTCACTACTTGGCGCATAAGACTCCTTCAGAGGCCGAAGCGCATCTCAGAAGCCTTCTTTACCCACTTGGTGATGTAAGTCCACCAAAGGTTAGCCGAATCGATCTATTCGTTGATTTTGCGTCCTCAATCAATATGGAAAGCTGGGATCGCAATGCATGGGTAACAAAAGCCAGTAGCGTTAGCCAATACGCACAAGATCAAAAATTTACCGGCTGGCTTGTGGGTGCTGGTAGTGCATTGATGGCTCGTCTTTATAACAAAACCATTGAAATTCAAAAGAGCGGAAAGCTTTATCTCGAATCGCTATGGCGTGAGGCTGGATGGGATGGGAAACAGTCTGTTTGGCGACTAGAGTTTCAATTCAAGCGTGAGGTTTTGGATCAGCTAAGTCTGAATAGCCTACCTGCCGTGCTGGATAACCGAAATGGGATGTGGAGCTATGTCATGACTGAATGGCTCAAACTCACGATGCCCAGTGAAACCGATAAAACGCGCTCTCGCTGGCCTATCCATCCTCTTTGGCTCGATCTCTCGTCGATTGATTGGGAAAGCAACGGCGGGGCGCTCTTGCGTGAGTATTCGCCTTATCGGGCGCCAAGCAAAGCATGGATTGGGCAACGTGCGTTAAATCTCATGGCATCCATTGGCGCATTAGATAGCGTTCATGATTTTGAACTATCGCTCGCTGCGTTGGGTGATGCTGCATTTGCTCAACTGGCAGTGCAAGCCGATTTTAAAGGCCTAAATCACGCTAATCATTTTATTGAGAAGATCGAAGTCCTCAATAGAAAATACAACACGGCGTTGAATGCGCCTCCCGATGAACCTGAAGATGATCCGGTTGCGAAGGAATACCGCCGGCAGACGCAAGGCTATTAATCATGGAAGAAGATGGCCTGCCTTTGCCTGCTGCGCGTTGTCTTTCCAAGGAGCAAGCAGCAACTTATCTCGGAATCGGAGTTACCTTACTCAATGAATTGGGTGTGCCTTGCATCAAGCTAGGGCGACGCTCTGTGTTCGATAAAGTTGACTTGGATACTTGGCTGGACGAATATAAGCAGCGAGGGCGGGCCGGAAAGGAGTTTCTATGGCCCGAGAAATTGGAGTATTCCAAAGACCGGATTCAAGGTTCTATTGGATTAACGTTACCCTCCCCAACGGCAGACGCATACGCCAAAGCACTGGGACTGAACACCGCGAAGAAGCAGAAGCGTATCTCGCCAAGCTCAAGCTTGACGCATACCGCGAAGCCCACTTCGGTATTAAACCAGAGCGATCATGGCAAGAAGCCGTTGTCCGATATCTGGCAATGAAAGCGAACCTGCGTAGCTTTTCGGATGTACAGCGTATTTGTCGTTTGCTTGATCCTTACCTTGGCACTCTCATGCTTCGCCAGATTGATGGTGATGTAATTTGGACAGTGATTCAAGGTGAAACAAAAAAGGGAAACAAGCCCGCGACGATCAATCGTTATCTTGCGTTGATGCGTAGTTTGTTACGTATGGTGCGAGATGAATGGCAGTGGATTGATAGCTTTCCGAAAATTCGTTTATTGCCAGGTGAAGTGGAGCGAGATCGGTGGTTGTCGCATGTGGAAGCAGCAGCATTGATTGCTGTCTGTCCTGTACATCTGGCAGCGCTGGTGCGATTTGCATTGGCGACTGGATGTAGAGCGCGTGAGATAACGGGGTTGGAATGGAATAGGGTGGATTTGAACCGGCGTACAGCTTGGATCAATCAAACCAAAAACGGTACGCCTCGCGGCGTGCCATTAAATCAGGATGCCGTTGATATCTTGATTGAACAGATTGGAAAACATCCGCGTTATTGCTTCACCTATCAAGGCAAACGTATTGCGTGGGAGTTATCCAATTCAGCTTGGCATAGTGCGTTAGCCAAAGCCGGTATCAGTGACTTTCGTTTTCATGATCTGCGGCACACATGGGCGTCGTGGCATAGACAAGCAGGAACGTCTTGCGATGAACTCAAAGAGCTAGGCGGATGGAAGTCGAGGCAGATGGTTGATCGCTACGCGAAGTATGCGACAGAGCATTTAACCGTTGCAGCTGCAAGGATTGAACGCGCTTCATGTAGTGATAAAACTGAACAGGAGACTGTCACGTTTTTGTCACGTCAGAAAAGCGAAAGGGTCTAGACTTGTGATCTAGACCCTTGCTAATTCGTGGTAGGCCGTGCGGGATTCGAACCTGCGACCAACGGATTAAAAGTCCGCTGCTCTACCAGCTGAGCTAACGACCCGAAAGAACGCTATTATAGAGAATAGTTTTGCATGGTGTCAATCATGCCGAAGCTTTTTTCTTTAAATTTTCATCGCGTCTTTTCAAGATGTCCTGCACGCCTTACACGGCGGGGATTTCCGCTCACAAAAATCTGTTTGCAGAAAATAAAAAATCGCCTGATCAGGCGATTTTTTTGCGGCTTCAAAAAAATTATTTGAAACTGGCCAGGCGTTCTCTTGCGGTTTGCGCAGCAGGAGAGTTTGGATATTTCCACACGAGTCCCTCGAGCGCTTTCTTCGCAGCTGCACGATCCTTCAATTCCATTTGCGAGCTTGCGATGTTCAGCATGGCGTCCGCCGCGCGGGGATTGTCCGGATATTTTTTGATCACGGCCTGTTGCGAAGCGATCGCGCTACGGTAATCCTTTTGTGCGTACTGTGCATTGCCGATCCAGTACTGCGCGGAAGGTGCATAAGCGGATTCGGGATAACGCTGCAGGAAAGCGTTGAATGCAGCAGAGGCACCTTTGTAGTCGCCCGAGCGGAACAGATTTTCAGCATTGGCATAGGCACTTTGTTCGGATTGCTGAACGAGTGCATCCTGTCCATCCACCTGAACCTGTTGCGGTTCGAGTTTGCGCATGCGATTGTCCAGATCGACATACAGATCCTTTTGACGCTGCTGTGCATTCTTTACTTCATTCTGCAGGACTTCGATCTGGCCGTTGAGACGATTGATCTCTTGGCGCAGTTCGTCGTTCTGATTCTGCAGAGTCAGCAGGGCAGACGTTTCTGCCTTGGACTGCTGCAGATTGTCTGTCTTGGTACGCAGATCCAGAATGGCGCGACGTGCTTCATTATCGCCGCCGAACAGCTGAGCATGTGCCGGCAGCGACCCCAAAGAAAATGCGGCCACAAGGGCCGCAATAAGCGTTTGCTTAATCATGCGTACTGAAGATTAATAAACGATGTCGGCACGGCGGTTTTCTGCCCATGCTGCTTCGTCGCTACCCGTTGCTTTTGGTTTTTCCTTGCCGAGGGAAACGGCTTCCAATTGCGACTCAGGAACGCCCAGCAGGGACAACGAACGACGCACTGCTTCAGCACGTTTCTGGCCGAGAGCCAAGTTGTACTCTGCACCGCCACGTTCATCGGTATTGCCTTGGATGATGATCTTGCGACCGGTGTTTGCTTTCAGATATTTAGCGTGGTTTTCGACCACTTGCTGATATTCAGGTTTGACGGTGTAGCTGTCGAGATCAAAATATACGCTGCGTTTTGCGAGCACGCCTTGTGGGTCGTTCAGTGGATCGCCGGAGGCATTAACGGTGCCAACCGAGCGTGGATCAACACCGGAGCTGGTGCGATCTTCAACAGGTGCTTTGTCGTCCAGTTTGGTCGACGAGCAGGCTGCCAGAAGGATGACGCTGGACAGGATGAAGACGGATGAGATTGCGCGCATATTTTTATTCCCCTTGTTAATTGATGTAAAGCGTTAAATGTAAAAAAGACAGCTGCATTATTTCATAAACGGTCCCCACGTAGGCTCGCGAATATCGCCAGACTGCGTGCTCAAACTTTGTTTTACGCGACCATCAACCGAGACGACTGCCAAGGTGCCGCGGCGGCCGGATTCGGTTGCATACATCAAATACTTGCCGTTCGGCGAAAAGCTCGGCGACTCGTCTTTGACGGTGTCTGACAGCCGTTGTTCCTGACCATTTGTCAAATCCTGGATATAAATCTGGAATTTTCCTTCGCGACGCGAGATGAAGGCCAGATTTTTGCCATCTGCAGAGACACGTGGACTGATGTTGTAACTGCCGCCGAAGGTAACGCGGCGCGCCTCGCCACCGTTGACACTCATTCTATAAATTTGCGGTCCGCCGCTGCGGTCACTGGTGAAATAGATGCTCTGACCATCGGCGGAAAACTGCGGTTCAGTATCGATGCCATTGGAATTGCTCACGCGACGCAAGCCAGTGCCATCTGTATTGACGATATAAACCTGCGTCAAACCGTCACGCGACAACGCAATTGCCAGACGTTTGCCGTCTGGTGACCAAGCTGGTGCAGAATTGCTGCCCTTATAGTTGGCTGCCACGCTGCGGCTACGCGTCACGAGATCTTGCACATAAATGACCGGTTTCTTGTTCTCGAAGGAAACGTAAGCAACCTTGGTGCCATCTGGCGACCAGGAGGGCGAAATGATCGGCTCGTTGGAGCGCAGGGCGACCTGATTGCCCATGCCGTCGGAGTCGGCAACTTCGAGACGGAATTCCTTGCCGGCCTTGGTAACGTAAGCGATACGGGTCGCGAATACGCCTGGGATGCCCGTCAGTTTCTCGTAAATGTCATCGGCGACCTTGTGGGCCGACACACGAATGAAGTTAGGGTTGGCGGCCAGCGCCATGGACGACAATTGCTTGTTGTTGACGGTGTCGAACAAGCGGTATTTGACGTCAAAGCGTCCATCGGCGAGGCGCTCCACGCTGCCCACCACCAGTGCATCTGCACCACGGGATTTCCATTCGGCTAGATTGACTTGCGAATTTTCGGTCAGAACGGTGCCGGTATCGATGATTTTGAAATACCCGCTGCGTGTCAGATCGGCCTTGATGATTTCACTAACTTGGTGCGGTGCAATCGACTCGTTGCCGAACGCAGCAATCGCGACAGGAATCTGATTGGCACCGACGCCAGCGATTTCAACACGTAATTGTGCATGTGCAACGCTACTGATGAACAGTGCAATGACGGCAAACGTTCGGATGAACGTGCTTGAAAAGTGAGATTTGATCATTGTTTTTACTGGTCTTTTGGTTTGTGAACAACGGTAAATCGGCTAGGAACAGTGCCCGAGTCATCGCGCGGGAATGGTTGCGAGCGTTCGATGGCGCGCTTTACTGCTTCATCGAAGCCGCCGACGCCAGACGATTTGCGCAGTTTAATGCCACGCAGCGTGCCGTCGGGCAGCAGTTCGACATCGAATTCCACCGCAGGATTCCCTGAAAGCGTCTCTGGAACATTAAATACTGTGTTTGAGCGAATTCTGGAGCCAATTTTTTGCAGATAACTGGCGTCGGCACGACCGCTACCGGTCGATTTTTCTGCCTGACCGGTACCGCCGCTACCAATGGCGCCCGTCAAGCGACGCATTTCTTCTGCGCGCGCTTCCGCACGACGTTTGTCATCAGCCGCTTCTTTTTTCTTTTGCTCTGCCTCGGCTTTTTGCTGGTCAGCCTTTTTCTTGTCCAGTTCAGCCTGCTTTTGCTGTTCGGCTTTCTTTTTCTTGTCGGCTTCTTCTTTCAGCTTTGCCTGTTGCTCTTGCTCGGCTTTATCTTTCTCCGCTTTTTCTTTTTTCTCGCGCTCCAGAGCGGCAAGCTTTTCCTTGCGTTCTTCTTCCTTGCGCTTCTTCTCGCGTTCCAGTGCGATATCCACCTTCGGCGGTGGCGGCACGTCAGGCTCGACCTTCGGTTCTACCTTGGGTTCTGGCTTTGGCTCGGGTTTTGGTTCTGGCTTGGGCTGTGGTACCGGCTCTGGTGGTGGCGCTACAGGCGCAGCTTCGCGTGCCTGCATGTCCCAGATTTCCGCCTTGACCGTCACAGGTGTTTCGCTTTGCCAGTCGATACCGATCCAGAAAAAGACGAGCAGTGCAATGTGAACGACGACGGCAAGCGTGGCGGCGCGGAAGCCGCCGGGTTCTTTGGGAACGGTGTAAGGCGTGTGATCTGTCATGGAACCTGAAAATTACCTGGTGGCGAGTCCGACGCGGTCAATGCCCACTTTTTTCGCTTCGGAAATGGCCTGGATCACTTCGTCGTACTTGATTTCCTTGTCGGCCGCGATCATGACCGGCAACTCGGGATTGGCGGCATGCATGGCACGCAATTTCTGTGCGAGTTCACTGCGATTGCCGGCGTTCTCTTTCGGTGCCGAGCCATCTTTGCGACCGTTGATGGTCAGCGTGGCTGAGGCATCCGGCTTTAAATCGACACGGATATATTCAGTCGGCGGTTGCGTCGAGCGTGCGGCATTCGGCAACTCGATCTCGCTAGGCGCCTGCATTGGTGCTGCGGCCATGAAGATGATCAGCAGCACGAGCATGACGTCGATATAGGGAACGACGTTGATTTCTGACTTGAATTTGCGCGTCCGACCGCCACGCATGCTTCCGGAAAATGACATCTGTTCGCTTCCTTATCGCGCCTGGCGTTGCAGGATGTTCGAGAATTCTTCGACGAAGGATTCGAAGCGGATCGCCAGACGGTCGACATCGTGCGAGTAGCGGTTGTAGGCGACCACAGCAGGAATGGCGGCAAACAGACCAATCGCAGTTGCAATTAGTGCCTCTGCAATGCCCGGCGCAACGGCAGCCAGCGTGGCTTGCTGCACATTGGCGAGGCCGCGGAAGGCATTCATGATGCCCCAGACCGTACCGAACAGACCAACATACGGAGAAACGGAGCCGACCGACGCGAGGAAGGCGAGGTGCGATTCCAGCGAATCCATCTCGCGCTGATAGGCAGCACGCATGGCGCGGCGGGCACCATCGATCCGCGTATTGACATCGGAAGCACGTAATTTATTGAATTCGCTCATGCCGGATTCAAAGATGCGCTCCAGCGCGCCGGTCGAGCCGGTGCTCTTGCGTCGATTGGAGGTCGCGTCTGCATATAGCGCATTGAGATCGCCACCGGACCAGAAGGCTCGTTCGAATTCTTCAGTCTGGGTTTGTGCGTTCTTGATTGCAAACCGCTTGCGGAAGATGTACGTCCAACTCATCACCGAGACGCCGACCAGCAGCAGCATGACCAGTTGTACGAGAAGCGAAGCGTTGGAAATCAGGTGAACGAAGGAGAGGTCTTGAGTGACGGTCATGGATGATGAAATTAAGTCAATTTAAATAATTGTATGCGAATGTATAACGAATACGTTGCCAGCAGTGCGTTTCCGACGTTTTTCCTTGTAAAACCTTTGACTAGCGCGCTTCCAGTGCCTTGATGCTCGCCAACACATGCGGCGGAATCTCGGCAGGACGAAAGCGTTTGGCATCGACACAGGCGACTTTGATGTGTCCGGTTGCCAGCAATTCCTGCCGTTCACCCTGTTCATCATGCGTGATGCGCCAGGCTTCTTGCACAAATTGCACCGATGCGCGGCCCATCTTTTCGACTACGACCGTCAATTTCAGTTCATTATCCAGCCGCGCTGGCGCGTGGTAGTCGAGCGCAGTGCTTTTGACGACGAACATGACGCCGTGGGTTTCGGTCATTTCAAACTGGCCAATGCCAGCTGCGCGCAGCCATTCTGTCCGTGCACGTTCAAAGAACTTCAGATAATTGGCATAGAACACGACGCCACCGGCATCGGTGTCTTCGTAGTAGACCCGAATGGTCCAGGTGAAATTTGACATGAAATCAGGCTGCTTTTAAGGCTGGAATTGTAAGGGCTTAGTGTATCGATCAGACCGGGCGGCGCTTGATGGCCAATGGGCCAAAGCCCTGGCAGGTCGGCATGATCTCCAGATGATTGATATTCACATGCGCTGGCAACGTGGAGATCCAGTAGGCGCTTTCAGCAATGTCCTCGGCAGTCAGCGGCGTCGTGCCTTCATACACCTTGGCTGCAGCGGCATCATCGCTGAGACGGACGTTGGAAAATTCGGTCCCGCCGGCCAGTCCGGGTGCGATATTGGACGAGCGCACATTGGTGCCCGCCAGATCCGCACGCAGATTCTTCGAGAACTGGTCGACAAACGCCTTGGTAGCGCCGTACACATTGGCACCCGGATAGGCATAAGCGCCAGCGCTGGAGCTGATGTTGATGACGTGACCGCGATCGCGCTTGACCATATCCGGCAGGATCAAACGGGTGACGGTGACCAGCCCCTGGCAGTTGGTCGCGATCATGGTTTCCCATTGATCCAGCGAAGCTTCATGCGCAGGTTTGACGCCGAGAGCAAGGCCGGCGTTGTTGACCAGCACATCGATTTCCTTCCAGTCTGCGGGCAGGGAATCGAGCGCCGCGTGTATGGATTGCTTGCTTGTGACGTCCATTACAACCGGTAGCAGGTTGGCCCCAAGTTCGGCTTCCAGCGCATCCAATCGATCCTGGCGTCGCCCTGTGGCAATGACTTTGTGACCATGCTGTACAAATTTACGTGCAATGCCTGCACCGAAACCGGATGTGGCGCCTGTGACGAAGACGATCATGGAAACCTCTGCTGATTTTCTTTGATTGATGGCTTGTGTGATTGAACGACGGCGTCGATATGCAATACGACTCCTTCGTTCGTTTCGGTTCCAAGGCTGAATGACCAGTGAAGCGCATTACAGATCATTCAGCCTGGATTGCGCAGCTTTTATTTTGCCTTGGCAGTGCGGGCGCGACCAATCAGGAATGTGGTGAGCAATGGGACCGGACGACCTGTCGAGCCTTTTGCAGCACCGCTGCGCCATGCCGTACCGGCGATATCGAGGTGGGCCCAGAGATATTTGCGTGTGTAACGCTCAAGGAAGCAGGCAGCGGTAACAGCGCCACCTGCCGGACCGCCGATGTTGCCCATGTCCGCAAAATTGGACTTCAGCTGTTCTTGATAGCGCTCCTCGATCGGCATGCGCCATGCGGTATCGCCAGCAATTTTACCTGCCGTCAGTAATTCATCCGCAAGCGCATCGTGTGCCTCGTCGTTGCGCGTGAAAAGGCCTGAGTTGTGATGGCCCAGTGCCGTGATACAGGCACCGGTCAGCGTTGCAGCGTCGATCACGACGGCCGGCTTAAAGCGTTCGACATAGGTCAGTGCATCGCACAGAACCAGACGGCCTTCGGCATCGGTATTGAGAACCTCGATGGTCTGACCGGACATGGAGGTGACAATGTCGCCCGGTTTGGTTGCGCTGCCCGATGGCATGTTCTCGCAGCTTGGGATCACCATGATGACGTTGAGCGGCAACTTCATTTCGCCGATGGCACGCATGGTACCGAGCACAGCGGCCGCGCCACCCATGTCATATTTCATCTCATCCATGGCGGCGCCCGGTTTGATCGAGATACCGCCAGAGTCAAATGTGATGCCTTTGCCGACCAGAACGATCGGTGCATCTTTGGCTTTGCCGCCACTATGTTTTAGTACGATGAATTTTGGCGGTTCCACGCTGCCGTTGGTCACCGACAGAAAACTGCCCATCTTCAAGGCTTGCAATTGTTTGCGATCAAGGATCTCGGCCGTCATCTTGAATTCGCGTGCCAGTTTCTTGGCGGTGCTGGCGAGGTAGCTCGGTGTGCAGACATTGGCCGGCAGATTGCCCAGTTCCTTGGTCAGGTCAATGCCGTTGGCTGTGGCAACTGCCTGGGAAATAGCATCCTTGCCAATGCCAGCATCTCGCGTGTCGATGGCGAAGGCAATTTTTTTGACGCCTGTGGTGACCGCTTCCTTCTTGCTTTTCATCGTATCGGAGCGATACGCAGCATCCCGCGCGGCCAGGATGAAACTGCCGATTGCCCAGCTGGTATCGCGTTTGGTCACAATGTCGAACGGCAAGGCAAGGACGGCATCGCTTGCACCTAACGACGCGAAAGCGCGGGCGGTAGCTTGCAACGCGGTCAGAAAATCCTTTTCACTGACGGCATCCTGTTTGCCGAGGCCAACCAACAAGACACGCTCGGCACTCGAGCCGGCGATCTTGCGCAGGAGAAGCGTTGAGCCGGGTTTGCCGGTCAGGTCGCCAGACTTTAGTGCGGCCAGAATTTCGCCTTTGGTATCGAGGGCTTGTGCCGCAGTCGATAAGATCTTGTTTTCAAAAACCGCAACGGCGATGCAGCCCGTTTTGAAGGTGGTGAAACCGGTTTTTGCGGCTACTGGTTTTATGCTAAAGTCCATGCGTTGCTCTCCTTGTCGATCCACGATTATAGCCTTCCGATGATTTTTCAGCGCGCGCTTCGACGCGATTTGCTTGGTACCGCTGGCGCCGTCTTCACTACCCTGTTCACGATCACGATTACCGTGATGCTGATCCGTATCCTGGGGCAGGCAGCTGGCGGCAAAATTGCGTCTTCTGATGTCGTCGCCTTACTCGGATTTTCCGCACTCAATTACCTACCGATCATTTTGAATCTGACCGGCTTCGTCGCCGTCTTGCTCGTGGTGACGCGCAGTTATCAGGATTCGGAAATGGTGGTCTGGTTTGCTTCCGGCCTGAGCTTGTCGCGCTGGATCAAACCGGTGCTGCTGTTTGGTTTGCCGATTGTGACGATGACGGCCTTGTTGAGCGTGTTCTTGACGCCCTGGTCTAATCAGCAAAGTGCCATTTATAAAGAACGCTATGCGAATCGTGAAGATATCGCCCGCGTTTCCCCTGGCAAGTTTCAGGAGTCCTCTTCCGCAGATCGCGTCTTCTTTGTGGAAGGTGTTTCCGGCGATACCACACGGGTCAAGAATGTTTTTGTCAGCACCGTACGTAATGGCACCAATAGCGTTGTGGTGGCGAAGGAGGGGACGGTCGAGATCGACAAGAATGGCGACAAGTTTTTGGTCATGCATCAGGGACGTCGTTACGATGGTGTGCCGACACAATCCGATTTTCAGTTGATGGAATTCGATCGTTATGGCGTGCTGGTCGCCAGCAAGTCGCAGGCTGCG
>Ga0308164_10004414_pt1 | contig 11895 bp, 14 predicted proteins | sample PhyTR2_FD_201031 | JGI IMG/M metagenome (GOLD analysis project Ga0308164, IMG submission 201031) | Phyllosphere microbial communities from UC Gill Tract Community Farm, Albany, California, United States - DLSLT.R2 | ecosystem: Host-associated > Plants > Phyllosphere > Unclassified | place: USA... | reverse complement strand
CCCGAGCGTTCCGATTGGGATCGTGAACCCGGAAAGTCGGGTCGGCGGCTATGACTGGCCGTTACTCACGCGCTCCAACCGCCATCGATATTGTAGGTCGCTCCGGTCACAAACCCTGCCTCGGGTGAGGTAGGATATGCGACAAGGCTCGCAATCTCGTCTGGCGTGCCATGTCGGGGGATGGCAAGCGGGCTTCGATTTGCGATGGCGTTCGGACCATCCGCAGGGTTGCGTTCGGTGTCGATCGGCCCCGGCTGAACTAGGTTCGCGGTGATGCCACGCTACCGGACGGGGCGCCTTCCGGACACTATGCAACGTTGGCGGCGCACCGGTCCGGACTGTGCCCGGCAGCGGCCGACATTCCCTCCACCAACATGTCGAACACCACCCGGTAACGCGTGCTCGTCTTCATGTCCTCATGCATCGCAATCCATAACGGCAGCGCGAAGCTGATGTCGTCGAGCACACGCACCAGCGTGGGGTCGCGCTGCGCAATGACCACCTGACACAAGCCGATCCCGAACCCGGCTCGAATTGCCGCCAGCTGCGTAAGGTTGCTATCGCTGCGTAAACGATTACCCGCCATGCGAGATTCTCTCAAACGATCGATAAATGGGAAAGCGCGCATTTTACTAAAACCCATCACCCGCATGAAAACTGGAAGCGTCGGTGGCGTTACCGGACGGCAACTGATCATCCTGGCCTCACAACCTTCAAGGCTTTTGCAATACTCGATGTCCAAGTGCCTTCCTGCAACCGTAGGTAATCATCATGCAAGTTACGTCAACCTGGCATGAAGTTATGCCATCACCGCACGCCGAAACGTAGTAGCATTGGCAGTCGTGGCACTGATTTCAGGCGGAAGCGCGTTCTCAACCGTCTTAAGGAATTACAACATTAATGGACTGCTTGGTCTTCTTGCCGTTTCCTTGTCAACGCACCTTAGATGGCAACGCGTCGTGGTTCCAGACGAGCGAATGACGATTTAACCTTACCGGCGAGAGGAGTCTCCTTGTCATCGCAGGTGGGACGCTCACCATAGCGCAAGCCCACTCCCTTACCGGCTCGCTTGGCTTCATAAAGCGCCTGATCGGCGCGCAGCCGCAGTTCGACGGAGCTGCTTGCATCCTCTGGCAAACAGGCAAAGCCGATGCTCGCGCCAATGCGTGCTGCCGTGCCGTCACTCAGTTCGTACGCCTGATGGGATATGGCAGTGATCAGTTCCTCGACGAACGGACCGACGTCGGTGGGGGAGACGTCTCGCATTACAACCATGAATTCGTCACCACCCATCCGTCCGAGCAGATGTTCGTCGGAAAGGCATGTCCGGATGCGTTTGGCGACCTCCACCAGCAGGAGGTCGCCGGCACCGTGACCGTAGCGGTCATTCACCTGCTTGAAGCCGTCCAGATCGATTGAGACCAGCGCCATCTTGCGGCCCGCATCCGGCCAGACTTGGCCAAGCGCGGCGTCCATGCCCTGCCGGTTCAATATGCCCGTGAGGGAATCGTGTTCCGCCAAGTGCAGATTTCTGTATTGGGCCGCAAGCATGACGAGCATCGTACGGTGGAAGGAACCGATGATCTGCATCGCACCAAGAAGGAACGGCGGGGTAATCGCGACGATGATGATGAGCCAACGCTCGTGCGAAGCTACCGCCCCGATGACAAACGGCAGGTCGCACAGGAGGATGAGCAGGAAAGCGAAGCGGGGCGCTGCATAGTTTCGCGCGCAGATCGGCCCGATCAGCGCCATGACGAGCGTTGCCGATAGCACACGCATGATCGGGTCGCCGCCGGACATAATGGTGAAGGCCGAAATACCCTGAAGTGTGCACCAGAGCAGCGATATCAGCACCGAAGTGTCGACAGGTGAAACGTGTTCGGGATCGATCTCGATCGCGCGCCGACGTGAACGCCGATCAGCGAGACGCCAGGCAATCAGCAGAACCTCAAGACCGATCAACAGTCCGAACACGGGGTGCGCGCTTCGCAGGAAGGATGCAACCAGCACGACCAATGCGCATAGAGAACCCATGATCGCCGACATCGGGGCACTCAGCAGCTGCCCTAGAAGAAAAGTGCGACCGTCCTGGCTCACATCGCCGGAGGGTTCGAAAAACCAACCAAGAGCCGCGGCGCGAGATTTCAGCCTGCCGCGGGCGGCGTCATGGATGGCTCCGGTTTCAAACATCACCGGAAGGCGCCTTTTGCCCAATGTATGTGGCCATCAAGGCCGCACTCAACGAACATGTTCGATAGGCACACCGCAGCCCAGGCGGCATCCGTGGTATAACCTGCTGGGTTGGACAAAGAGCGCTCCTGTTCCACCAACTCCTTCGCACAGAAAGGTAAAGGAAAGGACTGGCTAAAAGCTCCTGGCGTTCCGGCTTGTGAAGAGATCGGCGCCTATGACATCCAGCGCTATTCGATCGGGAATGGCAATTATGCTGAGTTCATCAGCCGCCTTTCACCCATCCGAGAGTCTGCGATCCACTGGCAAAACAGCTCCACGTCCATCGGCCGCGCGAACAGGAAACCCTGGGCTTCCTCGCAGCCGATCTGGGTCAGCACGTTCACGGCCTCGCTAGTCTCGACCCCCTCGGCGACGCAGCGGTATCCCATCTTGCGAGCAAGCCCGACCATCGTCTCGACGAGCACGAAGTCGGGTCCCGCCGCGTCGGTCAGGTTGCGGACGAACACCTGATCGATCTTCACGACGTGCGCTGGTAGCCGTTGGAGATAGGCCAGGCTGCTATGGCCGGTGCCGAAGTCGTCGATGGCGAGGCAAATGCCTGCCCCGGCCAGCTGGCGGAGCATGGTCAGCGCCTGATCGGGCTGGTCCATGATCGCACTCTCGGTCAGCTCGATCTCCAGCTGGTCGGGCCGCAGGTTCCGCTTCAACAGGCCCAGCTGGATGCGCTCGATGAGGTCGGCTTCACCTAGATTGGCCGCGGAGATGTTGACCGACAACGCGATATTCATGCCGGTCTGTTGCCAGGCTGCAAGCTGGTCCATCGCCGCCTCCAACACCCATTGCGTGGTCGGCCGCGCCAGTGAGGTCTGCTCGATGATAGGGATGAACTCGGCTGGTGATACATCGCCCAGCCGTGGGTGCCGCCAGCGCAACAGCGCCTCGGCGCCGATGCAGCGCCCGGTCGCCAGATCGATACGCGGTTGGTATACTAGCCGCAGCTGATCGCTGGCTTCGAGTGCCGCGCCGAAATCCCTCAGCAGCCTGTACTGGCGCTGGTGGGCGGTATCATTTGAGGACGAATATAGCGCGATCGAGCCATCCGCCCGTCTGGCGTCCTGCGCCGCGCTGACGGCACCGCGCAGCACGTCGTCAGCTGGCACATCGCCCAGGACGAACGGTCGTACCCCGATCGCCACACTGGTCACGAAGCGAACCGACGATGCCGCTCGCAGCGATGCGAATGCCGACTGCAGGAGCTGCATATATGCGGCTTCGTCCAGGTGGGACGGCGACAGGAACGCGAACTGCGTGGGGCCGACGTGATAGGCCATGCGGTCTGAACCCAGACCACTGCGTAGCGCCTCGGCTGCTTCCCGGATCAGATCATCGACCCGTGCCCCGCCCATGGCGCGGGTAATCTTGCTGATTTGATCGTCACGCGCGAGGTCGACGACGACCGCGAACCGCCGTTCGCCGGGATAGTCGCGAGCCAGATCGATGAGGTCGTCGCGGAACTGGTTCCGGGTCGGCATGCCGCTTACCGGATCGATACGTCCGAAAGCGTGCTGCAACTCGATTTGCGCCATGACCATAGCTGCCAGATCGACCAGTGCCGCCAACTCGAAGGGGGCAACTTGCCGTGGTTCGGTCCCAAGCACGCAAAGCGCTCCCAACCCATAGCCATCGCTGGTGATGAGCGGAGCGCCGGCATAGAAACGCGTGCCGGCGCGGCTCAGCACGCTATCAGCGTAACAAGGGTTGGCGAGGAGATCTTCGACAACCAGCGCCTGCGTCGTTTCGGCGACCTCGGAACATGGCGCCTTGTCCCTGGGGATACTGAAATGATCAATTCCGACGCGCGACTTGAACCATTGGCGATCGCGATCCGTCAGCGATACAGCGGCTACCGGGAGTCCGAAGATCTGGCTCGCCATCCGGGTGATGCGATCAAAGCTCTCGCTTGCCGACGTGTCCAGCAGCTTCAGCTGGTATAAGGCGTCGAGCCTGGCATCTTCCTGATAGTCCCGCATGCCGCGCCCCCGTTTCACGTTACGCTTATTATCACCTGACCCTTAACGATTTACTCGGATGCGATTGAGGAGCGCTGTCTTGCTTTTGCTAGAGTGTGAACCGCTGAGCGGCGATTTAAACCCTTGCAGATGGGCTGACTTCCTTCAGGTAGAAGGCGACTCAACTCGCCGCAGTCGGTTTGCCGTCTTCACCAACAGCAACGTAGCGAAATACTCCCTCGGTCACCTTATGCGGCGCATCGCCGGTGCGAACCCGCGCCCAGACTTCGATCCTGACGGCGATCGAGGTGTCGCCCTCGTGCTCCAGTTCACAGAACACGCTGACGTCGTCACCAACCGAGACGGGCTTGAGGAACTCGACGGCATCGATCCGCACCGTGACCACGCGCTTGCCGGAATGGGCAGCCGCGAAGGTGCCACCCGCCAGGTCCATCTGCGACAGAGTCCAGCCGCCGAAGATGTCGCCGCTGGCATTCGCATCGCGGGGTAGGGCGACAGTGCGCAAATGCGCTCCTCCATCTGGCCGTGGCATGTTGTTGCTCATGGGATGGGGCTCCTGATGCAGATGAGGGAGGTGCTACACGTCGCCAAGCGCGCGGTGGATTTGTTGCTCTTCCAGGTCAAGCTCCTCGCCAAGCGCCCGATGCGCTTCCGCATCGATCTGGTCGGTCTGCTCCATCAGCTTCCCGCGCGCCGCCTCGATGGCAACGAGGCGCAGACGCTGCTGGGCGATGAGCTGGTCGGTCTTGTTTTCGACGTCCTGCCCCTCGATACTCGCCCGCTCAGCCCGCACCTTGTACTCCTCGACCAGCTCGGCCGCGGCCTCGCCGTGCTCGGACGCATCGCTGTCGAGATGTTCCTGCACCGCATCTAACGATGCTGCGGCGAGTTCGGCGCGGGCCTTGGCGGTGTCGGGTTCAGGCAATGTCGTTTCTTCCTGCTCCAGCGCGAGACGACGGATGACCCAGCCCAAGGTCGTACCTTGCAGGACCAGCGTCGCGAAGATCGCACAGAACGCCAGGAAGACGATGATGTCTCGGCCCGGAAAACGAGCCGGCAACGCCAACGCCGTTGCCAGGCTGACCACACCGCGCATGCCGGCCCAGGACAGAGCGGTTGGATAGCTCCACGGCGGCAGAGGGTCCGCTTCCCGCGTCGTACGAGACAGGACGCGGGGCAGCCAGGTCGCGGGGAATATCCAGATAAAGCGGCTGACGATCAGCGTCGCTGATACCGCCAGCGCAATCAGGCTAAGGCTCTTCGCATCATAGCCTTCGAGCCGCTCGACGATGCCACGCAGTTGAAGGCCGATGAGCATGAACACGAGCGCGGTGAGCAGGAACTCGACGAACCCCCACACCGTCGACATGCCGAGCCGCGTCTCGCCGGTGAAGGCCGCATGCTGGCGGCGGCCGAGCACCAGTCCGCAGGCAACCGCTGCAAGCACGCCCGAAACGTGGACCTGCTCGGCGAGGAAGTAGGCAAAGAACCCCGCTAGTAGGCTCACGGTGATGTCGAGCAGCGTGTCTTCCAGATGGACGAAGATCCACATGGCTGCCCGGCCCACCAGCCAGCCCGCCAACGTGCCGCCGATCGCGGCCGTGAAGAACTGGAACACACCTTCGCCGAGGCTGAACGTACCCGCCAGCGTGGCTGCGACCGCGCAACGATAGAGGACAAGAGAGGAAGCGTCGTTGATAAGGCTTTCGCCCTCCAGCACCGTGACGATGCGCTTGGGCAGCTTCACCTGCTTGAGGACTGCCGCCGCGGCAACCGCATCCGGCGGAGCCACGATCGCACCCAGCGTGATCGCCGCCCACCAGGGCAGCCCGGGTACCAGCAGCTTGACGACGATTGCCACCGCGGCAGCAGTAAAGAACACCGCGCCCAGCGCCAGCGACAGGATGGGGCGTAGGTTGAAACGGAACGCCGGCCAGTCGGTGCGGTAGGCGCTGGCCTGAAGCAGGGGTGGTAGGAAAAGTGCCAGCACCAATTCCGGGTCGAGTTCGACGGTACCGATGCCGGGGACGAAGGCCAGCCCGATCCCGCCGAGTACCAGGGCGACTGCAAGGGGAACACGCAGCCGCTGCGCGACATAGGCAAGCACCACCGAGGCGGCGACCAGTACGAGCAGTAGCTCGAACGTATGCATAAACCGGCACTTTCGGAAGGGAAACAGCCGGTTAGTGGCAGGTATGAAAGCCCAACCCAATCAGTAGATTGTCCGTTCCTCGATTCTTGTCACTGAATTAGCGCGTGAGGCAGCCCCAACGAATGCGCTGCCGGCTTTCGCTACGCTCGGGCGGCGAGAGTGGGATGTCGGTGGTGGGGACTGTTGCTCGGATCCGGCGTGCGTATGCCAGGGAAGCCGATCAAGACGGCGAGGCTGCGGCCAGGTGGCTCGACCTTGTCCATCTGACGCCAGGCCATTCTCGCGAAAATGCTAATTTTCGCGACAGCAGGACGGGCCGTTGCTTTGTGACCGTCGATGATGACCGGCGCGGCTTGTCAGTGCTACATGTCATCCGCCCAAGTGTCGTAAAACACCCGTTTGTCGCACAGTCGTGTTTACGACCGGGTTTTCCACACATCAGACCGCCGAACGGCAATAATTGCTGGTAACCGGCCCGACCGCTTTTGGGGAGGAACGTTCGATAGCTGCCAAGAATGGCGTTGTTGGCCTCTCTACCCCCTGTAGATAGAGCCTCACTTTGCTAGGTAGGAACCCGGAAAGAACATACCGATGTCAAACCATAACTCGCGAGGCTTTCCCGCCGCGTCGACGCAGTTCAGGACATCATAGTAGCCACCCGTAGTAACGAGCGATTGACTCATTGGCCGAAGTTTCATCTTTTTGGCAATCTTGTATTCTTCGGCTACTTCCCTTACTTTGATTGCTGTTACCTGTGGTAACCCATCTGAAATTGGCATAACCTCTGGAACGCTTATCGGGTTACAACTGGTTTGAGCATAGGCTGAGGTCGATGCTGCGAGAAGCATAGCCAAGGCGATTCGCATATTTTTCTCCTTATGAGGCCCTGTGCATTATCCGGACATAGATACACGGTAAGCTCAACTTTCAAATAAGACTTACCTTCTAGCCCGCGACTGAAGGGTTATGCGAAAGCCTTGACGCTGCCAAAAATGCAACAGGGCCGTTATCACTTCCAAGGGGGGCCGGTTATGGAAGGAATTGCAGGCCAAAAGCTGGATGGGGGCGGATAACCGCCTCCATTTTTCTTAGCTGCGTTTTCTCGCCACGGCATGGCGTCCGAGAAAGGTCGCTGTGACGATCCTTCTGCGACGGCTCGAACTGCCCACCGATTTATGACATTCCGCCTGCAACGTGCCCGCCTAACGGACGTTAATGGCCGTGTCAGAAGTGCACAGCTAACCGAGGAGCGGCGCATGGAAGTGAACACTGAGGGCGAAGACACTGGATCAGAACGACGTGAGATACACTTTCTCGCGGCCCTATTGGACGAGTTAATGCGAAGGATGCTCGAAGCCGGCGCCCTGACACAAGCCGACTTAAACGATATAGAATCTGCTGCAGCTAAGCGTGTGGGTGGCCTACCGCGCGCCTGGTAGCTCGCGGCTAGGGTTTGTGTCGCGACGGCCTGTACCATCGACAGAACGTTCTTCCGCCGATGAGCTATCTCTCCGTTGACCTGTTCCTGCTGCTCGTCGTCTCGTCCCATCGCGTTTGCTGCCTAGCGCCGGTCGGCAGCGCTAAGGGAGAACCCGACTTCATCGTCAGTCCGTCGATACGGGCTTCCCCTGTGCACCAGGAGGACAGCGACTGTCCGATCACGTTCTCATTGATATGGCAGCGCGACTCACGACCGAAGGCCTCCGGCAAACCAAGGGCGGTTGAGCTGGGATCTAGGCGATCTGGAACTTAATCAATTGTTAAGATTTAGGTAAATGCGTCGGTCCGGCGCAAGGGAGAGCGGAATGAAGCAGTTGCTGGTGGTCGTCGCCGGCCTGCCCCTAATCGTATGTGCTATTGGATCAGCTGAAGCCCAGCAGTCGCGCGATGCCAACGACGGCACGTTTCAAAGCGCCCGATTTGAAACGACCGGTCTTACCTCGCCATCGTCCGCTACATCAACGGTTTCACCAAGCACCGTGCCCCAGACATTCTCGCGATTAGATGACAGTAAGACTGACCTCGCCCTCTCCCTGGGGACGAGCTATGCCAGCGGCAAGTTCGGCACCGGCTCGACCACCACGATTTTAACGTCGGCGTTAGGAGCACGGCTGCGCTTTTCCAACTGGACCATCTCAGCTTCTTTGCCTTGGATGCGTATTCGCAGTCGATCGACGGTGTTCACGGGGATCGACGCTACACCAGTTCTCGTAGCGCCCAACTTGACTTCAAGGTCAATAGTCTCGGATGGGTTTGGGGACGTTACTTTAGGTGGATCTTATTCGATTGCGCCGAAAGCAACACCGTTTGAAATCGAGCTGTCTGGTCGCGCCAAAATTAATACCGCAACCAGAGGTAGCGGCCTGTCGAGCGGAGAAAACGATTATTCCGTAGGCGGCGATGTATCCGTTCCGCTAGGTCGCGTGACGCCGTTTGCGTCTCTCAGCTACCGGTTCCTCGGCAATACAGCCCAATACAATCTACGCGATGGACCGGCTGGTTCAGCGGGAGCATCGTACTCATTGGGACATCAGAGCTATCTACTGGCCTCCTATCACTATTCATCGGCCGCAACGCACCTAGTTAACGATGCTCATGAATTATTTGGAGGCGCATCGACCAGAATTGCGCGGTCTCCACTGCGCCTGACGGCATACGCGACCGCCGGCCTTTCAGACGGTGCCCCGGCAGCGTCCGGCGGTTTGGCGCTCTCGATCGACGTTTCAAAAGCGACCGCTAGGCGGTGACGTTGTGCATAGACACCGATAAGCTACAGACACACGGCAGTACCGGGCAGGTGAAGCATAGCGAACGCGTTTATGCGATAGGCGACATTCACGGCCGCTTTGATCTGTTCGGACGACTGGTAGCGCAGGTGGCACGTGATAACGCCGCTCGGCCGATAGCAAAGACGCAGATTGTATTGCTCGGTAACATCATTGATAGGGGCCCCGACTCCGCCAGAATGATCAAAGGGTGCATGCAAATCACCGCTTCAAACGATAACCTTGTCGTTTTGAAGGGCAACCATGAAGATATGATGGCTGATGCGCTTGGCGGCAATTTGACCGTTTACGGCCATTGGCTACATTTTGGCGGACGTGAAACTCTGCTAAGCTGGGGCGTTCATCCGAACGTTGCAAATGGCCCAGCCACAAAAGATAATCTTGCGGCCGCCGCCCAAGCTGTCGGTGAAGAGGTTGTTGATTGGCTCCAACGTCTACCATTGCATCATAAACATGGCCCATACCTTTTCGTCCATGCGGGAATACGCCCGGGAGTTGCAATTGACGAACAGGAACCGGACGATTTTATGTGGATCGAAGACGAGTTCCTAAATTATGAAATGTCACATGACTTCATTGTCGTTCATGGGCATTCGTTGGTGGGCGATAGAGCGGCTATCCTTCCCAACCGCATCGGCATTAATACCGATGCGTACACAACCGGCAGATTGACCGCACTGGGGATTGACAACTGTAGCACTTGGACACTTTCAACTGCTGATGGTATATCATCTGAGGCTTACCGAATGGAGCCGTTAACAACAAATTCAATTACCCCAAATCTATGTGATGCTCATCATTCACCATCAAGCGGTGCTTGATGGCCAAGCCCGTTGCCTTTGCCGATGAACAGATTGACGCTGACCTGTGGCAGATTGTTGGCCCATGGGATCAGGTGCAACCGCGAAACTATCGCAACAGCAGTCGATCTCCACCACGAGTTGTATCAGTAGAGGCGCATCAAGACAAAGTAACATTTCCTATTTGTGATGGGACCGGATCCGCCGGCAAGATTGGCCTGGCAAAAGTTGCGCGCAAATCACGTAGAAAGTTATTAGTCAGACGATTAGCTTCACGACGGGCAGCAATGATCACGGCGACAGTCGTCGCGGCATTAGGCGCGGGGCTTTATGCCCTTACGACTGATATGACTCAACGGCAAAATGCGATTGCTTCTCAATCTGCGAGTAATGGCGCCAATATTGTTGTCGACGCACGGGTCAGAAATCGGCCTACCGATTTCAGCAAAATTGCGATCCTCGAGCGAGCCACTGAACCACCTTCTGCATTGTCAAAAACCTCAGGTTTGGAATTTACTAATCGCACCGCGCAAGGGCTGCCGATTGACAACGGCCCAAAACGAAAGGCTTCGGACGTTGGTAGGTTAGCTATCGCCAAGCATAACGCCTTAAAATCAAAGGCATCCGCCGACGAGCCGTTGTTAACTAGTCTCCCTTACGGTTTTGTAGGATCGATTCCAACGAAAGCGTCGTCATCTAGCAGTCTCCTAGAAGAGCCGGATAGTACAACAGAGGCAACTACGCTTAACACCAAGGAGAACAGTGTAACGGATCGTCGTGATAGCGTTCAAGCCATGCGATCTCTTCGAAGGCAATAAGGAGTGTTTTTAATCACGTACTGAGCTTTTCGTGCGGTTACCGCAGCCATCTTAGAGGAGCCGCTACCGTACCTGTCGGATTAAGTGTTCGGTCCCACAGTTTGATGGTGCGATTCCTTCGTTGGAATGGAAGGGAGCCATTTGATACAGGTTCGTCACGAGTGAATGCATGCGAACGCTCACCACAACCACGCACACCGTCCGAGTAGCAAGACAGCGATCGCAAGCTTCGCTCGCGACGCTGAGCCAGGAGCTGGAGATAGATCGTCTCATGCGACACCTGCATCGTCCCATCGTCTCCGTGCTCTGTTTTAACCATCCCGATATTTGTTGAGGAGACCATTGATCCTGCAGCTTCGCTGCGACCATCGACTGCCGATGCGGACTGACTAAGAGCAAGCAAGGCTTCGGCAGGCTACGGCGATCTGTTGGCGACGATGAGCCGCGTGGTCGATTTCGAGGTGTTCTCCGAGCGTCGCACCTGCAGACTAATGGGGGTCATCGGTCGGCATGGCAATTTAAACCGCTTCGCGGAAAGGACCGATGCTATGCGCGAGCGTATGCGCGAGATCGCCAACGAGCGTCGTCGGTTCGGCTAACCTATTCGATGCCTTGCGGCTGTCTTTAGGGAAGCCTCTGTTCCGGGGCGGGCCGCTCGACGCTAGCACGACGGAACCGAGTCCTGCCGCCCGCTCCTGACGGAAAACACATCAGACCGTCCGAAAACTTCCGGATGGCCATGCTATAGGCGCGCGGCTGGCCTGAAGGGCGCATGAGGCAGAATTTTGGGACTGGACCGCTCATCGGCGGGTCAAATCTCTCACATTGGGCATCTTCAGCGCGATATCCTCTTGAGAAGAAGATGTCCGGCCTTTTCAGGCCTGCACGGCGCGGAGCAGGGCGGGAATGCCGAGGATGTTGATGGCTCGTCGCAGGTTGTAGGCGAGCGCTGTCAGGCTGAACTCGGCGTTGACGTTGGCGAGCCCACGCATGAGGAACGCACCCTGGTTCATCCACTGTTTGATTGATCCAAACGGGTGCTCGACCGTCTCGCGTCGCTTGTCGAGAATATCGGGCCGCGCGACAAGTCGTTCGGCCATGCGTTCAAGCACA
>Ga0308164_10004413_pt1 | contig 11898 bp, 13 predicted proteins | sample PhyTR2_FD_201031 | JGI IMG/M metagenome (GOLD analysis project Ga0308164, IMG submission 201031) | Phyllosphere microbial communities from UC Gill Tract Community Farm, Albany, California, United States - DLSLT.R2 | ecosystem: Host-associated > Plants > Phyllosphere > Unclassified | place: USA... | reverse complement strand
CCATGCGAATGTCGAGTTCGCCAAGACGACGCGCTACGGCCAGCGCGTGGTGCATGGTACGCTCGGCATTGCGATGGCCACCGGCATGCTGCATGAGTTGGGCATTTTTGACCGTTCAGTGATTGCAATGCTGGGATTCAAGAACTGGGTGTTTAAGGCGCCGCTGTTCGTCGGCGACACGATACGCCTGGAACTGACCATTCTCGATACCGAGCCCGGCCGCAGCGGCCGCAGCGGCCGGGTGGGGCGGCGCTTCCGCTTGCTGAACCAGAAGGATGAACTGGTGCAGGAAGGCGAGAGCGATGTGCTGATACTGACCAGGGAGCATCGCTGAGATGGAAGGCACGGACATGACATTCAGCGAGACCGGACCGGGCCTGGTCTATCGCGAAGCGCTGGAGGCTGGACGCTTCCAGATCCAGCACTGCAAGAACTGCGGCCGGCATGTGTTTTACCCTCGGGTACTGTGCAATCACTGCGGTGCGACCGCGCTTGAATGGGTAGTCGCCAGCGGAAGGGCGACTGTGTATTCGACAACCGTCGTGCGGCGCAAACCCGATGCCGGCGGCGATATCAACATCGTGCTGGTCGACCTGGAAGAGGGCGTGCGCATGATGAGCCGGGTCGAAGGCCTGGCGCCAGAGCAGGTGCGCATCGGCATGGCCGTCACGGCCCGCATCGTCGCCGACGCCGGCCAGCCGCTGGTCGTTTTTGTGGCCGCGCAGGAGGCGCCATGACGCTGGACGAGTTGCGTGGATCGGTCGCCATCGTGGGCATAGGCCAGGCCGGCCTGGGCGAGGCCCGAGGCCGCACTGAAATGGAAATCCTGGCCGAGGCCGCCTGCAAGGCGGTTGCCGACGCCGGTCTGACGATGCAGGACATCGACGGCATCGCCACTGCCAGCGTCGGCGCCACCATGTGGCCGCTGCCGGTGGCTGAGTACCTGGGTATACGGCCGAAGTCGGTGGACGGCACCATGCTGGGCGGCTCCAGCTTCGTGACGCACATGATGTCGGCGGCGTTGGCGCTCCATGCAGGCTTGTGCAACGCGGTTCTGGTCTGCTATGGCAGCACCCAGCGCACTTCCACCATAGGCCGCAAGGAGATTGCGCAGATGCGCCCGCTGGTCGATCCCCAGCCTTATGAATATCCCTACCAGCCCGCAATGCCGGTGACTGCCTATGCGCTGGCGGCGGCGCGCCATATGCACCAGTACGGCACCACGCGCGAACAGCTGGCCGAAGTGGCGGTGGCAGCGCGCAAATGGGCGCAGCTGAACCCCGAAGCAATGATGCGCGACCCGCTTACTATCGCCGACGTGCTGGGCGCGCGTATGGTGGCCGATCCACTGGGCGTGCGTGACTGCTGCCTGGTGACCGATGGCGCCGGGGCCTATGTGATGGTACGCGCCGACCGCGCGCGCGACCTTGCCCAAAAGCCGGTCTTCATGCTGGGAAATGCAAGCGCCACCTGGCACCGGCAGATATCGGCCATGCCTGACCTGACGCAAACGGCGGCGCTGGAGTCGGGACAACGCGCGTTTGCAATGGCCGGGCTGGGCCCGGCCGACATGGACGTGGTCGAGCTGTACGACGCGTTCACCATCAACCCCATCCTGTTCCTGGAAGACCTGGGCTTTTGCGCCAAGGGCGAAGGCGGTGCCTATGTTGCCGGCGGCGCGATTGCACCGGGCGGCAGGCTGCCCGTCAACACCAACGGAGGCGGCCTGTCCTGCGTGCATCCGGGCATGTATGGCATGTTTATTACCATCGAGGCGGTGCGTCAGCTGCGCGGCGACTGCGGCGCGCGCCAAGTGGCGGGCGCCCAGACCGCGCTGGTGCACGGCAATGGCGGCACGCTTGCCGGGCAGGCCACGGCCGTGCTCGGCACCGAGGCGACGCTGTAACGCGCAACTTCTATCAGCAACACGCTCATCAGCAAGGAAAGATCATGGCAAACGGAAATATGGTGCGAGACAAGGTCGTCGTCGTCACCGGCGCCGGCGGCGGCATAGGCCGGGAAATTGCGCTGGCAATGGCGCGCCATGGCGCGAAAGTCATCGTCAATGACATAGGCGCATCGCTATCCGGCGACGCGCTGGCCGCCAACCCGGGGCAGCAGGTGGTTGAAGAAATCAAGGCGTTCGGCGGCCAGGCCGTGGCCAACCGCGACAGCGTGGCTGACGCCGCCGGCGCGCAGCGCATCATCGAGAACGCGGTGGAGGTCTACGGCCGCATCGATTGCGTGGTCAACAACGCCGGTATCCTGCGCGACCGCATCTTCCACAAGATGAGTATCGAGGACTGGGACGCGGTGATGAAGGTGCACCTGTATGGCGCCTTCTACACCAGCAAGGCCGCCGCCCTGCATTTCAAGGAGCAGGGCAGTGGCAGCTTCGTGCACATGACCTCCGCCTCGGGGCTCATTGGCAATATGGGACAGGCAAACTATGCCGCGGCCAAGCTCGGCATCACTGCCCTGTCGAAGTCGATCGCGCTGGACATGGCGCGCTTCCATGTGCGGTCCAACTGCATCTGTCCGTTCGCCTGGAGCCGCATGACCGACTCGATACCGGCCGAGACGCCGGCCGAACAGTTGCGGGTCGAACGCCTGAAGCAGATGACGCCGGACAAGATGGCGCCGCTGGCGGTCTACCTGGCCAGCGACGCCGCAACCGAAGTGAACGCGCAGGTCTTCGCGGTGCGCAAGAACGAGATCTTCCTGATGAGCCAGCCGCGGCCGCTGCGTTCGGTGCAGCAGTCGGAAGGCTGGACGCCTGAAAGCATCGCCGAGCATGCGATGCCGGCGCTCAAGGCATCCTTTTACGGCCTGGAACGCTCAGCCGATGTGTTCAGCTGGGACCCGGTCTAGAAATTTCACTCATTCAAAGGATCCTGCCATGGCCTTACCTGCAATCCTCAAGGACAGACTTTCCATCCCCGTGGTGGCGTCGCCGATGTTCATCGCCTCCAATCCTGAGCTCGTCATCGCCCAGTGCAAGGCCGGCGTCGTTGGCTCCTTTCCAGCGCTCAATGCGCGGCCGCAGGAGGCGCTGGATGAATGGCTGCACCGCATCACAAGCGAACTGGCTGACCATGACGCAAAACATCCCCAGCAGCTGTCGGCGCCTTTTGCCGTCAACCAGATCGTGCATCGCTCCAATCTTCGCCTCGAGCATGACCTCGAGCTTTGTGTGAAGCACAAGGTCAAGATCATCATCACTTCGCTGGGCGCACGCGAAGACGTCTATGAGGCGGTGCATTCCTACGGCGGCATCGTGCTGCATGACGTGATCAACAACAAGTTCGCCAGGAAGGCGATAGAGAAGGGCGCGGACGGGCTGATCGCGGTCGCAGCCGGTGCCGGCGGCCATGCGGGCAGGCTCTCGCCATTTGCGCTGTTGCAGGAAATCCGAGAATGGTTCGATGGACCGCTGCTCCTGTCCGGCGCGATTGCCCACGGCAATGCAGTGCTGGCAGCATTGGCGGCGGGCGCAGACCTGGCTTATGTCGGCTCGGCCTTCATCGCCACCGAAGAAGCCACGGCTCAGGATGCTTACAAGCAGATGATCGTCAATGGCGGCGCCGAGAGCACTGTCTATACCAATTTTTTTTCCGGCGTGCATGGCAACTACCTACGCGAGAGCATCGTTCGTACCGGGCTGGATCCTGATGCACTACCCGAGTCAGACGCCAGCAAGATGAGCTTCTCCGACGGCAACTCCAAGCCCAAGGCATGGAAGGAAATATGGGGGGCCGGTCAGGGCATAGGCGCGGTCAAGAAGGTAGTGCCGGTAGCAGAACTTGTGGCGCGGCTGTCCAGGGAGTACGACGAGGCGAGGAGCCGGGTATGTCTGGGAGCGTAAAGACGTGACGGAAACATGTTGCCGCTGCTTTTGCCAGCGCTACAAGCGGGCACCTCGAATAACACGTGGTTTTGCCGTCATCTGCGAGCCAAGCGTTTAAGTGTGCCCAGCGGCGCGCGAGCGTCGTCGTTTCCCAGACTCTTTTTCAGGGTGTGTTGCTCGTTTTCGTTGGTCCGGACGGCCTTCGGGCGTCAGATTGCCTCGACCACGGCCTCCTTGAAATGGACGAGACGCTGCAAGTTATAAGCAGCGACCTTCTAGTTCAAATGCAACTTCGCGAGTGCAAGGCCAATGAAGCGCAGTGTCTTGCCGCCCATCTGTGCCAAACCCGCGGCCACATGCTCAATTTCTACATGCGTTTTAGCGATGCGATGATTGCGCCGCTGCTAAGCTTCAGAGATCGGCTTGTCCTTAGTGTCTTGCGCTGAATATGCATGCGCCAGCCCTGTTTGCATAGTCGCGCTTCGTGGTCGCCATCGACATAGCCCTTGTTGGCCAGGATGTCTTGGTTCAGGTTGGCGGGATCGAGCAAGTCCTCAAAATGCGTGGTGTCGTGTTCGCTTGCCGTGCTCACCTTGAGCTTGCGCACCAGCTTGCAGCGCTTGTCTGCGTTGGCCGACACCTTGTAGCCGAAGTAAGACTTCCCGTGTTTCTTGGTCCAACGCGCATCCATATCCTTCTGGCGTCGTTTGGCTGGCTTCCAGTCAACTGGCATCGCGCCTTCGCTGACAATGGCTTTCTCTTCCTTGCTCAGTGACTGCCTGGGCGCCTACACGATGCTCGCGTCGATCATCTGGCCGCCGCGCGCAATGTATCCGTGCTTGGCCAACTGGCGATTAACGGCATCGAACACGCTCTAGCTGGCGCCGGCCTGGATCAAGCGCTCCTTGAAGGTCCAGATCGTCGTTCGGTCCGGGATCTGGCTGCTGGCGCGTAGCCCGACGAAGCGCTGGAAACTCAAACGGTCGAGCAGTTGGAATTCCATCTGCTCATCGCTCAAGTTGAATAGCTGCTGGATCAACAGCACCCGCACCATCAGTTCGGTGGGAAAAGGCGGACGGCCGCCGCGCTCACGGCTAGCGCGCGGTGCCGCAAGGTCGACCTCCGCAGCAAGGGCGGCGAAGTCGACATGCTGCTCCATCACCTGCAGCGCATCACCGAGCTGGTTCAGCTTGGCTTCGCGCTCCTGGTCGGCAAACAGACTGGTCTTGATCATGAAAAGTTACGTCAAATTCGAGGTGCCCATATCTTGCCAGACTTGCAGAGGTATTTCGAGGTGCCCTTTAGTGATTGAAGATAGCCATGTAAATTAGAAATTTATTTGCTTGGCAAGAGAAATGAAGTACCTGAGTTGACAATCGAATCAGCCACTGAGTCACTGGGTGAACGCACTGAAGGGGTCTTTAGGGCCACCGCTTCACGGTAGCCCGCTAAAAACTTCCCGCGAACTTATATCTTGATCCCGGATGCCACATCGTCGCTACCGACGCCACCTGTCCCTTCGATAAAGTTCGCCTTTTCAGCACCAGGCAAGTCTCGCGCAGGGGCATGTGCAACATGTCAGCAACTTCCTTCGGCGGCGCCAGCGCTTCGATGCTGTAGTTAACGCCTTGCAGCGGCGCGGCAGCCATCAGGTACTCATTCGGCGTGATTGAAGAGAAATCCTGTTGCATGTAATCCGGAACCACATCGGGATTGACCCAACGATCCTCTACCTGTATCGGCAATTCGTTTTCAAAATGCACGATGATCGAATGGAACAGCAGTTGCCCGCTTTTTTTGCCGAATGCGAAAGCGAGAGCGTCATTCGCCTTGCTCCGCTCGAGCCGATGAAGTTCACTCCGATGCAGATGGCCGCGCAAGCGCACCTCCTCCGCGATGCTCTTGATTTCCACCAGCGTGGCCTGGTACTTATGCTGCGCGACGTAGGTCCCCGACCCCTGGATGCGAGTAAGGATCTGTTCGTCGGTTAACTCCTTTACCGCGCGGTTAACCGTCATGCGCGAGACGCCAAATTGTTTCGCCAGCGCCTGCTCGGAAGAAATCGCATCGCCTTCCTTCCAATGCCCCGACTGGATCTGCTCAAGCAGATAGTTCTTTATATGTTGGAAAGCTGGCACACGACCCGCGTCTCCTGTCGTCATGCCGTTTTGCTCTGCCGTTTCCTTGTTTCCCATCGGCTTCATCAACTCCCGATCAGCATTTTTAATGGATTTAAGAGAAGTAATTTGTACAGTCAATCGCTTTTGATATTGCATAAGTTGTCTATACAACTTATGCTACATCGCCTGACGCAGCTTTACCAGATTTTCCTGCGCTTCGTCGGGAATAACCTAACCCTTGGAGACAACAACATGCCCTGGATCCGTCATTCCTCGCTCCTGCTAACTGCGCTCGTCGCTTCTACCTTCCTGAGTACACCGGCTTTTGCCGATATCAAGATCGGTTTCAATGTCCCGCTCACTGGCTTTGCCGCCGCCGATGGTAAGTCTGCACTGGAAGGCGCGAAGCTGGCTGTGGCCCAGTCCAATGCCAAGGGCGGCGTCGCTGGCCAGAAGCTCGAACTCGTCATCTATGACGACCAGGCTTCACCCAAGGAAGCCGTGCCGGTCGCGACCAAGCTCGTCGAGAAAGACAAGGTCGTGGGCGCCGTATCCGGTTCCTATTCCGGTTCCACCCGGGCCTCTGCCGGCATCTTCCAGCAAGCCAAGGTGCCCTACGTCGTTGCCTATGCAATCCACCCCGACATTACGCTGACCGGCGACTACATGTTCCGCGTCTCGGCCATGGGTGAGGTACAGGGCCGCGCCGGCGCCATGCTGGTGCAGAGTTTGGGGAAGAAGAAGGTCGGTCTCGTGACGTTGAAGAATGATTTTGGCCAGGCGCTGGCGGCAGGCTTTAAGGAAGGCGCATCCAAGCTTGGACTGCAGGTGGTCAACGAGTATGAATACGGCATGCAGGACCGTCAGTTCGGTGCACTGGTGTCGAAGATCAAGTCAGACAACCCGGAGGTAATCTATGCGTCGGGCTATTACTTCACCGCAGGCCCGCTGGTGAGCCAACTGCGCGCGGCCGGTGTGACGGCGCCGATCATTGGCCAGGAAGGTTACGACTCCGACAAGTTCATGGATATCGCCGGCCCAGCCTCCGAAGGCGTCTTGGTCACCACTTCGCTGGACCGCGATTCGGATTCGCCTTCAACCAAGGCTTTTCTGGCGGACTTTCGCAAAGCGACCGGCACCAATGCGGATATGGTCGCCGCTGCTTCCTACACTGCAGCCAGCGTGCTGATTGAAGGTCTGAAAAAGACCAATGGCAAGGGCGGCGAAGAGCTCAGGAACGCAATTGCCGGCGGCACCTACGACGCGCCGATTGGCCATCTGACGTTTAACGACCTGCATGAAGTGAAGAAGGATGTGCAGGTGCAGGTGGTGAAGGACAAGGCCTTTCATAAGCATTCGGTGCTCAGCGGCCCGATGCTGGCGCCACCGTCCAGATCAGCAAAGTAAGTTGATTCATCCCTTTCCTTGCTACGCGAGGACAGGGGCGTTCCATTCCCTCTAAGTTTCAAGGACTTCACCATGCTCTTCCTCGAGCTCATCGCGCAAGGCCTGGTCCAAGGCAGCATCTATGCCCTCGTGGCGCTAGGCCTGACCCTGGTCTATGGCCTGTTGCGCATTCTGCATGTCGCCCATGCCGCGTTGTTCACGCTTGGCGGCTATCTGGGCGTGCTGGTGACCAATGCTACCGGTAGCCTCGCGCTTGGCTTCGCCGTTGCGATGATAGTTGCCGGACTAGCCGGCATCGCCATGTTCCGCCTGTGCTACGAGCCCATGCTCAAGCAACCGCCATTTGTCGCACTGATCGCATCCATTGGCCTGTACATTGCATTCGAAGAATTGTTCCGTATTCTGTTCGGCGCCTCCAGCCTGTCCTACATGGCGCCCCCGCTGCAGCAGCAGGTTGCGCTATTTGGCGGTCTGCAATTCAAGCAGGCAGAGCTTGCCGTCATGGGCAGTACTGCTGCCATCATAGGCGTTCTTGCCTGGTTGCAAAACAAGACGCGTGTCGGTGTCGCCTGCCAAGCGACCGTGTCAGATCCGCAAATGGCCGAATCTTTCGGCATCCGGCTACGCCAAGTCCGCGACATCAATTTCTTCATCGGTTCGGCCTTGGCCGGTTTTGCCGGCGTCTGGGTAGCACTACTCAACAACCTCGTCGAACCGACCATGGGAAGCGTGCCCTCGTACAAGGGACTGGCCATCATCGTGCTAGGCGGTATGGGATCGGTGCGTGGCACCTTGCTCGCTGCGCTCGTGCTGGGGGTCGTCGAATCTTTCGGCACCATTTATCTGGGCAATTTGCTGGACCGCAACGCCATCGCTTTTGCTTTCCTGATTGCGGTACTGATGGTTCGTCCGCAAGGTCTGTTTTCCAAGAGCTAGGAGCTGGACATGGAATATGAAATTTCTCTCCTCACCTCGATGGCGATCAGCGTGCTGTTTGCGCTTTCGCTCAACTTGATCACCGGATTCTGCGGCCAGATCAGCCTTGGCCACGCGGCCTTCCTGGGCATCGGCGCCTATCTCTCGGCGCTTTTGTGCAAGGCCGGACTCCCTTTCATTGCCACCCTCCCGCTGGCAATGCTGCTGGCCGGCGTTATCGGTATCGTCGTGGGCCTCGCCAGCTTGCGTGTGCGCGCAGACTTTCTCGCCATCACCACAATGGGCGTGGGCTTTCTGTTTGTAGGCATCGTGCGCCAGCAGGAGTGGTTGGGCGGCGAACTGGGCGTGTCCTCGATTCCGGATTCGGGCTTGTCCAAGACCGGCTTCATGGCGCTGTCACTGGTGCTGTGCGCAGCTACCGCCGCTCTGTGCATCTATATCCGCAAATCCTGGATGGGCCGCGTGTTCAACGGCGTAGCAGAAGATGAAGACACGATGCGTGTGCTGGGGATCGATGTGCCGCGCTACAAGCTGGCTGCCTTTGCCATCGGCACCGCGCTCGCGGGCCTTGCCGGAGGACTCTATGCTCAGCATCTGAAGTTCATCGGCCCGGACAGCTTCGGCTTCGTCGAATCCGTCACGGTGCTGTCGATGGTGGTAGTGGGCGGCATCGGCTCGGTCGCCGGCGTGGCGATTGGCGCGGCACTGCTGTCGGCCCTGCCGGCGTGGTTTCAGTTCATCGGTGACTACAAGCTGCTGGTCTACGGTGGCCTGCTGTTTTTAATGATGCGTTTTGCCCCCGGTGGCCTGGCCGCTATCGTTACCCGCGCCTTGCAGCCCAAGGGAGGACGCACATGAACATGACAAAAACCACGCCGCTGCTGCAAGTGGCGGACGCGACGGTGCGTTTCGGCGGGCTGACGGCAATCTCCAAGGTTTCTTTCGAAGTTTATTCCGGCGAACTGCTGGGCCTGATCGGCCCCAACGGTGCCGGCAAGACCACTATGCTGCGCGCTATTACCGGCGTCGTGCGCCTTACCGAAGGCGACATTTTCCTCGAGGGCGAAAGCCTGAAGGGGCTGCCAATCCACAAGCGTATCCGCAAGGGGTTGGCACTGTCGCAGCAACTGGTCAGGCCGTTGCGCGAGATCTCGGTGCTGGACAACGTGGCGCTGGCTGCCGGCGCAGATCGTACGCTGTCGCCGCTGAGGGCGCTGATGCATGTGTCGCAGCAGGCAGAAGCGGAGAACGCTCGCGCCATGCTCAAGCGCGTGGGGATTGAGGCGCATGCGCTGCAGAAGCCTGGGATTCAACCGCTGGGAATTCTTAAACGCCTGGAGATGGCGAGGGCACTTGCGCTCAAGCCACGCTTGCTGCTACTCGACGAGCCGCTGGCCGGCCTTAACTCCAGGGAAGCGCATGCACTGGCCGAGACAATTGCCGATATCAACCGGCAGGGCACGACCATCATCTTGATCGAGCATAACCTCGGCGAAGTCATGCGAATCTGTCAGCGCCTAGTGGTGCTGGACAATGGCCGTCAGATCGCCAGCGGCGCGCCGCGCGCAGTCATGGACAATCCGGCGGTGCGTGCCGCCTATCTTGGCGGCGACACCCTCGCTGAAGGAAACCCCGGGGAAAATATCGCGCTGCATAGCGCGGCTGGAGGAAGCCATGCTTGAAATTCACCAACTCTCCTGTGGCTACGGCGCTTTTGAAGCCGTGCATGAATTGTCGCTCACATTGCGACCTGGCAGCATTACTGGCCTTATCGGTGCCAACGGCGCGGGCAAGTCTTCGACCTTGATGTGCGTGGCCGGCCACGTGGAGCGCAAGGCGGGCGAAATTCGCTTTGCGGGTGAGGACATCGGTGCGCTGCCGCCGGAGCAACGCGTGCGTCGCGGCATTGCCATCTCGCCGGAAGGACGCCGGCTGTTTAAAGACTTGAGCGTGGAAGACAACTTGCGCGTCGGCGGTCTGATTCAGCCCGCTGGCCGCTTCCCGCAGGACCGCGACCGTGTGCTCAGCTTGTTCCCGCGCCTGGGCGAACGCCTGCAGTCGTTAGCTGGCAACCTTTCCGGCGGCGAGCAGCAGATGCTGGCCATCGGTCGCGCCCTGATGACCCGGCCCAAGCTCATGATGATCGATGAGCTTTCGCTCGGCCTCATGCCCAAAGTAATCGACCTCTGCTACAGCGCGCTCAAGCAGTTGCGCGCAGATGGCATGACCATTCTCTTAGTCGAGCAAAACACGGATCGTGTGCTTGCCGTCGCGGACGATGTTTGCGTATTGGAATCCGGCCACGTTGTTTGGCAAGGCCAGGCGGACGCTGCCCGAAACGACTCTTCTTTGACCGCGGCCTACCTCGGCCTGCATTGACACCACCGTTGAACAATTATCTAATCCGGAAAGAGACTTGCCATGAACCTGATTACTGAAGCCAGCAGGCTGAGCACCGAAGCCAACGACACCAGCAACAAGCTTGACAACGATCCGCGCTGGGATGAATCGCGCGTCATCCGCGCGCCACGCGGTAGCGAAAAGACCTGCAAGAGCTGGCTGACCGAAGCAGCCTACCGCATGATCCAGAATAACCTGGATCCGGAGGTGGCTGAAAACCCCAAGCACCTCGTGGTCTATGGCGGCATCGGTCGTGCCGCGCGTAACTGGGAATGCTTTGACAAGATACTCGACACCCTCAAGAACCTGAACGACGATGAAACCCTGCTGATCCAGTCCGGCAAGCCAGTCGGTGTATTCAAGACGCACGAGGACGCGCCGCGCGTACTGATTGCCAACTCCAACCTCGTGCCGAAATGGGCCAACTGGGAGCATTTCAACGAACTCGATCGCAAGGGCCTGTTCATGTACGGCCAGATGACTGCTGGCAGCTGGATCTATATCGGCAGTCAGGGTATCGTGCAAGGCACCTATGAAACATTTGTCGAAGCTGGCCGCCAGCACTTCAATGACGACTGGACCGGCCGCTGGATCCTGACTGCCGGGTTGGGCGGCATGGGTGGTGCACAGCCCTTGGCTGCTACGCTGGCGGGCGCGGTATCGCTCAACATCGAATGCCAGCAGAGCAGCATCGACTTTCGCCTGCGCACCCGCTATCTGGACAAGCAGGCCAAAGACGTCGACGATGCGATCGAGCTCATCAAGTACCATACTGAGCGCAAGGAAGCCGTCTCCATCGGTCTGCTCGGTAACGCGGCTGAAGTGCTGCCGGAACTGGTGCGCCGCGCACAGGCGGGCGGCATCAGGCCCGACCTCGTCACCGACCAGACGTCGGCACACGATCTGATCAATGGGTACCTGCCGATCGGTTGGACGGTCGCACAGTGGAAGACCGCGCAGCACGATCCTTCGCAACATTCGCACCTCACAGATGACGCAGCCAAGTCGTGCGCCGCGCATGTGCAAGCCATGCTGGACTTCCATGCGATGGGCATACCTACCGTGGATTACGGCAACAACATCCGCCAAGTCGCTTTCGACGCCGGCGTGGGGAACGCTTTCGATTTCCCCGGATTTGTGCCGGCTTACATCCGACCGCTATTTTGCGAAGGCAAGGGCCCGTTCCGC
>Ga0308164_10004412_pt1 | contig 11900 bp, 10 predicted proteins | sample PhyTR2_FD_201031 | JGI IMG/M metagenome (GOLD analysis project Ga0308164, IMG submission 201031) | Phyllosphere microbial communities from UC Gill Tract Community Farm, Albany, California, United States - DLSLT.R2 | ecosystem: Host-associated > Plants > Phyllosphere > Unclassified | place: USA... | reverse complement strand
CGCTCAGGCGCCCGGCTGGCGCTCGCCGCGCACATCGAACTCGATCTTCCAGCGTTGCTCGCCATCACGCGGCACGGCCACCAGCTCCAGCGTGCCGGCCTCCGTCACGCGGGCGGCGAGTCGCACCGGCACCACCTCGCCCGGCTGCCGGCCCTCGGTCGGCAATGTGGCGGAGATCGGCGCGAGCTCCTGCATCTCGTCGGGCGACCAGAAGCCCAGCAGGGTGCCGACGGTGTCGTGGCGCCGCACCGACGAGGCGAAGAAGCGGAAGTCGACCGGCTCGCCCACCACCAGGCCCAGCTCGAGGCCCGGCAGCTCGGCCTCGGTGCCCTCCTCCATGCCGAATGGCGCCAGGCACAGCGCCTCGACCGGCGGCTCCATGCCGGGCACGGCGGGCATCGAGGATTCGACGCCGACGTAGTAGGCGAACGCGGTGCCGCCCCGGATGCGCACGCCCCGGCCCTGGCGCACATAGCCGTAGTAGGCCGCGCCGCGCGCCACGGCCAGGTCGAGATCGGCTCCGGCCAGCGGCCGCGCGGGGGGGGCGCCCTCGGCGGTGAGCCAGCCGTCGAGCGTCTGCAGCAGGCGCTCGGCCAACAGCGGGGACTTGAAGACGCCGCCGTTGAAGAGCACGGCGGTCGGATGCAGGAAGCTGGCGCCATCGGCATGACCACCGAAACCCTCCAGCTCGGCCAGCGCGCCCAGCTGGCGGCCCAGGAAGGCCGCCAGGTGACGCGTGACCGCCGCGTCCTGCGCATAGGGCAGGCCGAGCTGCGCCAGGCCGGCGCGCACCCGGCTGACCGGACGGGCGCTGGCATCGACGCGCGGGAAGAAGCCGTCGACGATGACCGCCGCGACCTCCTCGGCCGTCAGTTCGGTGCGGATCGAGCCGCCGATGAGGCGGCTGCCCCGGCTGGGCACGACGATCGGCTGCGCCTCGGGCGCGTCGCCGTCCGCCGCGGCGTCGCCGGCCGCGCCGAGCAGGCGCTCCTTGGCGCTGCGGCAGGCATAGGTCAGCGCGCGCAATTGCCAGGCGTCGAGCGTGGTGCCGGCGGCGGCGAGCTTGCGGGCCACGCCGTGGGCCAGCGCCAGGTCCATGTTGTCGCCGCCCAGCAGGATGTGCTCGCCGACCGCGACGCGATGCAGTTCGAGGTTGCCCTCGCGCTCCAGCACGGCGATGAGCGAGAAGTCGCTGGTGCCGCCGCCGACGTCGACCACCAGGATGACGTCGCCCGGGCGCACCTGCTGGCGCCAGGCGCCGCCGCTGGCCTCGATCCAGCTGTAGAGCGCCGACTGCGGCTCCTCGAGCACCGTGAGCGAGCGGCAGCCGGCGTTGCGGGCGGCCTCGACCGTCAGCTCGCGCGCCGCCGGATCGAAGGACGCGGGAATCGTCACCGTCACATCCTGCTCGGAGAACGGCGCCTCCGGATGGGCATGGTCCCAGGCGTTGCGGACGTGCTCGAGATAGCGCGTCGAGGCATCCAGGGGCGACACGCGCGCGACCTCGCTCGGCGCGTCGTGCGGCAGGATCGCCGCGCGCCGGTCGACGCCGGGATGGCACAGCCAGCTCTTGGCGCTGGAGACCAGCCGGATCGGCGTCGTCGCGCCGCGCGAGCGCGCCAGCTCGCCCACCACCTGGGTGCCATCGGCCGCCCAGGGCAGCGCCAGGTCGCCCGGCGCGAGTTCGTCGGCATGCGGCAGGTAGAGGAAGGACGGCAAGAGCGGCAGTGCTTCCACCGCGCCGGGCGCGGTCAGCTGCGGGATCGGCAGCGTGCCGTGCGCCGTGGCCTCGCCGTCGCTGCCGGCGATGTCGACATAGGCCAGCGCGCTGTGCGTGGTGCCCAGGTCGATGCCGATCGAATAGCGCGGCGCGCTCACAGCTCGACCTCGGCCGGCGCGACGATGCGCGCGTCGTGGCGCTCGGCGAGGCGCGGCAGGCGGACCTCGGTGGCGCGCCAGCCGCGATGCGCGAGCTGGCCGGAGAACGGCGGCTGGCCGACCACGTTGCCGGTCACGCGCACGGCGGCGGCATCGAAGCCCGGCTGCAGGGTGACGCGGGCGCCCTCGGCCTCGTCGCGCACCGGCACCAGCGTGAAGTGCTCGCGCAGGACGCGGGCGCAGCCCTCGTGCACCAGGCGGGCGGCGGCGCCGATCTGGGCATCGGCATAGCCGGTCAGGTCCTCGCCGACGAAGTCGATCAGGCGGGCATCGCGCTGCAGCAGCGCGAGCAGCTGGAGCGCGGCGTCGGGGCCGTTCTCGCGCAGCACCGGCGGTGGCGGCGGCGGCGCAGCCACCGGCGCGGCGGCGACCGGTGCGGGCGCGGGCGCCACGACCGGGGTCGATGGCATCGGCGCGATGGCGCCATCGCGCAGCGCGACATAGCGCGCGGCCAGGCCGCCATTGGCCATGAGACTGAAGAAGGCGCCGAAGGCGAGCGGAATGCGGCTGAGCAGCGAGAGCTGGGCGCCGTCGGGGGAGGAGGGTTGAGGGCTGTTCATTGGTTGCTCCAGATCGGCCGCGCGCGCGGCCGTCGTCGGGATGGCCGATGGCCTGACCGGGCTGCGGACGCGGAACGCGGGACCGGGCCTCGGATCGGGATCGCCGACGGATGGGGAATGCGGCGCCGCAGTGTAGTTGAGGCCCGCAAGTCCACGGCGCGCCGCGGGCGTTGCGCCCCGACTATTCGAAACGGATCAGATAGCTGAGCGAGCCGAACATCTGCCGGCCGCTGCTGGTCACCAGCGGATCGGTGGTGCGCACCGCGAAGGTCAGCGACGAGCGCCCCCAGCCATAGGCCAGCCCCAGGGTGCCGGCCGTGCGCTCGCGCCGCAGGCGGGCCTCGTCGCCCAGTCCCATGTGATGCAGCACGCGGTCGACCGACACGCCGGCGAAGACGAACCATCCGGCGCCCACGACGAAGGGGTCGACGCTGTAGCCGTTGACCACCGCCGCCGGATAGCTGCGCGACAGGCCGGTGCCGTAGCGCAGCAGCAGGCTCGCGCCGAGCGTGCTCTCCAGGTTGCCGAGCGTGCCGCCGGCCTGGACGATGGCATCGGCGCTGGCGCCGCCGGCCACGCCCGGCGTGCTCGCGAAGCGCCAGGCCCGGGCGCGCTCCAGCCCCACCAGCGGGCGGTTGGAGATCTGGGTGTCCCAGCCCTGCGGCGCGGTCGAGCCCGTCAGACGATGGATGGTGCGCTGGACCTGTTCGGCGCCGGCGCCCGGCCCGATCAGGCCGAGGCTGACGGCGGCGACGTCGACCGTCTCGTCGTTGCGCGCCACCTGGGCCGAGCGCAGCATCAGGAAGCCCGCATACGGCGCATCGGTCGGATCGGGCACGCGGCGCGAGATGTCCTTGGGCGTCACGATGCCCTGGCCGAACGACACCGCCGTCAGCACCGCGTCGGACACCCCCAGCAGCGAGGCCACCGGCCCGACCAGCACGCCCGGGGCGATGCCCGCCTCGCCCGGCGCCGCGACCCGCAGGCTGGAGAGATAGATGCCATTGGTGTAGCCACCGCCATCGCGTCCGAGGAACAGGTCGTTCTGGAACAGCAGCGCGCCATAGCGCTCCTCGGCCAGCGCCTGGGTGGCCAGGCCCTGCAAAGCCAGGAGGCCCAGGCCCAGCAGCAGCGGGAGGCGACGGTGCCAGGTGCCCAGGCGCGCGCGCCGCGGGATCGAGTGGGAGGCGAAACGGAGGTCGGTCGAGGAATTCATGCGGACGCGTGAAGAGATGTGTCTTTCTGTGAACCGGCGAGCGTATCGCCATCCGCGCCGGCTCCGCCCGGATCGCCGACTAACCAGCACGGAAGCGACGGGAACACCCTTGGCGGGGGCGATCGGCCCGCGCCGACGGGCAGCCGATGGCCATCGCGGTGCGCCACGCCTCATCGGGGTGCCCGACGCACCGAGGTGCGCTCCAGGCACCCCGGCCGCTCCCGCGCGCCACGGGTTCCAGGGCATCGCCAAGCACTTCCAAAGCTGGCACACAACCTGCTAAATACCCTGCTCAGATATTCGAAATATCTTCTTAATATATTTAAATGCCGGCCCCGACGGGCTGGTGGTTCCTTCCCTTCGACCCTCATCACGTTCAGGAGCATCCATGACCCAAGCCCGCTGGCAAGGCATCTTCCCCGCCATCACCACCAAGTTCCATCCCGACGAGCGCATCGACGCCGAGGGCACCGCCCGCCACATCGACTTCCAGATCCGCAACGGCATCCATGGCCTGGTGACCTGCGGTTCGCTCGGCGAGGCCAGCACGCTGTCGCTGGAGGAGAAGCTCACGGTGGCGAAGATCGCGCTGGAGGCGGCCGATGGCCGCATCCCCGTGCTGGCCAACGTCTCGGAGACCAGCACGCGCGAGGCCCTGCGCTACATCGAGGGCGCCAACGCGCTGGGCGTGGCCGGCTACATGGTCATGCCGTCGGTGATCTACGTGGCCGATGCGCGCGAGGCGATGGCCAACGTGCGCGCCATGGCCGAGGCCGCGCAGAAGCCGGTGATGGTCTACAACAACCCGGTGGCCTACCGGGTCGACCTGAAACCGGCGCACATGCTCGAGCTGGCCGACTGCGAGTGGATCGTCGCGGTCAAGGAGAGCACCGACGACATCCGCCGCATCACCGACCTGCGCAACCTGCTGGGCACGCGCTACCAGATCTTCTGCGGCGTCGACGACCTCGCCTACGAGGCCCTGGCGCTGGGCGCGGACGGCCTGCTCGCCGGCGTCGGCTGCGCCTTCCCGCGCGAGACCGTGGCGCTCTACGACCTCATGAAGCAGCAGCGCTTCGCCGAGGCCCTCAAGCTCTACCAGTGGATGACGCCCATGCTGCACCTGGACGTGTCGACCAAGCTGGTGCAGAACCTCAAGCTGATCGACCTGCTCGTGGGTGTCGGCAGCGAGCACATGCGCCGCCCGCGCCTGCCGCTGATCGGCGAGGAGCGCGCCTTCATCGAGGGCATCGTGGCCCGGGCGCTGGCCACGCGGCCGACCCAGTACCAGTCGATCGACTGATCCGGCCGCCGCCTCCTCCGCCGCCGCCGTCACCTCCTCCCAGGACCCCACCATGCCCGAACCCACCTCCGGCGCCCGGCGCCTCGCCCGCGCGGTGCTCGACGCCTCGGACGCCATCCTGCGCTGCGAGCGCCATCTGCTGACCGCGCTGATGGGCGGCCTGGTGGCGCTGATCCTGCTCAACGTGGTGACGCGCTACACCGGCATGCCGCTCTACTGGGTGGACGAGGCCTCGGTCTACGCCGTCGTCTGGCTGACCTTCATCGGCGCCTCGGCCATGACGCGCCTGCGCATGGACTTCGCGGTGACGCTGTTGACCGACAAGCTCGGCGAGCGCGCCGCGCGCGTGGCGCGGTCCTGCGCCTCCTTCGGGGTGGTGGCGCTGGGCCTGGGCCTGCTGGCGATGTGCTGGGTCTGGATGGATCCGGTGGGCATCGCGCGCCATGGCTTCGACGCCCGGGAGTACGCGGCGGAATCCTTCAACTTCCTCTACACCGAGCGTTCGCAGACCCTCGAGTGGCCGATCTGGGCGGTGCAGCTGATCCTGCCGCTGTTCGCCCTGACGCTGACCGTGCATGCGATCGCCAACCTGCTGGAGGACCTCGGCCTGCAGCCCCGGCGCGCGCATCCCGAGTTCGACATCGCCAACGCCGACGTGGTGAACTGATCATGCTGACCTCCGGCTTCTTCCTGCTGATCATGCTGGTGGGCGTGCCCATCGGCGCCTGCCTGTGCCTGGCGGGCATCGTCTACATCCTGGACTCCGGCGCGCCGGTGCTGTTCCAGTCCTATCCACTGCAGATGTTCGCGGGCGTCGACAGCTATGGCCTGATCGCGATCCCGCTGTTCATCCTGATCGGCGAGATCATGAACGGCGGCGGCATCACCCAGCGGCTGGTGGACATGACGCTGGCCTTCATCGGCTCGGTCAAGGGCGGCCTGGCCTACGTCAACATCCTGGCCAACATGCTGGTCTCGTCGATCATCGGCTCGGCCACCGCGCAGGTGGCGATCATGAGCCAGATCATGGTGCCGGAGATGGAGAAGAAGGGCTACGACAAGACCTTCGCCGCCGGCCTCACCGTGTATGGCGGCATGCTCGGGCCGATCATCCCGCCCTCGGTGATGTTCGTGGTCTACAGCGTGCTGGCGCAGGTCGCGGTGGGCGACATGCTGATCGCGGGCATCGTGCCGGGCGTGGTCCTGACGGTGCTGTTCTTCGTCGTCATCGCATTGATGGGCTTCATCTACGACTATCCGCGCACCGAGCGGCGCACGCTGCGCCAGCGCGTGCGCACCGTCGTCACCTCCTGCCCGACGCTGCTGATCCCGCTGGTGATCGTCGGCTCCATCCTCACCGGCTTCGCCAACCCGACCGAGGCGGCGGCCGTGGGCGCGCTGGCCGCCGTGCTGGTCGGGCGCTACGTGACGCGCGAGTTCCGCTTCTCGATGATGCCGGCGATCCTGCTGAAGTCGGCCATCTACTCGGCCGTGGTGCTGTTCCTGGTGGCGGCGGCGGCGGTGTTCTCGTGGCTGCTGATCTACGGCAAGGTGCCGCAGGCGACCGCCGCCTGGATCCAGACCGTCGCCAAGGACCCGGTGAGCTTCCTGCTCCTGACCAACCTGATCCTGCTGGTCATCGGCACCGTCATCGACGGCATCCCGGGCCTGATCATGACGGTGCCGATCCTGCTGCCCATCGCCACCGAGATCTATGGCATCGACCCGCGCCACTTCGGCGTCGTGGTGGTGGTCAACCTGGTGCTGGGGCTGATGACGCCCCCCGTGGGCCTGAGCTTCTTCGTCGCCGCCGCCGTCACCGGGGCCAAGCCGGGAAAGATGTTCATCGTCACGCTGCCGTTCTTCCTCATCTGCTGCCTGGCGCTGGTCCTGCTGTCGATCTTCCCGAGCCTGTCGCTGGCCCTGCTCTGAGCGACATCGCGCCGGCCCGCCCCCTTCCCGTCCCACTCGTCCACCCACCCACCCACCCATCGGAGCATCGCATGACCCTCTCCCGCCGACATTTCGTCCAGGTCGCCACCGCCGGGCTCGCCGCCTCGGCCGCCGTCATCGCCCCGCGCGTGCGCGCCGCCGCCGCCAAGGAGTTCCGGCTGGGGCTCATCACGCCCGCCGGCCACTCGTGGAACCGGGCCGCGCTGGCCTTCGGCGAAGCGCTCAAGAAGGCCAGCGACGGCCGCATGACGGTCACCGTGTTCCATTCCGGCCAGCTCGGCAACGAGTCGGCCATGATGCAGCAGCTGCAGTCGGGCGCCCTCGACATGGGCTGGATCCAGGCGGCCGAACTCGGCTCGCGGGTCGCCAGCGTGGCGGCCATCAATGCGCCCTACCTGGTACGCTCGACCACCAACGTCGCCTCGCTGGTGCGCACGCCCGCGGCGCTGAAGCTGCTCGACGTGCTGCCGCGCGAGACCGGCACCATCGGCCTGGGCTGGGGCATCACCGGCATGCGCGTGGTCTTCGCCACCCGGCCGATCGCCTCGCCGACCGACCTCAAGGGCATGAAGCTGCGCATCAACCCGACGCCGGTCTATCGCGACTTCTATTCCATGCTGGGCGCCGCGCCGACCCCGATCCCGACGCCGGCCGTGTTCGACGCCATGTCCAACGGCCAGGTCGACGGCCTCGAGGCCGACATCGAGTTCTCCTGGAACGCCCGCTTCGACAAGGTCTCGAAGGTGATGCTGCCGATGAACGCCCTGTTCATGCCCTTCGCGCCGCTGGTCTCGGGCCGCATCTGGCAGACGCTCGACGCCAAGGACAAGGCGTTGATCACCGACCTGGTCAAGCAATCGCTCGACGCCCAGATCCGCGACATCGTGACCACCGAGCTCGGCCTGATCGAGAAGTTCAGGGCCAGCGGCATCCCGATCCGGCCCGACACCGGCTACGACCCGGCCCCGGTCATCGCCCAGTTCGACAAGCTGTGGCTGCCCAAGGCGCCGGCGATCGCCGAGCTGCGCCGCATCGGCGCCACGCTGTAGCACCCCCGCTCCTCGCGGGGCACGCACCGATGGGACAATGCGTCCCCCTCCTGCTCCTTCCGGACCGCACTTGCCCGATCGTCACCCGATGCCCGTCGTCGCCACGTCTCTCCCCGCCGCGCCCCGGCGCCGTGCCGCCGACATCGCCTACGACGCCATCGAGTCGCTGATCGCCACCCTGCAGCTGGCCCCCGGCAGCCCGGTGGTCGAGGCCGAGATCGCCGAGCGCACCGGCCTGGGTCGCACGCCGGTGCGCGAGGCGCTGCTGCGCATGAGCTCGGTGGGCCTGATCGACCAGCAGCCGCGGCGCGGCCTGCTGGTCTCCAGCATCGACCTGGCCGACCACCTCGACGTCATCCAGACGCGGCGCGTGCTCGAGTGCCTGATCGCATCGTGCACCGCGCGCCGCGCGACCGCCGCGCAGCGCAAGGAGATCGTGCGCCATGCCGAGAAGATGGCCAAGGAGGCGGCGCGCGGCCACCTCGACGCCTACATGCTGGCCGACCACGAACTCGACCGCATCACCCACCAGGCCTGCCGCAACCAGTCGGCCGTGACCAGCGTGACGCCGCTGATCGTGCAGTGCCGCCGCTTCTGGTATGCCTACCAGCACGAGGGCGACATCGTCGAGGCCGCCGCCGCCCATGTCGAGCTGGCCGGCGGCATCGCCACCGGCGACGAGGCGGCCGCCATCGCCGGCGCCAATCGCCTGCTCGACTACCTGGAGCGCTTCGCCCGGCGGGTGATCGACAACTGAGCGGCGGATGAGCGAGCCGGCGGGCGGACGGGCGACGCGACCCGGCGCCCGCGCCGGCTCAGGCCAGCGGCAGGCCGACGTAGTTCTCCGCCAATGCGGTCGCCGCCGCGCGCGAGTCCACGATGTAGCCGAGCTCGGCCTCCTGCATGCGCTGGCCGAAGTCGCCGGTGTCCGGGAAGCGATGCGTGAGCGAGGTGAACCACCACGAGAAGCGCTCGGCGCGCCAGACCCGGCGCAGACAGCGCTGCGAATAGCCGTCGATGCCGGCGCTGTCGGCATCGGCATAGAAGCCGCGCAAGGCCTCGAACAGGAAGCCGACGTCGGAGGCCGCCAGGTTCAGTCCCTTGGCGCCAGTCGGCGGCACGATGTGGGCCGCGTCGCCGGCCAGGAACAGACGGCCGAAGCGCATCGGCTCGGTCACCGAGCTGCGCAGCGGCGCGACGCTCTTCTCGATCGACGGTCCGGTGACCAGGGCCTCGCGCGCCGCCGGGTCGAGCCGGGCGCGCAGCTCGTCCCAGAACGCCTCGTCGCTCCAGCGCGCCACGTCGGTGTCCACCGGCACCTGCACGTAGTAGCGGCTGCGCGTCGCGCTGCGCATGCTGCACAGCGCGAAGCCGCGTGGCGTGTGGGCGTAGATCAGTTCGTGCGAGACCGGCGGCGTGTCGGCCAGCACGCCCAGCCAGCCGAACGGATAGACCTTCTCGTAGGTCCTGGCGGCGCCGGCCGGCACGCTGCGCCGGCTGACGCCGTGATAGCCGTCGCAGCCGGCGATGAAGTCGCAACGCAAGGTGCGCGCGACGCCACCGGTCGTGAAGCGCACCTCCGGCGCGGTGCCATCGAAATCGTGCAGGCTGACATCGGCCGCCTGGTAGTGGGTGACGAGACCGGCGGCGGCGCGGGCCGCCATCAGGTCGCGCGTGACCTCGGTCTGGCCATACACCATCACGCGGCGGCCACCGGTCAGCGCGTGCAGGTCGATGCGATGGCGGCGCCCCTCGAACAGCAGCTCGATGCCGTCGTGCGGCAGGCCCTCGCGCCGCGCCGTGGCGCCGACGCCGGCGCGGTCGAGCAGGTCGAGCGTGGTCTGCTCCAGCACGCCGGCGCGGATGCGGCCCAGCACGTAGTCGGCGCTCTGCCGCTCGAGGATGACGTTGTCGATGCCGGCGGCGTGCAGCAGCTGGCCGAGGAGCAGTCCGGCCGGGCCGGCGCCGATGATGGCGACTTGGGTGCGCATGGGAGGTCTCCGTCTGGGGGGGAAGGCAGGTCGGCGAGGAAGGATGGCGGCCGGGCGGCCGTTGCGTCGACCTTAGACCCAAGCGCGCGGCCCGGCATGCCGACGCGATGGGTTTTGCGCGATCATCGCAACGCCTGCGCGATGATCGCGCAGAGCTTTCCCCGCGCCCGGACTTCGGGCCGGTCCGCCTCCCTCCCTCACGACCCGACGACCCGATGACCCGTCCGACCGAAGCCCCGACCACCATCGCCCCGGCCGATCTCATCGCCGGCATGGCCAAGGGCATGGCGGTGCTGGAGAGCTTCGACACCCAGCGCCAGCGGCTCAACGCCACCCTGGCGGCCCAGCGCGCCGGCCTGACGCGCGCCGCCGCCCGGCGCCATCTGCTGACGCTGGCGCACCTGGGCTACCTGGAGACCGACGGCAGCCATTTCTGGCTCTCCGCCAAGGTGCTGCGCTTTTCCGGCAGCTACCTGGCCTCGGCCCGGCTGCCGCGCGTGGCGCAGCCGACGCTCAACCACCTGGCCGCGCTGACGGGGGAATCGTTCTCGGTCGTCGTGCCCGACGGCCACGAGGTCGTGATCGTGGCGCGAAGCGGCCCGCCCGGCGCGACCGCGCGCGCGCTGGCGCATGGCCTGCACCTGGGCGCCCGGCTGCCGGCGCATGCCACCTCGACCGGCCACGTGCTGCTGGCCGCCCTGTCGCGCCAGGCCCTGGATGCCTGGTGCGAGGGCGCCACGCTGCCGCGCCTGACGGCCCACACGCCGACCCGGGCGGCGGCCCTGCGCCGGGGCATCGCCCGGGCGCGCCGGCAGGACTGGTATCTGGCCAGCGAGACCCACGAGATCGGCGTCCATGCGCTGGCCGTGCCCTTGCGCGATGCCAGCGGCCGGACCGTCGCCGCGCTGAATGTCGTCGCCGTCGCCGTGCCGCCGGACCTCGAGCGCTGGCGGGAGCGCCTGCTGCCGCTGCTGCAGGACGCGGCGCAGGAACTGCGCGGCCTGCTCTGAGGCGATGGGCGAGGCGCGCCGGACCACCGCCGCAGCGGGATGCCGGCCGGATGCCTCAGGACTTGCCCATCTGCTTGGCCGCCGCCAGGGCGGCCCGCAGATTGGCGGCGGCACGCCGCTTGCGCAGCCGCACCAGCAGCATCGCCAGGCCGACGCGCGTGGCGACCGAGACCAGCGCGATCAGCAGGCCGACCCGGATCACCTCCCGTTCGCGCTCCTGGGCCACGGCCTGGCGCGCCCGCAGCAGGGTGCGCTCGGCGGTGCCCACGAGCGCGACCTCGCGCCGCACGTCGTCCATGAGTTCCTTGCCGGTGCCGCTGGCCACATCGCTGGCGGCGGTCCGGAAGCCCGAGGCGCGGCGCAGCACGATGGTGCGGCCCAGTTCGGCCAGCTTGGCATCCACCAGCGTCTCCAGCCGGGCGATGCGGATCGACTGGGTCGTGCTCTCCGCCGTCAGGTCGCGCAACCGGGCCAATGTCGGCGCCAGGGCCGTCACGGCCTCGACATAGGGCGCCAGATAGCCGTCCTGCCCGGTGATGATGAAGCCACGCTGCCCGGTCTCGGCATCCTGCAGCGAGATGAACAGCTGGTTCAGCGTCTCCAGCACCTGGTGCGTCTGCTCGATGCGCTCGCGGCCGATCGCGATCTCGGTGTGGAGGTTGTAGGAGAGATAGGCCCCGACCAGGATCACCACCGTCATCGGCGCGGCGGAGATCGCCGACCAGGCCACCACGCGCTTGGGCGGGATGTGCCAGAGGCGGGGTCGCCGCGCGCCCGCCAGCGCCGCGACCTGCCGGCGTGGCCAGCCGGGCCACCAGGGCAGGCGCGGGAACTTGGCGATGGCGGGAAGGACGGCCATGGTGATGCGTGGGACGAGGGG
>Ga0308164_10004410_pt1 | contig 11906 bp, 11 predicted proteins | sample PhyTR2_FD_201031 | JGI IMG/M metagenome (GOLD analysis project Ga0308164, IMG submission 201031) | Phyllosphere microbial communities from UC Gill Tract Community Farm, Albany, California, United States - DLSLT.R2 | ecosystem: Host-associated > Plants > Phyllosphere > Unclassified | place: USA... | reverse complement strand
GGCGGTCGCCCGGCCGGTTGTCCTCGGGCAGGAAGCTGATGCTGGCGCCGGCGCAGGGCGAGGTGTCGAGCGATCGCAGCCACAGCCAGCTCGCGGGCGCGGCGAGCGTCGTCAGGGCCAGGCGCTCGCCCATCAGCCGGCGCAGGTGGACGATGTCCTGCGTGGCCTCGGCGGTGCGCACGACGATGGCCTGGTGCGGCGGCAGCTCGACACCCTCGCGGCGCCGCCGGTCGAGCGTCCACTGCAGCTCGATCGCGCGCACGCCGCGCTGGCGCGACCGCAGCCAGACCTGCAGCGCGCCGAGCAGCCGCTGCGCGGCCCACATCAGTTCGGGCGCGGTCTCGGCCAGGGCGGGCAATTCGAGCTTCTGCTCGAAGGCCTCGGGCAGCGTCAGCCAGGCATGGCGCTCCGGCCGCAGGCCCCAGGCGACGTCGAGCGCCTCGCGCAGCCCGGGGCCGAAACGCCGCGACAGGCCGGCGCGCGGCAGCGCCGCCACGTCGCCCCAGGTGGTGCAGCCCATGCGCGCGAGCAGGTCGAGCCGGTCGCGCGCCGCCGTCAGCGTGTGCAGCGGCAGGGCCGCGGGGATGTCGGCCGGTGGCTGGCGCCCGCTGGCGAACAGGCGCAGGCGCGCCAATGCGATCGGCGCGGTGGCGCCCAGGACCTTCTGGAGCCGGTGCAGCGGCACCGGGTTGGAGGCGTCGAGCTGGCGCAGGAGCTGCTGCCGTCCGCCCCACAGGCGTTCGCAGGCCGAGACCTCCAGCACCAGCGCCTCGTCGAGCCAGGCCACGCGTGGCGTGAACTGCAGGGCCCACCAGCCGAGGGCCTCGGGCGACAGGATGGGCGATGGCGCGGCGTGGCCGACATCCGGCGGCGGGACCGTCGCCGGCTCCGCGTCCGCCGGTGGCGCGGCCGCGATCTCAGCCTGCCACCGCAATGCGATCCACTGCATCGAGCGGCCCTCCTTCGAGGTGCTGCGGATGGGGGATGTCGGAGGGCGCGGGCGCCTGGCGTCCGCGCCGGCGCCGCAGCGTGGCACGCAGCAATGCCGCCAGCCGCTCGCCACGGGCCGGCAGCGCCAGGGGCGTCGCCAGCGGCGGACCGCGACGCTTGAGCACGTCGACCTCCATGCGGCCGGCCTGGTCGGCGTGGACGGCATGGACGGCCCGACCGGCGAGGCCGGCAACGCCGCCCCCCCGGCGCGGCTGCGCATCGGGCGCGCCCGCATGATCGAAGTCGTCGTCCGTCGACCACGACTGCAGCCGCGTCCGCTGGCGTTCCTGCGCCGGCACGGACACCGGCACGAAGCGCAGTCGCAAGCGTGCCGGCGAGGCCATCCGGGCCTGGGCCTCGGGCCTGAAGACGAACAGCAGGTTCTCGTGCTGCGCCGCCGCCAGCTGCAGCCGGCGCAGGTCGCTGGCGCGCGCCTGGGGCAGCCAGGCCAGCACGGCCGCGACGTCGGCGCAGCGCAGGGCCTGCTCGCAGGCCCAGGAGCGGGCGACGGCGCCCTCGCCACGGATCCACAACAGGGTCTCGGCCGGCAATCCGCCGGCGGCGATGGCCGGGACGAAGGGCACCTGCGGCGCTCCCACCAGCACCACCCGGCCCCCATGCCGACGCACCGCGAGCGCCAGGGCGGGCAGCAACAGCTGCCAGACCTGGGCCTCGGGCACCGCCTGCAGGACCTCGGTCAGCGCGCCGATCGGCCAGCCGCCCCCGGGCAGTTGCGCATCGAGGGCGACATGGCCGGTGGAGACCACCCGGGTCTCGGCCGTGGCCAGTTCGTCACCGCGCCAGACGTCGGACCGCGTGAGCGGCGGCGGGACTTTCGGAGCGAGTGAAGGGAAGGCCATGATCGAATGAAGGATTTAACTGTATTTTTATACAGTATCCCGATCCGAAGCAAGCGCTTCTCGGTGCGACGTCGCTCCTCACCTCCCCGGGGCGCGTCGGAAAGCCTTCAATCCTTCACCGGATCGTGGCCCCAGTTCATGAGCGAATAGCGCCACGGCGTGGTTTCGATGTCGCCCTCGGGGCGCTGCGCCAGGTGCCGGTGCACATAGCCCACCACCTTGGCCATGTGCTGCAGATCGGCCCGGGTGCGCTTGTCCTTGCGTTTGCCGAGGATGTCCACGATGCGCCGGCCCGAACGGTGGCCGACCGACTCGCCTGCCCCCGAGGCCGACCAGCCGACGGTCTTCGACTCGCGGGTCCTGAGCCATTTGCCGAGTTGCGCGGCGGTCATGTTGACGACGTCGTCGAAGTCGGTGGTGATCTTCTGCTGCTTGTCTTTGGCGGGTGACTTGGAGTCCATCGGGTTCTCTCGGAGGGCATGGTTCATGGGAGGAAACGAGCCATGACCATCGTGTCGCGCCGCACGGGAGGCGCGTCGGTTCGAGGCGGATGGACGTGTCAGCGAAACGCACGACAGGACGGCGTGGCCGTCTCCCCGAGGGCAGCGGCCCGGGGTCGTCCACGCCGCTGCGCCGGCTCGCCTCAGCGCGCCGCGCCGAAGCGGAAGCTGGACACCGCGATGCCGCCCATGAAGGCGTCCTCGTGATAGATGCGTTCGCCGGTCTCGCCCTCGGCCGCGCCGGCGGCCACCATCAGCGGGATCAGGTGCTCCTCGCGCGGATGCGCCAGCCGCGCGGCCGGGGCCCGCTCCCAGGCCACGAGCGCGGCATCGCGTCGTGCCGGCGGCGTGCGCACCACCGCCTGGTCGAGCCAGTCGTCGAACGCGTGCGAGGCGTCCTTCGCGCGCGGGCCGAAGTTGCGCAGGTTGTGATAGCTCAGGCCGCTGCCGATGATCAGCACGTCCTCGCGACGCAAGGGCGCCAGCGCCCGGCCCAAGGCCAGGTGCTCGGCCGGATCGAGGCCGCGCCGCAGCGACAGCTGCACCACGGGCACGTCGGCCTGGGGCCGGATCACGGCCATCGGCGAGAAGGTGCCGTGGTCGAAGCCGCGCTCGGCATCGAGCGCCGCCGGCAGGCCGGCCCCGGCGATCAGCGACCGCACGCGGTGCGCGAGCGCGGGGTCGCCGGGCGCGGCATAGCGCACCTCGTAGGTATGGGCCGGAAAGCCGCCGTAGTCGTAGATCATCGGCGGCGCGGCGTGGCCCTGCACCGTGAAGGCATCGGCCTCCCAGTGCGCCGACACCATCAGGATGGCGCGCGGCGCGTGGCCGATCTGGCGCGGGATGTCGGCCAGCGAGGCGGCGAGGCGGTCGTAGGCGGCGCCGCTCTGCTCCCTCATCCACGGCCACGGGCCGCCGCCATGCGAGATGAAGTAGGTCGGCAGCACGCGGGCCGGCGGGGCGGCGGAAGATGGCATGGTCATGGCGGGGCTCCTGGTTGCAGCCAGTCTAGGTATTTCCCCTGAGGAAATCGATGGCCTACTATTCATGCTTTCGTTTCCTGGCAAGAAATCATCATGGATCGGCTCACCAGCCTGCGCGTGTTCCGCGAAGTCGTCGATGCGGGCAGCTTCTCGATCGCCGCCGATCGGCTGTCGATCTCCGCGCCGATGGTCAGCAAGCACATCGCGCAGCTGGAGAAAGCGCTGGGCGCGCGGCTGCTCCATCGCAGCAGCCGGCACCTGAGCCTGACCGAGGCCGGCGCGACCTGGCACGCGCAGAGCGCGCAGGCCCTGGACATGCTCGATGCCGCCGAGGCCGCCATCGGCCAGCGCCACGCGGCGCCGCGCGGCCGGCTCAAGGTCAGCGCGCCGGTGTGGTGCGCCACGCCCTGCTTCGCCGACGCGCTGGCCACCTTCCGCCAGCGCTGCCCCGAGGTGCTGGTCGACATGCACCTGGAGAACCGCAAGGTCGACCTGGCCGCCGATGGCTACGACCTCGCGCTGCGCGCCACGCAGGAGCCCTCGCCGGCGCTGATCGCCCGGCCGCTGTGCCGCGTGCGCTTCCACCTGGTGGCCGCGCCCGCCGCCCTGGCGCGCGATGGCACGCCGGTGCTGCCGTCCGACCTGGCGCGCCAGGGCGCCATCGTGCCGAGCTATGTCGAGCTCGAGGGCCACGCGATCCAGGGTCCCGACGGCCGCTCCGCGCCACTGCAGCTGTCGCCCGTGCTGCGCTCCGACGACACCACGCTGTCGCTGCATGCCGTGCGCGCGGGCATGGGACTGGCCTTCCTGCCCGAATGGCTGGTCGACGAGGACCTGGCGCGCGGGATCCTGGTGCGCGTGCTGCCCGGCTGGAGCGCGCCCCCCGTCACGCTGTTCGCCGTCTACGCCAGCCGGCAGTACATGGCGCCCAAGCTGCGCAGCTTCATCGATTTCCTGGGCGAACGCCTCACCCGCGCGGCGACCGGGCCACAGGCCCAGGATGGTCCCGATGCGCGCGCGGCGCATATCGCGCAGGATCGGCCGACCCGGGTCGTATCCGCTTGAGTTCCCACCCCTCCGATCACTCCCGTTCCCAACCTCCTCTTCATTCCTCCCTGTTCACCATGTCCCTTCAATATTCCCGGATCGGCGTCATCGGCGCCGGCGCCATGGGCCGCGGCATCGCCCAGATCGCCGCGCAGGCCGGCAGCGAGGTGCTGCTGCTCGACAGTTTCGAAGGCGCCGCCGCGCGCGGGCGCGACGCGGTCCTCGCGCAGTGGGACAAGCTGCGCGAGAAAGGCCGGCTCGACGAGGCGCAGGCCGCCGCGCAGGGCGCGCGCCTGAGGGTCGCCGCCTCGATGGCCGACCTGGCCGACTGCGACCTCGTGGTCGAGGCGGTGGTCGAGGACCTCGGCGTCAAGCGGGCGATCTTCAAGGAACTCGAGGCGGTGGTCGGCCCCACGGCCACGCTGGCGACCAACACCTCGTCGCTGTCGGTCACGGCCATCGCCGCCGGGCTGGCGCATCCGGAACGCATCGCCGGCTTCCATTTCTTCAACCCGGTGCCGCTGATGAAGGTGGTGGAGGTGGTGGCGGGCTTCCGCACCGCGACCGAGGTCTGCCGGCGCCTGGCCGCCTATGCCACCGAGATGGGCCACAGCGCGGTGCAGGCCCAGGACACGCCGGGCTTCATCGTCAACCACGCCGGGCGCGGCTTCGGCACCGAGGCGCTGCGCATCGTCGGCGAGGGCGTGGCCGATTTCGCCACCATCGACCGCATCCTGAAGGACCAGGCGGGCTTCCGCCTCGGCCCCTTCGAGCTGATGGACCTGACGGCGCTGGACGTCTCGCATCCGGTCATGGAATCGATCTATCGCCAGTACTACGACGAGCCGCGCTTCCGCCCCAGCGTGATCACGGCGCAGCGCCTGGCCGCCGGCGCGCTCGGGCGCAAGACCGGCCACGGCTTCTACGACTATGCCGATGGCGTGCAGCAGGTGGCGCCCGAGGCGCCGGCGCCGGTGGTGGACGAACCGCCGACGGTCTGGATCTCGCCGCGCGCGGCCCGGCGCGCCGAGCTGATCAAGCTGGTGCACACCCTCGGCGCGCGACTGGAGACCGGCGCCACGCCCTCGGCGTCGGCACTGATCCTGGTCGCGCCGCTGGGCTTCGACGTCACCACCGTGGCCGCCGTCGAACGGCTCGACGCCACGCGCACCGTCGGCATCGACCTGCTGGTCGAGGATGCCGCCACACGGCGCCGCGTGCTGGCCACCAACCCGGCCACGCGGCGCGACATGCGCGATGCCGCGCATGCGCTGTTCGCGCGCGACGGCAAGGCCGTCAGCGTGATCCGCGACAGCGGCGGCTTCGTGACGCAGCGCGTGATCGGCACCATCGTCAACATCGCCGCCGACATGTGCCAGCAGCGCGTGTGCTCGCCGGCCGACCTGGAGACCGCCGTGCGCCTGGGCCTGGGCTATCCGCGCGGCCCGCTGGCCATGGGCGACCTGTACGGGCCGACCAACATGCTGGAGGTGCTGTTCAACCTGCAGACCGTCTATGGCGATCCGCGCTATCGCCCGAGCCCGTGGCTGCGCCGGCGCGGCGCCCTCGGCCTGAGCCTGATGCACGAGGAAGACTGAGCCACCCCATGACCGCCGAACTCAAGAGCACCACCGAGGGCCGCACCATGGTGCTGACCCTGTCCAACCCGAGCCAGCGCAACGCGCTCGGCCCGGCCATCTACGCCGCCGGCATCGAGGCGCTCAACGGCGCCGAGGGCAGCACCGAGATCCGCAGCGTCGTCATCGTCGGCGAAGGCGCCTGGTTCTGCGCCGGCGGCTCGCTGCAGCGCCTGCGCGACAACCGGCGCGAGGCGCCCGCCGTGCAGGCCGAGAGCATCGACGCATTGCACAACTGGATCGACTCGATCCGCGCCTTCCCCAAGCCGGTCATCGCCGCCGTCGAGGGCGCCGCGGCGGGCGCGGGCTTCTCGCTCGCGCTGGCCTGCGACTTCGTGGTGGCGGCGCGCGACGCGATCTTCGCGGCGTCGTACAGCAACGTCGGCCTGACGCCCGATGGCGGCCTGAGCTGGCACCTGGCGCGCGCCCTGCCGCGCCAGCTCGCCGGCGAATGGCTGATGTGCGGCGACCGCCTGGGCGCGCAGCGCCTGCACGAGGCCGGGCTGGTCAACCAGCTCGCCGACAGCGGCCAGGCGCTGGCCACGGCACTGGCGCTGGCACAGCGTCTCAACGAACGCGCGCCCAACGTGCTGGCGAGCCTGAAGGAACTGCTCACCGAGGCCCCCGGCGCGACGCTCGCCGGTCAGCTCGCGCAGGAGCGCGACCATTTCGTGCGCAACCTGCACCATCCCAACGCCGGCATCGGCATCGAGGCCTTCCTGGCGCGCGAGAAGCCGCGCTACCCATGAGGGCCCGGCCCGCCGCAATCCCGCACCAGTCACTCACAAGACAGTCCCATGGACGAACCCATTCTTAACATCGACGAACGCGAGGCCATCAATGGTGGCCGCTGGTTCTCCTCCCTCTCGCCTTCGCTTCGCCACGACATCCTCCGATGCGCCTACGTCAGACGTCACAAGGACGGCGAACTCCTCACCGCGCGCGGCGACCCGCCCGAGCAGTGGATCGCCTGCGCCAAGGGCGCGGTGCGGGTGAGCTCGACCACCGTCTCGGGCAAGCAGGTCACATTGACCTATGTCGAGCCCGGCATCTGGTTCGGCGACGTGGCGATGTTCGACGGCGACCGGCGCACCCACGATGCCTACGCGCATGGGGAGACCACCACGCTGAACGTGGCGCGCGCCGACTTCCAGAAGATCCTGGCCACGCACGTCGAGCTCTACGAGGCACTGATGCGCCTGCAGGCGCGCCGCATCCGCCAGCTCTTCGGGCTGGTCGAGGACCTCAACACGCTGCCGCTGCGCGCCCGCCTGGCCAAGCAGCTCACGCACCTGGTGCGCAGCTATGGCGTGCCCAGCCTGGCCGACGGCAGCCAGATGCGCATCGGCCTGCACCTGGCGCAGGAGGAACTGGCGCAGCTGCTGGGCGCCTCGCGCCAGCGCGTGAACCAGGAATTGAAGGCGATGGAGCGCGAGAACGCGATCCGCATCGAGCCGGGCGGCCTGGTGGTGCGCGACCGTGCCGCGCTCCTGCGGATCGCCGAATCCGACTCCTGATCATCATCGGCAACCCGGCTTCGGCCACGGAAGGACTCGCGGCATGAGCCAGCAACAGCAGCAGCAGCAACAGACCCGGCAGGACTTCGACAACTTCGTCGGCACGCGCGCCGTCACCGGCTCGCACGCGTTCGACGTCGATGCCCTCACCGCCTGGCTCGATGCGCACCTCGACGGCTTCCGGGGTCCGCTCACGGTCGAGATGTTCAAGGGCGGGCAATCCAACCCGACCTACAAGCTGGTCACGCCGACGCAGAGCTACGTGATGCGCGCCAAGCCCGGTCCGGTGGCCAAGCTGCTGCCCTCGGCGCATGCCATCGAGCGCGAGTACAAGGTCATGGGCGGCCTCGCCGGCACCGACGTGCCGGTGCCGCGCATGCTGTGCCTGTGCGAGGACGAATCGGTCATCGGCCGCGCCTTCTACGTGATGGAGTTCAAGAGCGGCCGGGTGCTGTGGGACCAGAGCCTGCCGGGCATGGACAAGGCCGAGCGCGCCGCCATCTACGACGAGCTCAACCGCGTCATCGCCGCGCTGCACAGCGTCGACTTCGGCGCCCAGGGCCTGGCCGACTATGGTCGCCCGGGCCACTACGTCGAGCGCCAGATCGCCCGCTGGAGCAAGCAGTACGTGGCCTCCGTCACCCAGCCGATCCCCGAGATGGACCATCTGATGGAATGGCTGCCGACGCACATCCCGGCGAGCGCGCGCGACGAGCGCCATGGCTCGATCGTGCATGGCGACTACCGGCTCGACAACGTGATGTTCCATCCCACCGAGCCGCGCGCCATCGCGGTGCTCGACTGGGAGCTCTCCACGCTCGGCCATCCGCTGGCGGACTTCAGCTACCACTGCATGTCGTGGCACATCGCGCCCGGCGCGTTCCGCGGCCTGGGCGGCGTCGATGTCGCCAGCCTCGGCATCCCGACCGAGAACGAGTACATCCGCCGCTACTGCGAACGCACCGGCATCACCACGCCCGAGGCGCTCGCGCCCGATTGGAACTTCTACCTGGCCTACAACATGTTCCGCATCGCGGCGATCCTGCAGGGCATCGCCAAGCGGGTCGAGATGGGAACGGCATCGAGCGAGCAGGCCGTGGCCTCGGGCCGCGGCGCCCTGCCGATGGCGCGGATGGCCTGGGATTTCGCGCGGCGGGCCTGAGCGCGCGGCCGGCCCGGGCCCGACCGGGCGGGCGGCGGGCGGATGTCGCCAGCGGCGATGCTCAGACCGGCTGCAACGGCCGATGGGCGCCCGCCGGCAGCTCGATGCGGATCGGATCGCCCTCGCGGATCCCGCCGCTCTCGCGCACGATCGCCATCACGCCCGCCTTGCGCACCAGGCCGCCCCGGTCGTCGCGACCCAGGGTGGCGGCCATCAGGCCGCGCTGGAACCTGTCCAGCTGGCTGCACGGATTGCGCAGGCCGGTCAGCTCGACGACCGCGGCGTCGCCCAGGTGCAGGCGCGTGCCGGTCGGCAGCGCGAGCAGGTCGATGCCGCGCGTGGTGACGTTCTCGCCCAGGTCGCCGGCCCAGACGGCGAAACCGGCTTCCATCAGTTCGTCGAACAGTTCGGCATGCAGCAGGTGCACCTGGCGCAGGTTGGGGGCGAAGGCATCGCGCGCCACCCGCGAGCGGTGCTTGACCGTGAGGCCGGCATGCGCGTCGCCATCGACACCCAGCCCGGCGGTCAGGTGGATCGACGGCTCGGCGAACTTGGAGAAGCTGTGCAGGCCGCTCGCATGGACGGCCACGACGCTGCCGCCGTCGTCCCGGTGCTCGCCCGGGGGAATCGATGCGCTCGACGGCATCAGGCGTCGAGCGTGGCGGCCAGGCGCTGGGCGCAGGTGGTGGCCTGCCGAGCGTCGCGGGCCTCGACCATCACGCGCAGCAGGGGCTCGGTGCCGCTCGGGCGGATCAGCACCCGGCCGGCATCGCCGAGCTCGGTCTCGACGCGGCGCGTCTCCGCCGCCAGGACCTGGTTGGCGCGCCAGTCCTGGCCGCTCTTCAGGCGCACGTTGAGCAGCACCTGGGGGAACAGCGTGACGTCGGCCAGCAGCTCGCCCACCGTGCGGCCGCTGCGCACGCAGGCCTGCAGCACCTGCAGGGCGCTGACGATGCCATCGCCGGTGGTGTGGCGGTCGAGCGCCAGCAGGTGGCCGGAGCCTTCGCCGCCGAGCAGCCAGCCGCGCTTCTCCAGCTCCTCCAGCACATAGCGGTCGCCGACCTTGGCGCGCACGAATTCGATGCCCTGGGCACGCAGCGCCATCTCGACCGCCTTGTTGGTCATCAACGTGCCGACGACGCCACGGGGCCGCTCGCCCCGCGCGATGCGTTCGTTGACCATCAGGTAGAGCAGCTCGTCGCCATTGAAGAGCCGGCCGCTCGCATCGACCAGCTGCAGTCGGTCGGCATCGCCATCGAGCGCGATGCCATAGTCGGCGCCCTGGGCCGTGACGGCCTCGACCAGTGCCTGCGGATGCGTCGCGCCGACGCCCTCGTTGATGTTCAGGCCATCGGGGGCGCAACCGATGGGGGTGACCTCTGCGCCCAGTTCGTGGAAGACCTGCGGCGCCACCTGGTAGGCCGCGCCGTGGGCGGCGTCGACCACCAGCCTCAGGCCATGCAGGCTCAGGTCGTGGGCGAAGGTGCTCTTGCAGAATTCGATGTAGCGGCCGGCGGCGTCGTTCAGCCGCCGCGCCTTGCCCAGGTCGGCCGAGGCGGCCCAGACCGGCTCGTCCTGCAGCGCCGCCTCCACCGCACGCTCCCACTCGTCGTCGAGCTTGGTGCCCTGGGCGCTGAAGAACTTGATGCCGTTGTCGGCGAACGGGTTGTGACTGGCGCTGATCACCACGCCCAGACTGGCCCGCTGGGCCCGCGTCAGGTAGGCCACGCCGGGCGTGGGCAACGGCCCGAGCAGCACGACGTCGACGCCGGCCGAGTTGAAACCCGACTCCAAGGCCGACTCCAGCATGTAGCCCGAGATGCGCGTGTCCTTGCCGATCAATACCGTCGGGCGGGCGTGCGTCTTCTTGAGCACGTGGCCCACCGCGTGCGCGAGGCGCAGCACGAAGTCCGGTGTGATGGGCGGTTGTCCCACCGTGCCGCGGATGCCGTCGGTACCGAAATATTGTCTCGTCATGCGTGTGATCCTTTTCGTGGGTCTTGATGCGGCGCCGGTCGGGCGGCCGGCTCGGCGACGACAGCCGCCGCGACGGCCGGGGCGACCGTCGGTGGAGAGATGGGAGATGCGAGGGGCCGCGAGGTGGCGCCGGCGCCGACACCGGCGGCGGCATTGGCGGCGGTGGAGGTGGCGATGGCCGTGGCGGCGCGCCAGACCGCCAGTGCCGCGACGGTGTCGCGCACGTCGTGCACGCGCACGATCGAGGCACCGCGCTCGACGGCCATCAATGCCGCCGCCACGCTGGGCACCATGCGCCGTGCCGCCGTCTCGATGCCGGTGACGGTCCCGAGCGACGACTTGCGCGACCAGCCCGCGAGCAGGGGCCGGCCCGGGGCGAGCAGTTCACGCTGTCGCTCCAGGAGCGCGAAGTTCTGCGCGACGCTCTTGCCGAAGCCGATGCCCGGATCGATGGCGATGCGCGCGGCATCGATGCCCAGGGCCACCAGCGTCGCCGTCTCGCGCGCCAGGAAATCCCGCACCACGGCCACCACGTCGGCATCGGCCGCCATGGGCAGCGACTGCATGGTCTGCGGATCACGGTGCATGTGCATCAGGCAGATGCCGCAGGATGGATGCGCGGCCACGACCTCGCGCGCGCCGGGCCGCCGCAGCGCCCAGACATCGTTGACGATGTCGGCGCCCAGATCGAGCACGGCGCGCATCACCTCGGGCTTGTAGGTGTCGACCGAGACCGGCACGCCCAGGCGCAGGGCCTCGCGCACCACCGGCAGCACGCGCGCCAGCTCGTCCTCCAGGGCGACCGCCGGACTGCCCGGCCGCGTCGACTCGCCGCCGATGTCCAGGATGTCGGCGCCTTCGTCCAGGAGCCGTTCGCAGTGCCGCAGCGCGGCATCGGCCGTGATGTGCGAGCCGCCGTCGGAGAACGAATCGGGCGTGACGTTGACGATGCCCATCACCTTCGGCACCGATAGGTCGATGTCGAAGCGCGTGGTGCGCCACAACGAAAAAACGGGGCCAGTGGCCCCGTCTTCCTTCGAACCCGACATCTTCACGCGGCCGTCGGTGCCGGATCGGTGTTGACGGCGGGAGTGCCGCCGGTGCCACCACCGTTGTTCGACGGCGGGATGCGCGGCGTCCAGTCCTTGGGCGGGCGCGGCGCACGGCCACCCATGATGTCGTCGAGCTGTTCGCTGTCGATGGTCTCCCATTCGAGCAGCGCCTTCGCCATGG
>Ga0308164_10004409_pt1 | contig 11907 bp, 10 predicted proteins | sample PhyTR2_FD_201031 | JGI IMG/M metagenome (GOLD analysis project Ga0308164, IMG submission 201031) | Phyllosphere microbial communities from UC Gill Tract Community Farm, Albany, California, United States - DLSLT.R2 | ecosystem: Host-associated > Plants > Phyllosphere > Unclassified | place: USA... | reverse complement strand
CGCGCAGCGTGGATGGCCCGCATACGGGGCGGATTTACCACGCGCGTTGACGCGACCGGCGCTACAATATCGGCCTCACCCCACCCGAGGTTCGAATGAAAAAAATCCTGCTCCCGCTGGCCATGGCGTTCGCCTGCGCCGCTGCGTACGCCACCCCCGCCGCGCCAGCCACCGTCGCCGACCTGAATAAAATGAGCCAGCGCTATGCGCCGGTGCAGCTCACCGCCGACACCAGCAAGCTGTCGGCTGGCGACAAAAAAGCCATCGCCAAACTGATCGAAGCGGCCAAGATCATCGACGTGCTGCAGTTGCGCCAGCGCTGGGCCGGCAACGAGGCGCTGTGGGCGGCGCTGAAAAAAGACACCACGCCGCTGGGCAAGGCGCGTCTCGATTACTTCTGGCTCAACAAGGGTCCATGGTCGATCCTCGACGATCACCAGTCGTTCCTGCCCGAGCAAATCGGCGGCATCCAGATTCCGGCCAAAAAGCCCGAGGGCGGCAGCTTCTATCCGGCCGACGCCTCCAAGGCCCAGCTGGACGCGTGGATGAACGCGCTGCCGGCCATCGACAAGTCGCAGGCGCAGTGGTTCTTCACGGCGGTTCGCCGCAACAAGGACGGCCAGTTCACCACCGTTCCGTACTCGGTCGAGTACAAGCCGGAGCTGGAAAAAGCTGCCGCGCTGCTCAGGCAGGCCGCTGCCGCCACCGACAATGCATCGCTCAAAAAATTCCTCGGCCTGCGCGCCGACGCATTCCTTAGCAACGATTATCTGGCGTCCGACTTCGCCTGGATGGACCTCGATTCGCCGGTGGATGTGACCATCGGTCCGTACGAGACCTACAACGACGAACTGTTTGGCTACAAGGCCGCGTTCGAAGCGTATGTGAATATCCGCGACCAGAAGGAGACGCAAAAACTCGACTTCTTCGCCCGGCACATGCAGGAGCTGGAAGACAGCCTGCCGATTGACGCCCAGTACCGCAATCCGAAAGTGGGTGCGATTGCGCCGATGGTGGTGGTGAACCAGGTGTATGGCGCCGGTGACGGCAACATGGGCGTGCAGACGGCCGCGTACAACCTGCCCAACGACGAGCGCATCATCAGCCAGCGCGGCTCCAAGCGCGTGATGCTCAAGAACGTGCAGGAAGCGAAATTCAAATCGACCCTCACGCCGATCTCGAAGCTGGTGCTCAAGGCAGCGGACCAGAAGGACGTCGATTTCGATTCGTTCTTCACCCACATCCTGGCGCACGAAATCACGCACGGACTGGGTCCGCACGCCACCACCATCGACGGCAAGGCGTCCACGCCGCGCCAGGATTTGAAGGAAACCTATTCCACCATCGAGGAAGCCAAGGCCGACATCACCGGCTTGTATGTGCTGGACGTGATGATGGCCAAGGGCCAGCTGAAAGGCACGCTGGGGCAGGGCGAGGCGGCCGAGCGCAAGCTGTACACGACGTTCCTGGCCTCGGCATTCCGCACGCTGCATTTCGGCCTGACCGACTCGCACGCGCGCGGCATGGCGATCCAGGTCAACTACCTGCTCGACAAGGGCGGCTTCATTTCGTATGGCGACGGCACGTTCGCGGTCGATTTCGACAAAATCAAGGATGCGGTAAAAGATCTCGATCGTGAATTCCTGATGATCGAAGCGACCGGCGACTATGCGCGCGCCAAGGAGATGATGGCCAAGTATGTGGTGATCCGTCCCGACGTGCAAAAGGCGCTCGATAAGATGAAAGCGGTGCCGAACGACATCCGCCCCGAGTTCAAGACCGCCAACACCCTGTTGGCGAAGTAAGGCGAACGGGGTTCCGCGCTGGCGGAACCCCGTTGCAAAACTTCAACCGTGTATCTTTGCCTACGTAATAATTTACTGTTGTAAGACCTTCCACAAAGCAATAATTATTGCGACCCCCATGCTAGAGTTTGATCAAGGAAATCGCCACCATGATCAAGCGCACACTCATCTCCCTGTTGATGTTGTCCTGTAGCCCGGCCTTCGCTGCCGAGCTCACCTCCATGGAAACCCGATGGCTGACGGCTGGCCTGTCGGTGATCAATTACGCCAAGAATGAATTGCAGTTACCCGTCGATATCACGGTGCAGCCGCAGGCGCGCGCCAGCGATGTGCCGGTGGCGCTCGGCTATCAAGATGGCCGCTGCAAGCTGGTGCTGTCGCTGCGCGGCAACCCGCAGGCGGAAGCAGTGCTCGATGCCGTGCCGGAGCAGCGCCGCGCGCTGATGATCGAAGCGATGTTTGCGCACGAGATCGCTCACTGCTGGCGCTATGCGCAAGGCGCGTGGCATGCGGCGCCCGCCGGTTTTTCGCAGGGGCAGAACAAGACCACCGCGCAGGCGCTGCGCCAGACTCGCAGAGAAGAAGGTTTTGCGGACCTGGTCGCGCTGGCCTGGACCTGGCAGCGCCATCCCGAGCAATATGCGGACGTGGCAGCATGGATGCGCACGGTACGCGCAGAGGGGCAGGCCGGGTACGGCTCCCACGGCACCATGGCGTGGCTGCAACTGGCTCAGACTGGCGCCGCGTTCAACAGCCGGCTGCCATTGTTCGAACAAGCCGGCAGCCTGTGGCGCCAGGGAATTGCACGCGAGGAGTGACAGCTGCTTCCGCATATCGATATGCGTTTCATACGTTTTCGTACGCTTGCGCACAGAGATTGCGGCGGCGTCGGCGTTTAATGTGTCCATCAACCATCACAACAGAGGGACACATCATGAACAAACTTCTCATGCTCGTACTGGCAGGCGCCACCAGCGTTAGCTTCGCCGCCACCCCAAAAACTGATACCGTCGCCTACAAAGCCGCTACCGACAAGGCCGCTGCCATGTACAAGACCGCCAAAGCTGCGTGCGATACCCACTCGGGCAACGCCAAGGATGTCTGCGAAGAGCAGGCCAAGCTGGACCAGAAGCAAGCTGAACTCGACGCCACCACCAAATTCAAGAACGATAAAAACTCCCTGGAAAAAGCCCGCATTGCCGTGGCTGATGCCCGCTACGAACTCGACGAAGAGAAATGCGATGCCATGACTGGCGCCAGCAAGGATAGCTGCATGAGCTCGGCTAAAACCCTGCAAACCGCGTCGATTAACGATGCCAAGGCTGGCAAGCAAGCTGCCGACTTTGCTCAGACCGGCATCGATTGCAGCACCATGAGCGGTACCGACAAAGCGAGCTGCGAAGCACGTTCGAAATCGGAACTGGCAAAGGATGCCGTGGCAGACTCGATGATCACCACCAAGATCAAAACCGGCCTGATGGCTGAGCCGTCGCTGAAATCGCTGGACGTGAAAGTGGAAACCAACAACGGCAAAGTCTCGCTGAGCGGTTTCGTGCCTTCGCAAGCGGAAGCTGACAAAGCTGCCGCCGTGGCCCGCGACGTCAAAGGCGTGCACGACGTGCAAAACTCGCTGCGCGTAAAATAATTCGCCCTGCGTCCCCAAGGGCCAACTCGGTTGGCCCTTTGTTTTGGTTGTATTCATTATGATCATCATTTAAAATGGCCGCAGCGTGCCGCCGGTGCGCGGTGCCGTTTCTCCGTGATGAGGTCATGATGTTTGCACTTCGCTTGTCCGCCTGGCTGCAGCAGCGCGGCTGCCATTATTCGTGGGTGATCATGGCCATCACCTTCATGACGGCGCTGACGTCGTCGGCCGCGCTTGGCTTGCCGGGGGCACTATTGCAGCCGTTATCGCGCGAGTTTGGCTGGGATGTCGAACAGATCTCGTCGGCGCTGGCCATCCGCTTCGTGCTGTTCGGGTTGATGGGACCGTTTGCCGCGATCCTGATGGAGCGTTTCGGCCTGCGCGCCGTGGTGGTTACCGCGCTGGCGCTGGTGGCCGGTGGCATGGCGCTGGCCACGGGTATGACGCACTTCTGGCAATTGATCGCATTCTGGGGCGTGATGCTGGGCGTGGGCTCCGGCCTGACTGCGCTGGTATTGAGCGCGGTGGTATCGAACCGCTGGTTCGACAGCCATCGCGGCCTGGTTGTTGGCGTGCTGACGGCCAGCTCGGCCACTGGCCAGTTGCTGTTCCTGCCAGTGGGCGCGTGGTTGATCGAACATTACGGATGGCGGCTGGCGGTGGTGCCGGTGTTTGTCGCGTGCGCGATAGTGGCGGCGCTGGTGTTCGCATTGATGCGCAACCGTCCCAACGAGCTGGGCTTAACGCCCTATGGCGCGGCCCCGGGCACGCCGGTGGCGTCCGTCGCACCGCCGATGACGGTGACGTTTGCCACGCCGTTCCAGATATTGGTCAGCGTGGCCAGCCACCGCGTGTTCTGGATCCTGTTCGCCACCTTCTTCATTTGCGGCCTCAGTACCAACGGGCTGATCCAGACCCACTTCATCTCGCTGTGCGGCGATGCAGGCATGGGCGCGGTGCCTGCTGCGTCGGTACTGGCCATGATGGGCGCGTTCGACCTGGTCGGCACCATCGCCTCAGGCTGGCTGTCGGACCGCTACGACAACCGCAAGCTGCTGTTCATCTACTACGGCTTGCGGGGCCTGTCGCTGTTCTGGCTGCCGTATTCCGAGTTCACGTTTTACGGCCTGTCGCTGTTTGCCATGTTCTACGGCCTGGACTGGATTGCCACGGTGCCACCGACAGTGCGCCTGGTGGCCACCACGTTCGGCAAGGAGCGGGCAGGGATGGTGTTCGGCTGGATCTTCGCCGGCCACCAGCTCGGTGCAGCCGTCGCCGCCTGGGGCGCCGGCCGCACCCGCACGCTGATGCTCACCTACAATCCGGCACTGTTCGCCGCCGGCGCCGCCTGCCTGCTCGCCGCCGCCATCGTCCTCACCATCCGAGTTTCAGGGTCAGTGCCGACATTTGGACACAAGCTCAAGCGGTAAAAGACGAGTTCGTGTCTGAATGTCGGCACTGACCCCGAAGTAGGTCAGCCGGTCCACAGGTGGCGGTCCAGGTCGACCGCGCCGTTGGTGGAGACGCCTTCCGCTGCTAGCAGCTGCGCTTGCTGCGGGAGCGTCGTCAGCAGTTGTCCCTGGCTGTTGACGATGCGGTGCAGCGGCAGGTTGGCATTGTGCAGGTTACGCTTGATGTAACCGGGCAGAGCGCGCACGAAGCTGTCGTCCACGCCCATTGCCAGCGCAATGTCGCGGTAGCGCAGCACGCGGCCCGGCGGTATGGCTGCCACGACGTCGACAAATTTCTGTTGTATCGATTCCGGCAGTGGCGGGTAACGGCCGGGGACGAGCGTGATCGCGTCGCCGGGGTGCAAGGCGCCGCCGCGCACCACCACGCCGAGGATGCCGCGCCGTTCCACCACGGCCGCCAGGTTGCCCACCAGTGCCGCGATCCGCTTGCATGGTTCGCAGTACATGGTCAGGCGCAGTTCGACCTCGCCGCAGACTATGGCGCTGCCGGGGCGGAAGTCCTTGATGTCCGCGCCTCGGAGCACCAGATTTTCGGACAGCGCGCCCGGCGCCAGCGCCAGCTCCTCGAGTTGCGATGCCAGCGTGACCAGCACCTGGCGCGGGCTCAGCTTGTGGGCGCTGATGTCGCCGGCGATGCCCAGGCCTGCCACGAGCTTGGCAGCGGCTTGCGCAACGACTGGCCGGTGACGCGCGGGTTTGACAAACAGGTGGGTGATCGTGGCGGGCATGCAAACCTTGGCGCGAATACAAAAAAAGGCTACGCGCGCTAGGCGGGTAACCTTGATCTGATGCTGCTAATTGCTGCTGAATTCGGTGGTAGGCCGTGCGGGATTCGAACCTGCGACCAACGGATTAAAAGTCCGCTGCTCTACCAGCTGAGCTAACGACCCCCGAAAGAGGCCGTATTATATACAGCTCGCTTGTTGGTGCCAAGGGTTTTTTTCGGAGGCATTGAATTGGATTCCCGCCTGCGCGGGAATGACGGTGCTGCGGTTTGGGGTGCAGGCATGTCGTCGCGCTATTTTTCGCTCAATGCGGCGGTCGCCTTCAGCACTTCGTCGGCCGTTGTCGCGCCCTCGGCAATTTTCAGAGCGCCGGCGATGCGCAGCGGTTTCATGCCGTCGGCAATTGCTTGCCGGCGCAGTGCGTGGACGTCGGTTTCTTCGCGTATCTGTTCGCCGAATTGCGTGGACACCGTCAACAGTTCGTACAGGCCGGTGCGGCCGCGGTAGCCGGTCTGGCGGCAGTCGGCGCAGCCGACGGCGCGGTACAGCGTGGCGGGCTTGGGCATCTGCCACGCGCCGCCGAGGCTGTGCCACAGGTCGTCTGCCAGTTCGCCGTCGGGCGCCTTGCAGTGCTCGCACAGGGTGCGCACCAGGCGCTGCGCCATGATGCCGATCAGCGTCGCTTCCAGCAGGTAGTAGGGCACGCCCAGTTCCAGCAGCCGCATCACGGCCGACGGCGCGTCGTTGGTGTGCAGCGTGGACAGCACCAGGTGGCCCGTCAGTGCAGCCTGGATTGCCATCTCCGCCGTGGCCAGGTCGCGGATCTCGCCCACCATGATGATGTCCGGGTCTTGCCGCATCAGCGCGCGCACGCCGTCGGCAAACGTCAGGTCGATGGCCGGATGCACCTGCATCTGGTTGAAGGCCGGCTCCACCATTTCGATCGGGTCTTCCACCGTGCACACGTTCACCTCGGACGTGGCCAGCGCCTTGAGCGTGGTGTACAAGGTGGTGGTCTTGCCCGAGCCGGTAGGGCCGGTCACCAGGATGATGCCATGCGGGCGGCGCGTGAGGCTGTCCCAGCGCGCGGCGTCATCTGCCGGGAAGCCCAGCTCGGGCAGGGTTTTCACCACCACGTCCGGGTCGAAGATACGCATCACCAGTTTTTCGCCGAACGCAGTGGGCAACGTGGAGAGCCGCAATTCCACTTCCTGGCCGCCGGCGGTGCGGGTCTTGATGCGGCCGTCCTGCGGGCGGCGCTTTTCGATCACGTCCATGCGGCCCAGCAGCTTGATGCGCGCAGTCATGGCGATCATTACCACGGCCGGCACCTGGTAGACCTGGTGCAGCACGCCGTCGATGCGGAAGCGGATGGTGGCCAGCTCGCGCTTCGGTTCCAGGTGGATGTCGGACGCGCGCTGCTCGAACGCGTATTGCCACAGCCAGTCGACGATGTTGATCACGTGCTGGTCGTTGGCGTCGACCTGCTTGCTGGTCTTGCCCAGTTCCACCAACTGTTCGAAGTTGTTGCGCAGCGCCAGTTCGTTGCTGCTGTTCTTGTTGGCCTTCTTGATCGACTTGGCCAGGCTGAAAAACTGCGTGGTGTACTGGGCGATGTCGAGCGGGTTGGCGATCACGCGGCGGATGGCGCGGCGCGACAGTTTGGCGATTTCCGCTTCCCACTCGGTGGCATTGGGGTCGGCAGTGGCCACCACCAGCGTGTCGGGCGTCAGTTCCACCGGCAGGATGTGGAAGCGCGCCGCGTAGCTGGCGGACATCACGTCGGCCACTTTCGTAAAATCGATCTTGAGCGGGTCGATGCGGATGAAGGGCAGGTGGTGGCGGTGTGCCATCCATTCGCACAGCGCGTCGAGCGTGAGCAGTTTATGGGGCGGTTGCGCCGACAGCAACTTGCCATGCGCCACCGCGCACAGCGGATGCATGGGGCTGTTTTTCATGATGGCCTGGCTGTGGGCGTAAAGCGTGTTGATCTCGCTTTTGCGCACCATGCCGTCGGCCAGCAGCCAATTGTAAATTTGTTGCAGATCGAGCGGTGCGGACATGCGATGCTCCCACTGGCCCGGCGCCGGACCGTTCCGGCGCCGCTAAAGCATTATTTCAACATGCTGGTGGCTATCCCTTTGACCCACGACTTGGCCGGCAGCTTGGTCTCGGCATGGATCTGCGCCGCGCGCGCGGTGAGCGCGTCGAGGTCGATGGTGCGTGCGCGTTTGAAGGCAATGGCCACTACGTTGCCGTCGTGGACTTCCGGCAGGCAAATCACCCGGTCGAACGCGAACTTGATGGCCTTGATGTTGCGCGCATAGCTCGGGTGGTCGCCGAACAGGTTCACCGTCATGATGCCATCATCTGTCAGGCAGCGGTTGCACGCCTGGTAGAACTCGGCCGAGTCGAGCACCGGGCCGCGCGCGGTGGCGTCGTACAAGTCCACGTGCAGCATGTCGATGGTGTCGGCATTGGTGTCGTCGTCGACGAAATCGAGGGCATCCATTTCCAGCACGCGCAGGCGGGCGTCGTTTGGCGGCAGCTTGAACATCGACTCGCAGATGGCGATCACCGATGGATTGAGTTCCACCGCCGTGATGGTGGCGTCCGGGAACGTGGTGTAGCTGAACTTGGTGAGCGTGGCCGTGCCCAGGCCCAGCTGGGCAATGTGGCGCGGCGCCTGCTGCCACAGCATGGCCGCCATCATCTGTTGCGCGTATTCGAGTTCCGGCCAGTTCGGTTTGCGGATACGCATCGCGCCTTGCACCCACTCCGTGCCGAAATGCAGATAACGCACGCCATCCTGCTCGGACAGCGTGACCGGTGCAAACTTGGGCTTGCGCGCCGGACGGGAGGATTCTTCTTTTTCGATGGACTTACGTTTGATCAGCATTGGAGAGGTATCAAGGCGGGAATGAAGCCGCATTATCCCGCGTGGGCGAGGCCAGCGGCAAGCCATAAACGACAATGCCGGCCACGCGGGCCGGCATTGGGATGCAGTTCAAGGCAGATCAGCGCTGCATCGGCTCGATGGCCACGCGCAGGCGCAGGCGTTCACCCGGGTCGTACGACATGACGTCGGTGTAGTTGCGGCCACGGTATTCATAGGTGACTTCGTAACCCGACGTGCGCGATTCCCAGTGGTCGACCGTGCGGCATTGTTTGACTTGCTGTTCCTGGTAGCCGCCGCTGTTGGGCACGTTGGCGTTTTCGTTGCGGTCGCCAATCACGGCGCCGGCGATGGCGCCTGCTGCCGTGGCAACCGAACGGCCGCTGCCGCCGCCCACCTGGTTACCGGCCAGGCCACCGATCAGGCCGCCGATGATGGCGCCGCCCACGCCGCGTTGCGGCGCCGGCTGCTGGACTTGCACGTATTCGGTACGGCACTCCTGGCGCGGACGGTTGATTTGTTCGACCTGCGGCGTTACCCGCACCACCCGGCCGTAGTCTTCGAAATCGGCGGCTTGGGCAACGTGTGCGAACGGCAGGGCGCTGGCGCACAGGACTGCTGCGATGAATTTGGTGGGCAGGCTCATTTTGATACCTCTTGTTGTCGGTTTGTCAGTCGTGGGTGCCGTGTCAGGGACTCTGAGACAGCGTAGTTGTATGGTAGTCCGGTTGCCGATGCGGGGCCAGTGGTTAACCAGTATCTGTGGCAACAAATTGTAACAACGGGCTAGGAAAGCGCCAGCCGCCCAATTGGGGGAAATGTGCGAATTTCGTCTTAAAACCCCGTCAGAATGTTCGTGTTTTAACAAATATTGCGCCACGAATCAACTTCGTGTTGATCTGGGAGGAACAACACGTTACCCTAATAAGCGTATGGGATTCAAAAACATGTTGAATCGACCACGGTTGGCGCTGACCCGCCGGCCGTGTTAAGTGGACAGGTGCTCAAATTATTTATTCTTTAATTCACAAGTTAGGCACTCTCGACAGCAAAGTGGACACACCGTACATACCTGGTCAGATTGAGGGAAACGAGAGCCTGTTGATGACCGTGCCGGCCAACCTGGTGCAGTCGATCCGCGCGTTCCGCGTGGTCGAACTGCAGGAGGAGGCGGCGCGCCTGGGCCACCACTTCCTGTATGCGCACCCGATCACGGGCGCGACCAAGCAGCAGGTGCTGGGGCTCATCGCCGAAGCGTTCCAGTTTCCCAAGGGGATAGGCAAGAACTTCGATGGTCTGCGTGAAACGCTGACCGACACCATGGCCGCCGCCGGCCACCAGGAAGGCTTCCTGGTCGTGCTCGAGCAATTGCCCAATGCCCAAAAATTTGACAAGGAAGCGCGGGAAACCCTGCTTGATGTTTTCCGCGATGCTGCCGATTATTGGGCCGAAAAGCAGGTCCCGTTCCGGGTGTTCTACTCGTTCGAGTAAGCCGGACGCCATTCCTCGTTACGCTGAAAGCGCAGGGAACGATCCCTGCTGCGTTGCAACATAGCTGCCCTGGCCAGCGGCATTTTCTGGTCCTGTCGATGTGGACAAGGTACAATGCCGGCCTATGAAAAACATCGTCATTCTTATTTCAGGTCGCGGAAGCAACATGGAAGCGATCGTGCGCGCGGCCCAGGCCGAGCGTTGGCCGGCGCGTATTGCCGCCGTGATCAGCAACCGTGCCGACGCCGGCGGGCTGGCGTTTGCCGCCTCGCACGGCATTGCCACCGCCGTGGTCTCGAATAAGGATTACGCCAGCCGCGAAGCGTTTGACGCCTCCCTGCAGACCGTCATCGATACGTTTAGTCCCGATCTGGTGGTGCTGGCTGGTTTCATGCGCATCCTGACACCGGGCTTTGTGGACCACTACGCGGGCCGCATGCTCAATATCCACCCGTCGCTGCTGCCGCTGTTCCCCGGCCTGCACACCCATGCGCAGGCACTGGCGGCGGGCGTGACCGAGCACGGCGCCACCGTGCATTTTGTCACGGCCGAGCTCGATCATGGCCCGAGCGTGGCGCAAGCGCGGGTGCCGGTGCTGGCGGGCGACACGCCCGAGTCGCTGTCGGCGCGGGTGCTGGTGCAAGAACATCTGCTGTATCCGCAGGCTGTGCGCAGTTTCGTGGAAGGCAAGCTGACGATGGCGCGAGAACACACACAGGTCGTAGAACACTCTTCGTAGACCGATAAACAACCAACCAAGGATTTCCATGAGATTGCCTCCTGCGATACTCGCCAACGCCGAAGAAGTGTTGCGCGAGATTTTGCGCTTTGCCGCGCCAGCCGATACCACCCTGTCGCGCTATTTCAAAGACCACCCGCGCCTGGGCGGCCGCGAACGCGGCGCCATTGCCGAGTGCGTATACAACGTGCTGCGCAATAAATCGTTTTATACCGATTTCTCCGAAGCGGGTGGCGGCGCCACCATGCGTCGCCTGACCCTGCTCGGCATGGCCGACGCGGTCGGTGTCGAGTCGCTGGGCGGCCTCACCGACGACGAAGTGCAGTGGGTAGAACGAATCCTGCAAATCGACCGCAAGGTGATGCACAAGTCGAGCCGCTCGAACATGCCGAAATGGCTGTTCGACAAGCTGGTCGCGCAAATGGGTGAAGAAGAAACCCTGCTGCTGGCCGACGGCATGAACCAGCCGGCGCCGCTGGACCTGCGCGTCAACGCCATCAAGGCCAATCGCGACGACGTGATTGCCACGCTGGCCGAAGCGCCGATCCGCGCCACGCCTACGCCGTTCGCGCCGCTGGGCCTGCGCGTGCTGCAAAAGCCGCAACTGCAAAACCTGCCGCTGTTCAAGGACGGCCATATCGAAGTGCAGGACGAAGGCAGCCAGATCCTGTCGGCCGTGGTCGGCGCCAAGCGCGGCGAAATGGTCGTGGACTTCTGCGCCGGCGCCGGCGGCAAGACGCTGGCCCTGGGCGCTACCATGCGCAACACCGGTCGCCTGTACGCATTCGACGTCTCGGAAAAACGCCTGGCCAAGCTGAAACCGCGCCTGGCGCGCAGCGGCCTGTCCAACGTCCATCCGGTGCTGATCGCGCACGAGCGCGATGCCAAGATCAAGCGCCTGGCCGGCAAGATCGACCGCGTGCTGGTCGATGCGCCATGCTCGGGCCTCGGCACCCTGCGTCGCAACCCGGACGTCAAATGGCGCCAGCAGGAAAGCGCTGTCGCTGAAATGCAGGTCAAGCAAGCCGCAATTCTCGATGGCGCCGCGCGCCTGCTCAAGGGCGGCGGCCGCCTGGTGTACGCCACCTGCAGCTTCCTTGATGAAGAGAACGACTTCATCGCCAACCAGTTCCT
>Ga0308164_10004404_pt1 | contig 11919 bp, 7 predicted proteins | sample PhyTR2_FD_201031 | JGI IMG/M metagenome (GOLD analysis project Ga0308164, IMG submission 201031) | Phyllosphere microbial communities from UC Gill Tract Community Farm, Albany, California, United States - DLSLT.R2 | ecosystem: Host-associated > Plants > Phyllosphere > Unclassified | place: USA... | reverse complement strand
CGATGCCCAGCAGGCGCAGGATGTCTTGCGGATCGGCCGGGCCGTCCACCACGGACTCGCCCTTGTTCACGACCTGGCCTTCGTGCACCAGGATGTTCTTTTCCTTGGGGATCAGTTCATCCCAGACAGTGCCTTCCGGATCGGTGATCTGGAGCCGGACCTTGCCCTTGGTTTCCTTGCCGAACGACACGGTACCGGTCATTTCGGCCAGCATGCCCTTGTCCTTCGGCGAGCGGGCTTCGAACAACTCGGCGACACGCGGCAGACCGCCGGTAATGTCGCGGGTCTTCTGGCCTTCGACCGGGATACGGGCCAGCACTTCGCCAGGGCCCACGTCCTGTCCGTCGCGCACCTGCACCAGCGAGCCGACCTGGAAGCCGATCGTCACTGAATGGTCGGTGCCGGGGATCTTGACTTCCTGGCCTTGCGCGTCGATCAGCTTGACCTGCGGACGGATCACCTTGGTGGAACCGCGACGCTTCGGATCGATCACCACCAGGGTGGACAGACCGGTCACTTCATCGACCTGCTTGGCGACCGTCAGGCCTTCTTCGACATTCTCGAACTGCACCTTGCCGGCGAATTCGGTAATGACGGGCCGGGTCAGCGGGTCCCAGTTGGCGAGGATCGTGCCGGCCTTGACGGCCTGATCGGCCTTCACTGCAAGGATCGCGCCGTAAGGCACCTTGTGACGCTCACGCTCACGGCCGTGTTCGTCGTGGATGACGATTTCGCCGGAACGGGAAATCACCACCAGGTCGCCCTTGGTGTTGCTCACGTAACGCATGGTGGCGTTGAAGCCGATCACACCGTTGGACTTGGCTTCCACGCTCGATGCAACCGCCGCACGCGACGCCGCACCACCGATGTGGAAGGTACGCATGGTCAGCTGCGTGCCGGGTTCGCCGATGGACTGGGCGGCGATCACACCGACGGCTTCGCCGAGGTTGATCAGGCCGCCGCGGCCCAGGTCGCGTCCGTAGCACTTGGCGCAGATGCCGAAGCGGGTTTCGCAGGTCAGCGCGGTGCGGACCTTGACTTCGTCGACGCCGGCAGCTTCCAGCTCTTCGATCAGGTCTTCTTCCAGCAGCGTGCCGGCCGGTGCCAGCACCGAGCGGTTTTCCGGGTGCAGGACTTCTTCTGCAGCGGTACGGCCCAGGATACGGTCGCGCAGCGACTCGATCACTTCACCGCCTTCGACGATGGCGCGCATCAACGAACCGTTGTGCGTGCCGCAGTCGATCTCGGTGACGACCAGATCTTGCGTAACGTCCACCAGACGACGGGTGAGGTAACCCGAGTTCGCGGTCTTCAACGCCGTATCCGCCAGGCCCTTGCGGGCACCGTGGGTGGAGATGAAGTACTGCAGAACGTTCAGGCCTTCACGGAAGTTCGCCGTGATGGGCGTCTCGATGATCGAGCCGTCGGGCTTGGCCATCAGGCCCCGCATGCCGGCCAGCTGACGGATCTGCGCGGCAGAGCCGCGAGCGCCGGAGTCGGCCATCATGTAGATGGAGTTGAAGGACTCCTGATCGACGGTGTTGCCGTTGCGATCGGTCGTCTTTTCCTTGGCCAGCTGAGCCATCATGACCTTCGACACTTCGTCGCCGGCCTTGCCCCAGATGTCCACCACCTTGTTGTAGCGCTCGCCCGCGGTCACCAGACCGGACGAGTACTGCTGGGCGATTTCTTTAACTTCACCCTCGGCGCGCGCGATGATGCCGGCCTTTTCGGGCGGCACCAGCATGTCGTCCACCGCGATGGAGATGCCGGCACGAGTCGCCAGGCGGAAACCGTTCTGCAGCAGCTTGTCGGCGAAGACCACGGTTTCCTTGAGTCCGCACTTGCGGAAGGACACGTTGATCAGCTTCGAGATTTCCTTCTTCTTCAGGGCCTTGTTCAGGTTGGAGAAGGGGAGACCACGCGGCAGGATTTCCGACAGCAGGGCGCGGCCGACAGTGGTGTAGGTCAGTGTGGTGGTCGACGAGAACTCACCGGTCGCCTTGTCCTTGATCCATTCCGTCAGGCGCACGCTTATGCGGGCAGCCAGTTCGGCCTGACCGGCGTCGAATGCGCGCTGGACTTCACCGATGTCGGAAAAGACCAGGCCTTCGCCCTTGCCGTTGACCTTGTCGCGGGTGGCGTAGTACAGACCCAGCACCACGTCTTGCGACGGCACGATGGACGGCTCGCCGGAAGCGGGGAACAGGATGTTGTTGGAGGCCAGCATCAGCGTGCGGGCTTCCATCTGTGCTTCCACCGACAGCGGGACGTGGACGGCCATCTGGTCGCCGTCGAAGTCGGCGTTGAAAGCGGCGCAGACCAGCGGATGCAGCTGGATGGCCTTGCCTTCGATCAGGATGGGTTCGAACGCCTGGATGCCCAAACGGTGCAGCGTAGGCGCACGGTTCAGCATGATCGGGTGCTCTTTGATGACCTCTTCCAGGATGTCCCACACCACTGGCGTGCCGGATTCGACTTCCTTCTTGGCAGCCTTGATCGTCGTCGCGATGCCCATGGCTTCGAGGCGCGAGAAGATGAAAGGCTTGAAGAGCTCCAGGGCCATCAGCTTTGGCAGGCCGCACTGGTGCAGCTTGAGCGTCGGGCCCACGGTGATCACCGAACGACCGGAGTAGTCGACGCGCTTGCCCAGCAAGTTCTGGCGGAAACGACCCGACTTGCCCTTGATCATGTCGGCCAGCGACTTCAGCGCACGCTTGTTGGCGCCAGTCATGGCCTTGCCACGGCGGCCGTTGTCCAGCAGCGAGTCGACGGCTTCCTGCAGCATCCGCTTTTCGTTGCGCGCGATGATTTCCGGAGCCTTCAGCTCCAGCAGGCGGCGCAGACGCGAGTTGCGGTTGATGACGCGGCGATAAAGGTCATTCAGGTCGGAAGTCGCGAAACGACCACCGTCGAGCGGCACCAGCGGACGCAGGTCCGGCGGCAGCACCGGCAGCACGTCGAGCACCATCCAGCCCGGCTTGATGCCGGACTTCTTGAAAGCTTCGAGCAACTTCAGGCGCTTGGCGTTCTTCTTGACCTTGACTTCGGAACCGGTCAGGTCGCCGCGCAGGCGTTCGATCTCGGTTTCGATGTCGATGGCTTCGAGCAGGTCCTTGATGCCTTCGGCACCCATCTTGGCGATGAATTCATCGCCGTATTCCTTGCGCTTCGCGTCGTAGTCGTCCTCGGACATGATGCCGAACTTCTTCAGCGGGGTCATGCCGGGGTCGGTGACCACGTAGGCTTCGAAGTACAGCACGCGTTCGATGTCGCGCAGCGTCATGTCGAGCACCAGGCCCAGACGCGACGGCAGCGACTTCAGGAACCAGATGTGCGCGCACGGTGCAGCCAGGTCGATGTGACCCATGCGTTCGCGGCGAACCTTGGTCTGGGTGACTTCGACACCGCACTTTTCGCAGATGACACCGCGATGCTTCAGGCGCTTGTACTTGCCGCACAGGCATTCGTAGTCCTTGATGGGACCAAAAATCTTGGCGCAGAACAGGCCGTCGCGTTCAGGCTTGAACGTGCGGTAGTTGATGGTTTCGGGCTTCTTCACTTCGCCGAAAGACCACGAGCGGATCTTTTCGGGCGACGCCAGGCCGATGCGGATGGCATCGAAGTGTTCGTCGGGGGTGAACTGCTTGAACAGGTCGAGTAGTGACTTCATGGGTCTCTTTACCTTTCCGATTAGGAACGTTCGAGTTCGATGTCCAGGCCCAGGGAACGGATTTCCTTGACCAGAACGTTGAACGATTCCGGCATGCCGGCCTCGATGGAGTGTTCGCCCTTGACGATGGATTCGTACACCTTGGTACGGCCCACCACGTCATCGGACTTCACCGTGAGCATTTCCTGCAGCACGTAGGAAGCACCGTAGGCTTCCAGCGCCCACACTTCCATTTCACCGAAACGCTGGCCGCCGAACTGGGCCTTGCCGCCCAGCGGTTGCTGCGTGACCAGCGAGTACGGACCGGTGGAACGTGCGTGCATCTTGTCGTCGACCAAATGGTGGAGCTTCAAGAAGTGCATGTAGCCGATGGTCGTCGGGCGCTCGAACTGCTCGCCGGTACGGCCGTCGATCAGCCAGGCCTGGGTACGTGTGTCGGTCAGGTTCTTGGCCTTCGCGATCTCGTCCGGGAACGCCAGCTTCAGCATGGCCCGGATGTCTTCTTCGGCAGCGCCGTCGAACACCGGGGTGGCGAAGGTCGCGCCCTTGGTCAGGTTTTCGGCCATGGCCAGCAGCTGACCGTCGTCCAGCAGGGACAGGTCTTCCTTGTGGCCGGAGCTGTTGTACAGCTCTTCGAGGAACTTGCGCAGTTCGGCCACCTTGGCTTCGCGCTGCAGCATGTCGCCGATGCGCTGGCCGATGCCCTTGCCGGCCCAGCCCAGATGGACTTCCAGCACCTGGCCCACGTTCATGCGCGAAGGCACGCCCAGCGGGTTCAGGCAGATGTCGCACGGCGTACCGTCGGCCATGTAGGGCATGTCTTCGACCGGGACGATCTTGGACACGACACCCTTGTTGCCGTGACGACCGGCCATCTTGTCGCCCGGTTGCAGGCGGCGCTTGACGGCCAGGTAGACCTTGACCATCTTCAGCACGCCGGCCGGCAGCTCGTCGCCTTGCGTCAGCTTCTTGCGCTTTTCTTCGAAAGCCAGGTCGAAGCTGTGGCGGGTCTGCTCGAGCGAGTTCTTGATCGACTCCAGCTGGGTGGCGACTTCGTCTTCGGCCGGACGGATGTCGAACCAGTGGAACTTCTCGACCGACGACAGGTAGGCCTTGTCGAGCTTGCTGCCCTTGGCCAGCTTGTTCGGGCCGCCGTTGGCGGTCTTGCCGGTGAGCAGCTTCTCGATACGGTCGAAGGCATCGGCCTCGACGATACGCAGCTGGTCGTTCAGGTCCAGGCGGAAACGCTTCAGCTCGTCGTCGATGATCTGCTGGGCGCGCTTGTCGCGCTGGATGCCTTCGCGGGTGAACACCTGGACGTCGATCACGGTGCCTTGCGAGCCCTGGTCAACGCGCAGCGAGGTGTCCTTCACGTCGGAAGCCTTCTCGCCGAAGATGGCGCGGAGCAGCTTCTCTTCGGGCGTGAGGGTGGTCTCGCCCTTGGGCGTGACCTTGCCGACCAGCGTGTCGCCGGGGGAGACTTCAGCACCCACGTAGATGATGCCGGACTCGTCCAGGCGGTTGAGCTGCTGCTCGGCCAGGTTCGGGATGTCGCGGGTGATTTCTTCTGCGCCCAGCTTGGTGTCGCGTGCCATGACCACCAGTTCCTCGATATGGATCGAGGTGTAGCGGTCTTCGGAAACGACACGTTCGGAGATCAGGATCGAATCTTCGAAGTTGTAGCCGTTCCAGGGCATGAAGGCGATGAGCATGTTCTGGCCCAGGGCGAGTTCGCCCAGGTCGGTCGATGCGCCGTCGGCCACCACGTCACCCTTGGCCAGCTTGTCGCCCTTTTGGACGATGGGACGCTGGTGGATGTTGGTGTTCTGGTTGGAACGCTGATACTTGATCAGGTTGTAGATGTCCACGCCGACTTCGCCGGCGTGGGCTTCTTCGTCGTTCACCCGGATCACGATGCGGGTGGCATCGACGTAGTCGACGATGCCGCCGCGGGTCGCGGTCACCACGGTGCCGGAGTCGACCGCGGAAACGCGCTCGATACCGGTGCCGACCATCGGCTTTTCAGGGCGCAGCACAGGCACGGCCTGACGCTGCATGTTGGCGCCCATCAGTGCGCGGTTCGCATCATCGTGTTCCAGGAAGGGCACGAGGGATGCAGCCACCGACACGATCTGGGCGGGCGACACGTCCATGTACTGGATGCGCTCGGCACCCACCAGGATCGATTCGCCGGCTTCACGGGCCGAGACCAGGTCGCCGGTCAGCTTGCCGTCCTTGTCCAGCACCGCGTTGGCCTGGGCGATGACGTACTTGCCTTCTTCGATGGCCGACAGGTAGTCGATGTCCATCGTGACCTTGGCGTCCACCACGCGGCGATACGGGGTTTCGATGAAACCGTATTCGTTGAGGCGGGCGTACAGGGCCAGCGAGTTGATCAGGCCGATGTTCGGGCCTTCAGGCGTTTCGATGGGGCAGACGCGGCCGTAATGGGTCACGTGCACGTCGCGCACCTCGAAGCCGGCACGTTCGCGAGTCAGACCGCCCGGGCCAAGAGCCGAGACACGACGCTTGTGCGTGATCTCGGACAGCGGGTTGGTCTGGTCCATGAACTGCGACAGCTGCGACGCACCGAAGAACTCCTTCAGGGCCGCGGAGATCGGCTTGGAGTTGATCAGGTCATGCGGCATCAGCGGCTCTTGCTCGGCCTGGCCCAGACGTTCCTTCACAGCCTTCTCGATACGAGCCAGGCCGGTGCGGTACTGGTTTTCGGCCAGTTCACCGACGCAACGCACGCGGCGGTTGCCCAGGTGATCGATGTCATCGACTTCGCCGTTGCCGTTGCGCAGGTCGACCAGGATCTTGACGACTTGCAGGATGTCGTCGTTGGTCAGGACCATCGGGCCGGTGGACTCGTCGCGGCCGACCTTGGCGTTGAACTTCATCCGGCCCACGCGCGACAGGTCGTACGTGTCCGGGTTGTAGAACAGGCGCTGGAACAGGGCCTGGACTGCGTCTTCGGTCGGCGGCTCGCCGGGGCGCATCATGCGGTAGATGGCCACACGCGCTGCGAACTCGTCAACGGTTTCGTCGCTGCGCAGGGTCTGCGAGATGTACGCGCCCTGGTCGAGTTCGTTGGTGTAGATCACCTGCAGGTCTTGAACGCCCGAGCTGCGCAGCTTCTTCAGCAGCACTTCGGTCAGTTCGTCGTTGGCCTTGGCAACGATTTCACCGGTGTCGGCATCGACGATGTTCTTGGTCACCACGCGGCCGATGAGGTAGTCCTCAGGCACGCTGATGTGGGTGGTGCCCGACTGCTCCAGCTCGCGGGTGTGGCGAGCGGTGATGCGTTTGTCCTTGGCGACCACGACCTTGCCGGCCTTGTCGGTGATGTCGAAACGTGCGACTTCACCACGCAGGCGCTCGGAGACGAACTCCATCTGCGCGCCGCTGTCCATCAGGCGGAAATTGTCGTTGACGAAGAAGTTCGCCAGGATGGTTTCCGGCGTCAGGCCGATGGCCTTCAGCAGGATGGTGACAGGCATCTTGCGACGACGGTCGACGCGGAAGTACAGGATGTCCTTCGGATCGAATTCGAAGTCGAGCCACGAACCGCGATAGGGGATGATGCGTGCCGAGAACAGCAGCTTGCCCGAACTGTGGGTCTTGCCCTTGTCATGTTCGAAGAACACGCCGGGCGAACGGTGGAGCTGCGAAACGATGACGCGCTCGGTACCGTTGATGATGAAGGAACCCTTCTCGGTCATCAGGGGCACTTCGCCCATGTAGACCTCTTGTTCCTTCACTTCCTTGACCACCTTGGACTGCGAAGTGGAAGACTCGCGGTCATAGATGATGAGCTGCACCTTGGCGCGCACGGCCGAGGCGAAGGTCAGACCACGGGTCTGGCATTCACGGACGTCGAAGGCGGGTTTGGCGAGGTTGTACTCGACGAACTTCATCTCTACGAAACCATTGTGGGAGACGATCGGGAACGCGGCATCGAAAGCGGCCTGCAGGCCTTCGATGGTACGTTTCCGAGGTGCGGTATCGGCCTGCAGGAAGGCGGTATAGGCGTCCTTCTGCATTTGCAGCAGGTAAGGGACTTCCAGCACGCTGTCGCGGCTGCCGAAGCTTTTGCGGATGCGCTTGCGTTCGGTATAGGAATAGGCCATGAGTTCTCCGGGCAAAGACATGAGTCCTGATTCGACTTGACCTGCCGCGCGCGGTCATTCAACACTTACACACGCGCAGCAAGCTTGGCGGTTGGCCACTACCAACCATGGCGGACGGCGATGCGTTGCACATCGCCCGGACCAAGGCGCCTTCTGTCGTCGGGGCTCAGAAGACACTACCAAGACGCCTTTTTTCAAAGCAGCTTGGGGGTGTGTTCTTAACACTTTCCCTGAAACAGCAAAAGGCTGGGGGCCTTTCGGCACCCCAGCCTCCTGCCGGAGAAGAGCTTACTTCAGCTCAGCCTTGGCACCAGCGTCCAGCAGCTTCTTCAGAGCGGCGTCAGCGTCTGCCTTTGGCAGGGCTTCCTTGACGTTCTTCGGAGCGCCGTCGACCAGGTCCTTGGCTTCCTTCAGACCCAGGCCGGTGATTTCGCGCACGGCCTTGATGACGGAGACCTTCTGTGCACCGGCGTCCAGCAGGACGACGTTGAACTCGGTCTTTTCTTCGACGGCTGCAGCTGCAGCGCCGCCGCCGGCTGCCGGTGCCGACATTGCAGCTGCGGACACGCCAAACTTCTCTTCGATGGCCTTGACCAGGTCGTTGAGTTCGAGGACCGTCATGCTGTCGAGCGCGGTCAGGAATGCGTCTTTATCGAATGCCATTTTGAATACCTAAAAAACAATATTGGTTGATTTGCCGCGCAATCAAGCTGCGGCGGCTTCGGCAGCAACTTCTGCAGCCGGGGCTTCAGCTTCCGCGCCAGCGCCACGCTGCTCGGCCAGCGCCGCGAGAACGCGGGCGGTACGAGAGATGGGCGACTGCATCAGGCCCAACAGTTGTGCCAGCAGCACTTCCTTGGACGGGATGTTGGCCAGTTGCTTCACGCCGTTGACGTCCAGCGACTTGCCCGAGAACGCACCACCGCGGATAACCAACTTGTCGTTGGTCTTCGCGAAGTCGGCCAGCACCTTGGCGGCGGCCACAGCGTCTTCAGAGAAGCCGTAGATCAGCGGACCGGTCATCTGGTCGGCGACGATTTCGAAACCGCTGCCAGCGACAGCACGGCGGGCCAGGGTGTTCTTCAGAACACTCAGGGTCACGCTCTTGCTGCGCGCTTCATTGCGCAGTTTCGTCATGTCGGCGACCGTGATGCCGCGGTATTCCGCAATCACCAGCGTTTGAGCTTTGGCGGCGAGGCTGGTCACTTCTGCAATGACCGCTTCTTTCTCACTGCGATTAAGACTCAAGGTCTACTCCTTAAAAGTGCCTGAGGCCGGAAGGCCCTTCGGCACACTCTTGTTGCAGCGACCAACTGTTTTTCAGGAAAGGCACGAAACTTTTTCCATCGGCAGCGGGATCGCCATCTGCGCTGGCCACCATTTGGTGATTAAGTGCAGCCTGCGCCACACACCAGCGGTCTTGGATGGCCTGGAGTCCTGTTGCCGGCATCACTGCCGGCACGCTGGGCTCCAGCCCACCACCGGACAACCTTGCGGTCATCCGAATTCGTGCAGCTGATTAGGCTGCGTTGATGGATTGGGTGTCCACACGGACGCCCAGACCCATCGTCGAGGACACGGCCACCTTGCGCAGGTAGACACCCTTGCTGGTAGCGGGCTTTGCCTTGGTCAGCGCATCGATCAGCGCAACCAGGTTGCCTTGCAGCTTGTCGGAGTCGAACGAACGACGGCCGATGGTGCCGTGGATGATGCCGGCCTTGTCGACGCGGAACTGGATCTGGCCAGCCTTGGCGTTCTTCACAGCGGTCGCGACATCAGCGGTGACGGTGCCGACCTTGGGGTTTGGCATCAGGCCGCGTGGGCCCAGGATCTGACCCAGGGTACCGACGACACGCATGGCGTCGGGTGCAGCGATCACGATGTCGAAAGGCATGTCGCCCGCCTTCACCATGGCAGCCAGGTCGTCCATGCCGACGATGTCGGCGCCGGCGGCCTTGGCTTCTTCAGCCTTGGCGCCCTGGGCGAACACAGCGACGCGTTTGGTCTTGCCAGTGCCGTTGGGCAGCACGACGGCGCCACGAACAACCTGGTCGGACTTCTTGGCGTCGATGCCCAGCTGCACTGCCACGTCGATGGACTCATCGAACTTGGCGGTAGCGGCTTCCTTGACCATCGAGATGGCTTCGGTCAGCGCGTACAGCTTGTTGGAGTCGACCTTGCCTTCGAGGGCTTTTTGTTTCTTGGTGAGCTTAGTCATTTCAGAGGCCCTCAACCGTCACGCCCATGGAGCGGGCGGAACCTGCCAGCGTGCGCACTGCGGCGTCGACGCTGGCGGCGTTCATGTCTTTCATCTTGGTCTTGGCGATTTCTTCCAGCTGAGCGCGGGTGATCTTGCCGACCTTCTGCTTGTTGGCCACGGGCGAACCCTTGTCCAGCTTGATGGCCTTCTTGATCAAGGTCGTCGCAGGCGGCGTCTTGATGATGAAGGTGAAGCTCTTGTCCGCGAACGCGGTGATGACCACCGGCAGCGGCAGGCCGGGCTCGACACCTTGGGTCTGGGCGTTGAACGCCTTGCAGAATTCCATGATGTTCAGACCGCGCTGACCCAGCGCCGGGCCGATCGGAGGCGAAGGATTGGCCTTGCCTGCTGGCACTTGCAGTTTTACGAAACCGACGATTTTTTTCGCCATGTTTGTTCTCCTTGCGGGTAAAAACGCCTGACGAATCCAGAATGGTCCGCCGGGCTCCCCGGGGTTAGACGACTCTTCCGACTACACCGCAGGCACCGAGTCGAAAGGCGCCTGCAGCAAAATTCTTCTGGAACCGATCAGGTCTTCTCGACCTGGCCGAATTCGAGCTCGACCGGAGTGGCACGACCAAAGATGGTCACCGACACGCGGACCTTGCTCTTCTCGTAGTTGACCTCTTCGACCGAACCATTGAAGTCGGTGAACGGACCTTCCTTGACGCGCACCAGCTCGCCGACGATGAACTCCACCTTGTGGCGGGGCTTCTCGGTGCCTTCCTGCATCTGGCTGACGATCTTCTGGACCTCATCTTCGGAGATCGGAGCCGGACGGTTCTTGGCTCCACCGACAAAACCCGTGACCTTGTTGGTGTGTTTCACCAGGTGCCACGATTCGTCGTCCATCACCATTTCAACGAACACATAACCGGGAAACAGACGACGTTCGGTGGTGCGGCGCTGGCCGTTCTTCACTTCAACGACTTCTTCGGTCGGCACCAGAATCCGCCCGAACTTGGTTTCCATGCCGGCGCGCATGATGCGCTCGACGATGTTGCGTTCGACGGCCTTCTCCATGCCCGAATAGGCATGGACGATGTACCAGCGCAAGTCCAGACGCGCCGGAGCCGCCGGAGCGTCAGAACCTTCGGGCAGCAAGGCCTCGCCAGATGTGTTTTCCACGGTGTCCGCCATTATTTTCTCCAGCCCAGAAGCAGGTCATAGAAGACCCATTCCAGCGTCTTGTCGGTCACCCACAGGAACAGCGCCATCACAACGACGAAACCGAACACATAGGCGGTGATCTGAATGGCTTCCTTGCGAGCAGGCCAGACGACCTTGCGAACCTCGCGCCAGGAGTCCTGGCCGAAAGCAATCAGCTGCTTGCCGGATTCCGAAGTGAAGAACAGGACCGCAGCAACGACCAGGCCGACCAAGAGCGCGGCCCATTGCACCAACGCACCCTGGCGCGACAGGAGATAGAACGCCGTCAGCGCGGCCAGCACCAGAACGACGGAAAAGCCGATTTTGGCCTTGTCCGCACCGGTGCTGACGGTTTCAACTTGGGAGGTTGCCATGAAGCTGGAATTTCCTGCAATGCATCGAGAAAGCGCCACCGATCCGCCGTACGAACCCTGGAGACGCCGAAGCCCGTCAGGTCTTGACGGGCTTGGTTACCACCTTAGGTGGCAGGGGCAGTAGGAATCGAACCTACAACCTTCGGTTTTGGAGACCGACGCTCTGCCAATTGAGCTATACCCCTACGGAACAATTACCTGTTAGGCGATGATCTTGGCCACGACGCCGGCGCCGACGGTCTTGCCGCCTTCACGGATGGCGAAGCGCAGGCCTTCTTCCATGGCGATGGGGTTGATCAACTTGACGGTGATCGACACGTTGTCGCCAGG
>Ga0308164_10004403_pt1 | contig 11922 bp, 9 predicted proteins | sample PhyTR2_FD_201031 | JGI IMG/M metagenome (GOLD analysis project Ga0308164, IMG submission 201031) | Phyllosphere microbial communities from UC Gill Tract Community Farm, Albany, California, United States - DLSLT.R2 | ecosystem: Host-associated > Plants > Phyllosphere > Unclassified | place: USA... | reverse complement strand
CACCAGTTCCGGGGCTTGCCCAAACCTGAACACCCGCTTATCAGTGTTGTTGATTACAGTATGGTAAAGGATGATCCCAATACAACTGAGCTGAGCTGGATCTTGGATTTTTATTCAATTTCTGTTAAAAGAACTTCCAACAGCAAGATAAAATATGGCCAGCAGGAATATGATTTTAATGAAGGGCTGATGTTTTTTATGGCTCCTGGGCAGGTTTTCAGTATTACAAGAGATCCGAATTCCCAAGCAAAACATACGGGATGGATCCTGCTCATTCATCCCGATTTTCTTTGGCATACCCCATTGGCGAAAACTATAAAAAATTATGAATATTTTGATTATTCGGTGAATGAAGCTTTATTCTTATCTGAAAAAGAGGAAAATGTGATTAATAATATTGTTCAGAATATTCATCAGGAATACCATTCCAATATTGACACCTTCAGCCAGAACATCATTATTTCACAGATTGAAACGCTACTGAATTATTCGGAGCGTTTTTACCAGCGGCAGTTTATCACCCGGAAAATTTCCAATCACAGGATCCTCAGCGCTCTGGAAACATTGCTTGCTGATTATTTTAATCACGAAGACCTTATCACAAAAGGTCTTCCCAGTGTACAACACATCGCAGATCAACTGAATTTATCACCAAGTTATTTAACAGGCTTATTAAAGGTTCTTACAGGACAGAATACCCAACAGCATATTCACGAAAAACTGATTGGGAAAGCAAAGGAAAAATTATCTACTACTCAGCTATCCATTAGTGAAATTGCATATGAATTGGGCTTTGAACATCCTCAATCGTTCAGCAAATTATTTAAAAGCAAAACGAGTCTTTCTCCGCTGGAATTCAGAAAATCTTTTAGCTGAATATTTCATACAGTAAATATTTACTTAAATAGACACATCCCTCTGGTGCGTTTTATTGTGGTTCAAATTCTTATAGAAACTTATCATATTTAATTTTAAATGTATCTGTGAAGTAATAAATATGATTCTTAAGCTGTTATTATCATATGAAAGCTATCTGTTTATTTATGTTTTTTCTTTTGTCTCTGAGTACTGTCACAGCTCAGAGCAATGATTCTGATAATTTCTTTGAAACGTCAGATCATGCCAGGATTAATTACAAAATTTCCGGAAAAGGAGAAGTCTGTATCTACGTCCCTGGAGGCCCGGGGCAGGGATATCCGTCATTTGAACTTTTAGGAGGAAATGTTCTGGAGAAAAACATGCAGATGGTGTATATGGATCAGCGTGGATCCGGTAAGTCGGGAAAATCGGAAAATTATCATCTGGATGCCATGGTTCAGGATATTGAAGAGCTGAGACAGCATCTGAAGCTTGATAAAGTTTTTCTGTTGGCTCATTCTTTCGGAGGAATTATTGCCGTGAATTACGCTAAAAAATATCCACAGCATACAAAAGGCTTGATTCTGGCTAATATCACACTTCATTTTCTCAACAATGAATCTTTGAAAGAACAGATTGAATATGGAAACAGCCTATTGCAGCAACCCAATAAAATAATCCCTAAAGACAGTCTTTCTACAGAACTTTCGAAGGTCAGCAGCAGATTACGAAAGAAAAGAATCGGGTATAAATTTCTAACCGAGGACATTGAAACCATTAAACAGATGGACAAAATAGATTCCCTTCATCCTAGGATTATAGATTTTGGCATGGCCGTAATCTCGAAACCTAAAGAGTTTCCGGAATATTATACCGATTATGCGCCACTCACAAAAGACATTCATGTTCCTGTATTAATTATCACCGGAAAAAAGGATAAAGCTGTGGGAACACAACATTACAAAACATTTCAGTTCCCTGATCAAAAAGTGGTTTCCATTGATGGCGGACATCTTTTGTATTATGAGAAAAATAGAGAGTTTGTGGATGCCGTTTGGAGTTTTGTGAAGAAACACCAATAAGAGTAATAACTTTTTAAAATACTCTAAAAAGCTCTCTTTTTTAATTTTTCTTATGGTAGGATATTGCTGGAAATTTAAGTAATTTCGGATCTTTAAAAAAACAATATCCATATGAAAAACAATTTATTCCTTTCCGGTTTCTGGACAAGAGTTTGGGCTTTATTAATTGATTTGCTTATTCTCGGAATTTTAGGGTTTATATTAGGTTCAGTCTTCGAAGATTTCTTTATTTCCCTGGGAGAAGAAGCCAAATTAATCGGATGGTTTATTTCTCTGGCTTATTTTTCAATTTTGAACTCTAAGCTGAATAATGGCCAGACTATCGGAAAAAAATTAATGAAAATCCAGGTGACAGATATTGAGGGAAGAACCGTCAGCTTAAAAACTTCATTTATCAGAGCCTTAATTTTTACAACACCATTTTTTCTGAATGGATTTAAAATTACAGGAACAGCAACATTCTCAGTAGTTAATATTATCCAGTCGATGATTATTTTCACTTTAGGTTTGGGAATTATGATATTCTACATTTTCAATAAAGAAACAAGACAGTCTCTGCATGATATTGTGGCAAAAACATATGTCGTTCAGGATCACAGAAACAGTACGGTCACTATGATGCCTCAACCGAAGAAACTGCCATTCTATATTACAGGTGGCCTTCTTTTACTTGTAATTATAACATCAATTTACAATTACAACAGCAATAGCGAAATAAAAAAACTACTTCCGGTTTATGAAATGGTTTCGAAGCAGGATCATGTTTCAAGGGCATCAATATCAATGAATCATTTTTCAGGAAGCAAACAATACGTTTATACCATATCTATTAAAACTGATAAGAAACAGCAGTTCAACGGCCACATGGAGAACGATCCGATTATTAAAGAAGCAGTTAAAACATTCATTAACAGTAATGTTTATGAAAATGATCAGGACGTATTAAATGTAGTGATCGGTTCAGGATTCGACATTGGTATTGCAAGACAAAATTATTCTTATAATGTTTTCAAACCTATATTCAAGTGGAGGGAAATATATAAACTATAACCTCATAGCCATCAATATAAAAACGCGCCAATAAGTGCGTTTTTATTTTATATGGACTGTGAAATTTTATCATTAGAAAAACTTATCTTTTCGATCATTATTTCTACAGAAAACATGAAAAAACTAATACCTCTCTTTTTTCTTATCTTCATCCACTCCCTCTGTTTATGGTCAAAAGATTAGTACACTATTCTTGTAAAGACTTGAAATTTTTTTAAAATATTACCATCCGGATACAACATTCCTAACCTGAAAGACAAAACAGAAAAACAGTTTACAACCTATATTTTTAATTCTAAGGGAAATATCATTTAACTTTTATTGAGAAAAGTACAAGAAGGATTTGTACTTATTTAAAAGATTTTGGTGTCGTGATAATGAACATTATTTCTTGACTGAATCACAAGTAAGTAAAATACCTGAACGACTGGAAGTTTTAAGACAGTTAAAGTAAGCCAGTGTAAATAAAAAGTTCAGCGCGGCCTTCGGCCGCGCTGAACTACTATATAAAGCTTAAATCTAATTAAAATTTAAGATCTCCATTCACCTCTCTTACAGCATTAGCTGCTTCAGCAAACTTCAATTGTTCGTCAGCCGTAAGGGTTACATTTACGATTTTTTCTACTCCGTTGGCTCCGATAATGGCAGGAACACCAAGACAGATATCGTTTTGACCGTATTCGCCTTCCAGCATCAGAGAACAAGGGATCATTTTCTTTTGGTCACATGCAATAGCCTGAACCATTACAGAAACAGCTGCACCCGGCGCATACCAGGCAGAAGTTCCTAATAATTTAGTAAGTGTTGCTCCTCCTACTTTAGTTTCTTCAATAACATATTTTTGTTGCTCATCACTAAGGAATTCAGTTACAGGAACTCCGTTTCTTGTCGCTTTGCTTAATAATGGAAGCATACCTGTATCACTGTGAGCAGCGATTACCATTCCGTTAACGTCAGAAATTGGGCTTTCCAATGCTTCAGCCAATCTGTATTGGAATCTAGCAGAATCCAGGGCACCACCCATTCCGATGATCTTGTGCTTAGGAAGACCTGAAGTTTTGTGTACCAGGTAAGCCATAGTATCCATAGGATTAGAAACCACAATGATGATCACATCCGGAGAATGTTTTACAAGGTTTGCAGTAACATCTTTTACAATTCCTGCATTGATACCGATCAATTCCTCTCTTGTCATTCCAGGTTTTCTTGGAATCCCTGAAGTGATCACTGCTACATGAGAACCTGCAGTTTTGCTGTAATCTCCTGTTGTTCCGGTAATTTTTGTATCGAATCCGTTTAGTGATGCAGTCTGCATCAAATCCATTGCCTTACCTTCTGCAAATCCTTCTTTAATGTCTACTAAAACTACTTCCGAACAGAAGTTTTTCATTGCGATGTATTCTGCACAGCTTGCACCTACAGCGCCTGCACCTACTACAGTTACTTTCATATTGTATACTTTTTTTAAATTATTTTTTAGTTTAGTCTAAAAATTGAAACGCCCAAATTTAACAATTCCTGAAAATGTGGGCAATTTTTCAGGAATTTAATTAAGCTTTAATGAAATTAATTCACGTTCAGTAAAAACGTATAAAGTTTTTTGGCTCCCGAAAGAACCTCTTTGTAATCCAAAACCTCTTTAAAATTCTTCCACATCGGTCCCGTATTTTCCTGATAGCATCCGAAGAAATTAAAAGTGACATTGTCGAAACCCTCCGTTTTAGAAAGCTGTTTGGCGATCACATTTCCTCCTAAAGTAGAACCTTCTATCACGTACATGGCTCCTAAAGCCTCATGCTCATTATCAAACTCAAGATGATGTGAAGCAGCCTGATTTTCCAGGGAAAGGCTTTCAAGATCCTTTTCGATAAGAGACAGCTTCTTTCTGTCGTCTAGCTGAAGTTTCTCAGAATATTTACCAGAAAGGCTCCCGAATATTTTGTTCTCACTGTGAAGAAGCATCAGATAATTCGTATGAATGATCTTTTTATAATCTTCTAAAGTGAATGTTTTATTAAAAATTTTTTCAGAATTGAAAAGTTTCTCTGCAGCATCGTGATATTCCGCTGTATTTTGCTTAAGATACTCTGATACCATAAATAAGGTTTTTAAAGTTTCTCAAATTTACGGCTTTTTAAACGTTAAAATAAAACAAGTACCCTCTTTATTGCTCTCATAATCCACATTTCCCCCAAGCCTCTTCATAATACGGTGCACAATAGACAGCCCTACCCCATTTCCTTTGAATGTTTTGGCATTATCCATTCTGTTGAAGATCTTAAACATCTTATGCTTTTCCTCTTCGGGAATTCCAATTCCGTTATCCAAAATTCTGTACTCCACCGTTTCCTCCTTTTCCGTTCCCCATATTTCCACTTTTGGAAAGTCCTGATGTGAAGAATATTTCACTGCATTATTGATAATATTTAAAAACACCTGATGAAGCATTGTCTTGTCAGCTCGTACATCAGGGCATTTTCCGATAATAATCTCAGTTTTCGGGCTGTAAAAAGTAATAATTGCATTTTCTGAGATCTTCTGAAGCATATTCAGCGTCTGCAGGCGTTCCAGCTCTATCTCACTATGCTTGGCGCGGCTTAGCTGCAGTACATCGTGCATCATTTCCGCCATACTGTCGATTTCCTCAACAATCGAGTTCAGTTTAAGCTTATTTTTTTCTGTCTTTTCAAAGTTAGCAAGCAGCATCTGTGCATTCAGCTTCATTACCGTTAAAGGCGTTCCCAGGTCGTGCGAAATGGTGTACGAAAAACTGTCAAGCTCTTCATTCACTTGTCTCAATTCATTATTCAAGGCCTTGATTGCATTGTACTGCTTGTGTGACGTTTCAAGGATCACATCCCGGATAGTACGTACGGCTCCAAGATCTCTGGAATTCCATCTCTTTGAATTTCCTTTGATATTTTCCGTAAAAATATGGAAAGAAGTTCTTGGCGAAATGATCTGTTTTTCTTCCCCATTCTGCAGTAATACACCGATTTTCTTCTCAGGATTTCCGGCCCAGTCAATATGTTCATCAAATTCCTTCCGGAACCAGATCAGCATTTCCTTCTTGCTTCTTTCTATAAAATAAATGATAATTCCAGCGGCGTTTTCATCCAGACCCAGCTCCTGTCCGTAATCTTTCAGAAAACTTCGGCTTACAAACATACTTTCCGTTGTATTATTCAGTGCCCACTGAGCAATTGCGTCGATAGTCTCATGCCCCGGAACAACCCCTACAGTCACAGTATTTTCCTCTCCTACAATAGCAAGACCGTCTGCTTCAGGCAGTTTTCTGATTTTTCCTTTATTGTCCGCAAGAGAATCAAAAAGATGATTATGTTTTAAAAACTCGGATTTCAACTGGGAAGATTTCTCATTCAGCTCCAGCTGGTAATTTAGTGCGTTCTTAGATTTAAATGATGAATAGGCATTAGAAGCCAGGACTGTAAAAATTCCTGCCTGTACTCTGTCTTCAAGATCAATATGTTTAGGCTCCGAATTCTGACACGTAACCAGACCCCAGAGATGATCGTCAATAATAATAGAAACACTAAAACTGGAAGAAGCCCCGGAATTTTTGATATACTGCCCATGTATAGGCGACATCCCGCGGGAACCTGTAAAAGTAAGATCAATATTTTCCTCAGTTTTGCTCAAAATAGGTACCGTCTCTGCATTCACGTTGCTGAATATTCTCTTTCTCTTTTTCAGATAAAGTTCGCGTGCCTGTCTGGGAATATCAGATTCCGGATAATGAAGCCCCAGATAGCTTTCCATAGTATCGCTTCTTTTTTCTGCAATTACCTTACCCGAGCCGTCCATCATAAATTTATAAACCATTAACCGGTCATAGTTTACAATTTTGGATAAGGTATTCAGTAACTGCTCCCAAAGTTCATACTCATTGTCTATGACATAGAAATTGTCATATTTATTGGATATTCTTTTATTCGGATTTTTCAGTACGGCTTCAAATTCAAGGAAAATATGTTTACCACTTCTGAAAACAGAAAAATGATACTCTTTCCCGCTAATGAATATTTTATCAAAATGGGTCTCATTTTCCCTTTTTGTAAAATCAGACAGTGACATATAAAGGTCGGATTCCATCACAGGTCCAAAAATATCAGGAAAATCCACGATCTTTCTGTCAAAAAGCTGTTCCGCATTTTCGATGCTAAATATATCCGGAATATTCCTGCTGAAAAATGTAATGGATTCAGTTGCGTCGTCAAGGCCAATCAGATATCCAAAACTTTGTATATACCCTGGAATATGGATGGGCTCTTCATGACACTCTACAAAATTCATATGTTTCTTTGAAATATCAAAGGTAACATTTTTTTTAACGACATCTTATTTTGTGGTATCAACTTACGGAAGTCCATAAACAGACATATACCGGTAACAGGTGAACTTAACTCTACTGATTATCAGATTACATGCTTTTTATTTCCCATCCTGCCGAAAGCTTTCTATCCTTAATATACTAAAAAAAATGTGGTAGGCCAAGTTTAATTTCCCGATCCTGATTCTTTACATGAATTTTACATTAACACTTAAAATAATTATGTTAATTAAGCAAAATTTATTAAATTTATATCACCAAATAATGAATACATTTGAAAATTACTTAATTTTTTGCATTATTTCCAATAAAATTTTCACTCAAAATTAAATAATACAACTATGAAAAAGTTCCCTTTAATTATTCTCAATTTCATCATTCCTTCAGGATTCGGCAACTGGGTAAACCTTAAAATTTTTAGCCTGAATCCAAAAGATAAAGGCGTAAAACTGGATCTGAGCAATTTCCAGACTTACAACGGAAAGGCTAATAAAGATTTTAAGAAGTCAGCAACTTTTGAATTTTTGGGACTTTAATTCATTCATTTTAAACGTAAATATTATGATCCTTTTTCAATCAAAAAAAAGAAGCCTGATTCTTTGTGCCTTATTAGCAGGTTTCTGTGCCAGTGCGCAGATCCAGGATTCACTGCAGCAGAATAAGCAGGAGCAGGAGGATAATGTAAAATACCCGGTACTTCAGATCAAAGGTCTTTTTCAGGGACGCTACCTCGTAGGTATGGCCAAAGATGTAGATGTGAACGGACTGCATCATGCAGATGGATCCGGAACGAGCAATAATTTTATGCTCAAATACATGAGGATTCAGGTACGGGCACAGATCAGCAAAAGAACAGAAGTGGTTGCACTTGCCAATCTTGCAGACTTTAAAAATGATCCTAAAAGCAGGGTGCTTGAAAATGCTTATCTGAAATATACCTTTAACCCTAAATTGGCCTTTACTGTGGGACAGTTCAGACCGTGGTTCGGTATTGAAGAAACTTACCCGATTGACATCATCAAATCTCTGGACTGGTCTAATCAGTATACAGAGTTTGGAAAACTGGGCTGGACAAGTTTCCAGATCGGACTTTCTGCAACAGGACAGCTTCAGTTGGGCCAAATTCCTTTTCAGTATGCTGTTTCAGTGGTAAACGGAAATGGAAAAAACCAGGTCAACGATAACGACAATGGGAAGCAGTATTCTACAAGGCTTCTTTTTGGATTGTCTAAAAAATACAATTTCAATGTCGGCCTGAACGGAGGTATCGGGGAAGTCTTCAGCAAAAAAGTATATGCGGTAGGCATCGATTTGAGCTCACTGATCAAATTCGATCCGAAATGGAGCCTGGATATGCAACTGGAGGCAAAACAGGCAACCAATCATGTTCTGTATAATTCTGTTGTTCCGGAACTGAGACCCACCAATCCTGATGAATATCTCATTCGTGGTGCCTATTTTCTCCCGAATGTAAGATATGAGATCAACCATAAAAACCTCAGCGCCTTTGAACTGTCATGCCGGTATGAATATCTGGATACCAATTTCAGGCTTAACAGCAATCCAAGACAGACCATTACACCCATGTTCGGGCTGGAATTCCTGAAAAACTATGGAGCAAGAATACAGTTGGGCGTACAGTTTGACCGCTACAAACATCAGGTAGAAAACACATCACAATACAATAACAACCTGTTTATTGTTCAGGTACAGAGTAGATTTTAACCGCTTAAATATTTATAGATCATGAAAGAAATTAATATCAGAAATATCGCGATAACGTTTGCCGTTGCGCTGATCATTTGGTTTATCCCGGCTCCGGAAGGCGTCGCCGAGAACGCATGGCATCTGTTTGCTATTTTTGCGGCAACTATCCTTGGAATCATCCTTAAAGCAGCTCCCATGGGTACCATGTGTATGATGGCCATTGGATTTACAGCTCTTACCCAGGTGGTGGCTCCGGGAGATGCTGGAAAATCCATTACCAAAGCACTTTCCGGATTCGGAGATAAGGTAATCTGGCTGATTGGGATCTCCTTCTTTATTGCCAGAGGATTTATCAAAACCGGATTAGGAAACCGGATCGCATTTTTATTTATCAGAATCTTCGGTAAAAGCTCACTGGGATTAGCTTACGGGCTTGGCTTAGCTGATGTCTGTCTGGCTCCTGCCATTCCAAGCAATACCGCAAGGGGAGGCGGAATCATTTATCCGATTATGAAATCTATGGCTATCAGTTTCGATTCCGTTCCTGAAAAACCGGAAACCCACAGAAAATTGGGTTCATTCCTTACCCTGAACAGTTATTATATGAACCTTATCGCTTCATCCATGTTCCTGACCGGAACTGCGAGTAATCCGATGTGTCAGAAATTTGCAGCCAATCTGGGAATCAATATCACCTGGATGTCATGGGCTGCAGCCGGTTTCGTTCCTGGTCTGGTCGCATTTTTTGTGGTACCGTTGGTTCTATACAAATTATATCCGCCTGAATTGAAAAAAACAGGGGATGCACCAAAAATGGCGGCTCAGAAATTAAAAGAAATGGGGCCTATTTCCAGAAACGAGTGGCTGATGCTATTGGCATTTTTTATTCTCTTAGCCCTGTGGATATTTGGAGGCGCATTGTCTATAGATGCTACCACAACTGCTTTCATTGGACTTACCATGTTGCTTCTTACTTCAGTACTCACCTGGGAAGATATCAAAGGGGAAAAAGGCGCATGGGATACCATCGTATGGTTTGCGGTACTGGTGATGATGGCCAGTTCTCTGAATGAGCTCGGCTTCATCAGCTGGTTCAGTGATCTGATCAAAGTTAAAATTGGTGGATTAAGCTGGCAGGTTGCCTTTCCGGTAATCGTTTTAGTCTACTTTTTCAGCCACTATATTTTTGCGAGTGCAACGGCTCACGTGGCAGCTATGTATGCAGCCCTGTTAGGTGTTGGTGTTTCTTTGGGAATTCCACCGATGTTGCTGGCAATGATGCTTGGTTTTTTAGGTTCTATTTATGGAGTACTTACCCATTACGGCCACGGTCCGGCTCCGGTATTCTACGGAAGCGGGTATGTAGAACTGAAAGCCTGGTGGCTGCGGGGTCTTGAAATAGGAATTGTATTATTGATCATCTATATGGTAGTCGGTGGACTTTGGATGAAAGTTTTAGATTATTATTAATTATTAAATAAAAAATATGCTGTCAACACTGTCAAGAAAAATGCTGATGTGCCTTACGGGATTATTCCTGAGCTTCTTCCTGCTGATCCATTTCTTGGGGAATCTCCAGCTGTTTCTTCCGCCGGAGCAGGCGCATCTGCAATTTAATGCCTATTCACATTTTCTGTCCGGAAATATTCTGATCAAAATAGTTTCCTATGTGCTGTATGCAAGTATTATCCTGCATGCTCTGGACGGGCTGGTCATTACCCTAAAAAATAAAAAATCGGGAGGTAGTTATCAGTCGGAAAGACGTGGAAGAGCTAGCAAATGGTATTCCCGGAATATGGGAATCCTGGGAACGCTGATTCTGATCTTTCTGGTGATTCACTTTCAGAATTTCTGGTATATCTACAAATTTGGAAACCCTCCACTGGATGACAACGGAAATAAGGATCTGTACATTCTTGTCGTAACGGTTTTCAAGGAATGGTGGTATGTCATCATTTACATACTATCAATGGTTGCTTTATGCTATCATCTGATCCACGGAATTCACAGTGCGGCCAGAACATTGGGACTCTACCATCCTAAGTTCGTAAAATGGTTCAAGACTGCCGGAATTGTTTATTCAGTCATTATCAGTATAGGCTTTGCACTGATGCCGGTTTACGTATTCTTTACTGCCAATTAAACAGAAAAGTTATGATCTTAAATTCAAAAATACCACAAGGTCCGTTAGAACAGAAATGGGACAATTATAAAAAGAAAGCCAAGCTCGTTAATCCAGCCAACCGTAAAAAACTGGACGTTATTGTCGTGGGAACCGGGCTTGCAGGTAGCTCTATTGCGGCTTCTCTGGGTGAAATGGGATATAATGTGAAATCATTCTGCTTCCAGGACAGCCCCAGGCGAGCGCATTCTGTAGCTGCACAGGGCGGTGTGAATGCCGCTAAAAATTATAAAAATGACGGGGACAGTGTTTACAGAATGTTTGTCGATACACTTAAAGGCGGAGACTTCAGAGCCCGGGAAGCGAATGTCTACCGTATGGCAGAATGCTCTTTAAACCTGATCGATCAGGCTGTGGCGCAGGGTGTTCCGTTCGGACGTGAATATGGCGGCTATCTCAACAACCGATCCTTCGGTGGGGTTCAGGTGAGCCGGACTTTTTATGCAAGAGGACAAACCGGGCAACAACTGCTTCTTGGTGCTTACCAGGCATTGATGAGACAGGTGGGAAAGGGCACTGTACAGCTGTATTCGAGACACGAAATGCTTGATCTTGTGATGATCGACGGCAAAGCAAGGGGAATTATCGTCAGAAATTTAGATACCGGGGAAATTGAAAGACATGCTGCCCATGCGGTTGTTCTGGCAACCGGAGGTTACGGGAAGATTTATTATTTATCCACCTTAGCCATG
>Ga0308164_10004402_pt1 | contig 11927 bp, 7 predicted proteins | sample PhyTR2_FD_201031 | JGI IMG/M metagenome (GOLD analysis project Ga0308164, IMG submission 201031) | Phyllosphere microbial communities from UC Gill Tract Community Farm, Albany, California, United States - DLSLT.R2 | ecosystem: Host-associated > Plants > Phyllosphere > Unclassified | place: USA... | reverse complement strand
GCAATCGAGAGCCGCACCGACGAACTGAACCTGGTGATGTCGGCCAGCGAAACGCACAACCTGGCCAATCTGCGCATGACGCAGGCGCAATCGTTCCAGGGCTTGTGCGAGGTGGCGGCGCTGGCGCGACAGGCGGCGCTGGCCGTCAATATTTCGTTGTCGTGTTCGTTTGGCTGCCCGATGGAAGGCGACGTGCCCGAAGACACGGTGCTGGCCTGGTGCGCGCGCTTCATCGACGAGGCCGGCGCCGGCGGCATCACCCTGTGCGACACGACCGGCATGGCGTACCCGAGCCAGGTGGCATCGCTCACGGCGCGTTTTCGCGCAGCCTGGCCAGAAACCGAACTGAGCCTGCACTTTCACAATACCCGCGGCATGGGCCTGGCCAATGTGCTGGCCGGGATCGATGCAGGCGCCGACCGCTTCGACGCGTCGCTTGGCGGGATCGGCGGCTGCCCGTACGCACCCGGCGCCTCGGGCAATGTCTGCACCGAAGAGGTGGTGCACGCGCTGCAGTTGATGGGTTACGACACGGGAGTCGATCTGGGCTGCTTGCTGGACGCATCGGCACGGCTGCCGGCATTGATCGGGCACGAGACGCCGAGCCAGATCGTCAAGGCAGGCCGGCGGCTCGATCTGCACCGGCCACCCAGGGATTTTGAAGCGATCAGGGAGCGCGCAGAAGCGCGTCCGGCTTGAACCCATGCCATCGCCCGCACGAACAAAACTATTTTAATAATTCAGGAGACACCATGAAATCGATTCACTCGCTGCGCATTCGCGCAGGTCTGCTCGCCGTCGGCGCAGCACTTGCCAGCATCGGCGCGCAAGCGCAGGACAACTATCCCGCGCGCGCCATCACGCTGATGGTCTCGGCCGCGCCGGGCGGCACGACCGACCTGGCCGCGCGCATGATCTCCGATCCGCTGTCCAAGGCACTGGGCAAACCGATCGTCGTCGAGAACCGGCCGGGCGGGGCGGGCGCGATCGCTGCGTCGGCCGTCAAGCGGGCCAGGCCGGACGGCTATACCTTGCTGGTGCAGTACTCGGGCTTTCACGTCATCACGCCGCACGTGGTCAAGGCCGGATTCGATCCGATCAAGGACTTTACCCCGGTTGCCAACCTGATCGTGGCGCCGCAAGTGTTTGTCGTGCGGCCCGATCTGCCGATCAAGACGCTGCCCGAGCTGGTCAGCTATGCCAAGGCACACCCCGGCAAACTCAATTACGCGTCGTCCGGCAATGGCTCGCTGCAGCACGTGACGGGTGAAATGCTGAACCAGATGAGCGGCACGAACATCGCGCACGTGCCCTACAAAGGCACGGGCCCGGCGATTACCGATCTGCTCGGTGGCAACGTCGAAATGACCTTCACGACGGCGCCGCCGCTGCTGGCCCACATCCGGTCCGGCAAGCTGCGCGCCATTGCCGTCACCGGCAACGTGGCACTGCCGAGCCTGCCCAATGTGCCGACCACCGCGACGATCAAAGGGTACGAGAAGCTGGACGTGAGCTCGTGGTTCGCCGTGTACGCGCCAGCCAATACGCCCAAGCCGATCGTTGACAAGCTGACGGGGGCAATCAAGAAAATCATGGCGACCGATGCATTCAAACGCAAGGCGCAGGAGCAGGGTGCGTACGCGGTCTACATGACGCCGCAGGAACTGGCGGCGCATACGAGCAAGGAATATCAGACGTGGGGCAAGTTTGTGAAGGATGCGAAGATCACGGGGGAGTGAGTGCCCGTGTCGTCCAAGGATTGCGTGGTACGGGCTTTGTTGCGTGAATCAGCTTACTGGGTGTATCAACGTCAAGGGAATGATCGCGGCGAAAAGCCGGCAGTCCATTCATCGAGCACGGGTTTTGCACGAAACAACGCCGTACTGCGACGAGGAAACGATTGCAGGAACTGAAAATTTACAACTTGCCTTGCGACAATCGGTGAGTAATTTCCAGAAATTTTCCGTTAGGATATATCTGCGTCTTTACTTATCCGCTTCGTCGACCTTTTCATGAGCAGGCCAGGTTGCTGATGTTCTCGATGATGCCGTTCTCCTTAGTCGTCAAACCATAAAAATGGGGTTGTCTTTGCAGCGTCAAGATTCATTACCAGGAATTGGCGCACTTTTTATGCGTGTCAATTAAGAATTCCGAAGGTCTCGTCACGATCAAGAAAAAAATATGTTGGTGCTAACTGGAATTGCTGTTGCATTGATTCTATCGAGCATAACGTCACATGTTTATGCAGAACCCAAAGATATTGCAGTGGCGCGAACTCTGTTCCAGCAGCGTTGCAATACGGCTGGAGAGACAATCAAAAGGACCGTCGAGGATGTGGACGGTCTGCTGCTACTGAAGATCCGTTCTCGCAACATCAACTACAGCCAACAGTTCGTCCTTGATGATCCGTATGGGAAAGACCTTACCGGAGATGGCTATATCGAGGGTTTTCTTGGGGCGCACCATGACTTGCCTGGCCATATTGAGCGCGCAGAAGGGCGGATCGCTCCTCCTCAGAGGCAAGTTGGATATATGTACGTGGACGCCAGTGACCCCAAGGATGGGAAACGATATCGCTACACAGGTTTCATCGAGCAACCAGGTTTGAAAGACCCGCGCTATTTGAAGGGTTATTTCAGAGTGGTACTGGTGTCCAGCCCTACCAGTGAGCCAGCACCACGCTATGGCGTTACTTATGAGGATATTTCGATAGCCGATGATCGCCGTTACTGGATTGCGGGTAGCTCGCTCAAAGTTATTGACCTGCTCCGCAACGAAGTCATTGCCGAGAGGATTGGATACATGATGGATCCCGGCCAAGGTGCCGACGGGGGCGGCAGGTCGCCCTGGCTGATGGCCGCTGCCCATGCGTGCCCTGCCTTCAAGGGCCGGCGCGCCGTTTCTGCTCAAAGAGGTCAAACGGTCCGCTTCGTTGAGAAAGTATTGCGGCCACGTCCCAAAAACCAATAACAAGCCCGCGAGCCGGCTGTACGCCATCGATGGAACATTGGCGGGAGTCGACATGCAATCGGCGTAGACGGTGCTGTCGGATCAGCGCTTCGGTGCCCAGGTCCAAGGCTGCAGGACACGATGTGGCTGGAGGGACTGTCTCCATGATGACAGTGCGGGCCGTGGTGTCAGAGTGCCAGGCCTTCCATGGCCTGGCGCCACAGTGCTACGAATTGAGCACGTTGACGAAGCCCCCCAGGGGCATCGGCCGGTGGAACAAAAAGCCCTGCATCGTCGAGCACCCGTGCGCACGCAGGTAGCGCGCCTGCACTTCCGTTTCCACGCCTTCGGCCACCAGATCGAGATTCAGGCCGCGTGAAATCGAGATGATCGCCAGCACGACCGGGTAATGCCCGTCCTCGTCGCTGATCTGCTGCACGAACGACTGGTCGATCTTGATGGTGTGGATTGGAAACCGGTGCAGATACGCCAGCGACGAATACCCGGTGCCGAAATCGTCAATGGCCACCGACACGCCCAGTTGCCCGAGCTTTTTCAACTGCTCGATCGCATATTGCGGATTGCGGATGCAGATGTTTTCGGTGATCTCGACGGCAATCCGGCCGGGGCCGATATCGTAGCGCTGCAAGGCACTGCGCATCGTTTCGAAGAATTTGCTGTGGTCGAGATAATGCGGCGACAGATTCAGCGACAGCGTCAATTGGTCCGCACCGTCCGTGCCCCACTGCGCCATGTCGCGGCACAGCGTATCGATCATCCACTCCGAGATCGGCACGATCAGGCCGCTCTCTTCGGCGAATGGCAGGAACTCGGCGGGCATGATCAGGCCGCGCACCGGATGGTTCCAGCGCATCAGCGCCTCGGCGCCAATGATGCGGCCACTGGCGGCGTCGATCTGCGGCTGGTAGTACATCTCGAGTTCGTTGCGCTCGAGCGCGCGGCGCAGATGCTGTTCCAGCGCGACGTTCTGGTGCAGCGCGTCGTGCATCGACGGATCGTAGAAGGCGTGACCGTTCTTGCCGAGGTCCTTCACGCGGTACATCGCAATGTCGGCATTGCGCAGCAGCTCGTCGATCGATTCGCCGTGCTCGGGGTAGATCGCCACGCCGATCGACGCCGAGATATGCACCTCGGTGCCGCCCAGGTCGAAGGGCTGGTGCAGCCGCTCGATGAACTTGTCGGCGACCACGCGCGCATCGTCGCGCGAGCGCAGGTCGGGCAGCACGATCGTGAATTCGTCACCCCCCTGGCGCGCCAGCGTGTCGCCCTTGCGCAGGCATTCCTTCAGGCGCAGCGCCACCTGCTGCAGCAACTTGTCGCCGTGGCCGTGGCCGAGCGTGTCGTTGACGAGCTTGAAGCGGTCCAGGTCGATGAACATCACCGCCAGCTCGGTGTGCTTGCGCCGGGCCTGCAGCATCGCCAGGCCGAGCCGGTCCTTGAACAGCACGCGGTTGGGCAGGTCGGTCAGGATGTCGTGATAGGCCTGGTGATGGATGACCGCTTCGGCACGCTTGCGCGCGCTGACGTCGCGCGCGATGCCGTAGGTGCCGACATAGGTCGGCGTGTGCGGGTCGCGTTTTTCACGGTGCATGCCGATCGCGTTGAGCGAGATCGTCATCACGGACGTGTCGACGGCGTCGTGCGTGTGCTGCTGGCCCGCGCGGCATGTCACGCGCAACTCGACGTCGCGCGAGGCCCGCTCGCCGACGCGCCGCTCGTTGAACACGTAGAGTGCGCGCTCGTGGTCTTCGGCATGCAGCAGCGCCGTGTAGTGCTGGCCCAGCAGTTCTTCCCGTTCGTAACCCAGCATCTGGCAGGCCCGATCGTTGACGTAGGTGAAGCGGCCTTCATGACCGAGCATGTAGATCATGTCGGGCGAGGCGTCGACCAGGTAGCGGTATTTTTTTTCGGACAGCGCGAGCGCCGCCACCATGCGACGATTGATCTGCTGCAGGTCGCGCTGCCTGAGCGCGTTGTCCACCGTGCGCAGCAATTCTTCGCGGCTGAATGGCTTGCGCAGGTAATCGTGGGCGCCGCGCTTCAAGGCTCCGATGGCCGATTCGATGCCGACGGTGCCGCTGACAACGATGACGTCGGCCTTCATGTCGTGCTGGTTGATGAAGTCCATGACTTCATGGCCATCGACATCCATCATGAGCAGGTCGAGCAGCACCAGGTCGAAGCACTGCTCTGCCAGGCACGCCAGCGCTTCGTTGCCGCTGGCAGCCGTACTGATAGCATAACCACAACCTTTGAGCATTTCCTGCAGCGAGGCCAGTACACGCGGTTCGTCATCGACCAGCAGCAGGCGGGGACGGTGGGGAGGTGGGGTAGTGGATACGTCAAGATGAGTGGGCAGCGTGCCCCGGATGCTGGCCGGGAGTCCGGTAGTTCGAAATCGATTCATCGTCATTCTGTCAAAGCCGTGCGATTTTCTGTGCCTGCTGCCCGTGAGCACTGCAGACGTTCATGTCTTATCTTCCACATAATGCCAGCTTATTCGTTGCATTTGATGCATGACAATGCAATCGTGTGCAGAAATGCGTCATGTCAGATGGGTTTCGTGCCTGTATGACGACAAAAACGCCGCAGCACGCGCTGCTTTTCCTTGATGGTGATCTGTCAAGATTGCTGTTTTATTCAGGTCCGGTCTTTGCCAGCCAGGCGATCGTGTTCAGGGTAGCGTTGCTCTTCTGATAAACTTGGACACATGCTGCAAGGCACGTTCATCGGTCGATCGGTCAACCGGCTGTCGGCTTGATTGCGGCGCGCCATTTCCGAAGGAGTCGATCCAGGAGGTCAACGTGGGTGATTTGAACAAGCTATTCTTTGCGCTGCTGCTAATGTCAGCAAGCCATGGGCAGGCGGCTCAGTTGAGCACCCAGTCAGATTCGCCGACGGACACGTCGATGTCTGTTTGTCCGGCTCAGGACATTTCATTTTTCATTCAGCGATTTTCCAGCGACGAGGCGGTGCAACGCAGCTACACCACGGTCCAGTCAGGTGAATTTCCCGTGATGCCTCTGGTGCAGGAGCGCAAGGACAACGCGCTCGTCATGCAACTGGAAGACGTGACGGCATCGAATGCGCGGGTCAAGCTGGCCAACCCCGATACCGATTACCTGGTGTCGTATTATTTCAAGATGGACGATTGCTGGAGACTGGTCCGCATCGAGAACCAGTCTCTATGACGCCGCCTCGTAAAGCCCGGATTCCACTGGTTGGTGGAATCCCGGGAAAACCGATCAGGGCTTATCTGAACGAGTAGTTGGCACTCGCATAAAAACGGCGCCCGCGCGGATCCGTATAGCTTGGATCATATCCCGACAAAAAGTAATACGCCTGGTTCGAATAAGGCGGACTCGTGTCGAACAGATTCTGGATGCCTACCCGCAGTTTCAGGTTCGTATTGACCGCATACGCGCCCGACAAATCCCACAACGAGTAATGCTTGACCCGGTTGGCGGCAACCACGCTGCCATTGTCGATATTGATCGCCGTATTCTGGTCTTCGTAGCCGCTCGAGAACGTATTTTGCAGGCTGGTCGACAGCGGTCCGCGATCCCAGTCGACGCTCACCGTATGGCGCCAGCGCTGGACCACGCCTTTCGTCACGAAGCGGTTCAGATTGCTCACGAACGCATCGCCGGGCGCATTCTGGATTTTCGACGTCAGCACATAGGTGCCGTTCAGGCGCCCGCCAAAGCGGCCGATGGCAGTATCGACGCCGCGTACCGTCAGCGCCAGGTCGAGGCCACGCGCCAGTTGCGCGCCGCGGTTGTCCTTGCGCAGTTCGATGTAGTCGATCAGCCCATCCTCGTCGCGATACACCAGGTCGCCATACTTGGCCAGGTTGCCGAGGATGATGTCGTCGCCGATTTCACTGATGAGGTTCGTGCGCTTGATGTTCCAGTAGTCGAGCGATGCGCTCACATGCTTGCCGGCGGCGAACACGGCGCCCAGCGAGAACTGGCGGCTGCGCTCGGGTTTCAGCGCGTCGTTGCTGTAGCGGCGCGTGTCCCAGTTGTCGGCGCAGTCCGAATAATTGTTCTCGACCGTGGCGCAGTAGACCGGATCGGGCAGGGTGGCCGTGCTGCTGTAGACGGTCGGGCGGTAGAGCTCCGTCATCGACGGCGCGCGGAAGCCCCGGCCGGCCGAACCGCGCAGCAGCAGCGCCTCGCTTGGGCGGTAGGTCAGGCCGATCTTCGGGCTGGCCGCGCCGCCCACGTTTTCGTAGTGGTCGTAGCGTGCCGACAGCTGCGCTTCCCATTGTTTGGCGAATGGCACCAGGACTTCACCGTACACCGCAGCCACATCGCGGCTATCGCTGGTGGCGCGGCCGCCTTCGGGCGCCGCGTCATTGTTGATGTTGTCGCTCAGGAGCAGGGCCGATGGCGTGAACTGGTTTTTTTCGCGCCGTGCTTCGCCACCGATGGCCACCGCCAGGTCGCCGCCGGCCATTGGCATCAGGGCGCGCGACAACTTGACGTCGACGGCGTCGAGCGTGCCGCGCGCGCGGCGCACGACATCATCGACCTGGATGCTGTCGATCAGCGCCTGGCCTTCCGGGCTCGATGGGCCGAACGGGTTGATGCGGCCGTCGGCGATTCCTTCGAGCAGCTCGTTGTAGAGCAGGTAGCCATGGGTGTCGCGGTCCTTGACCGTGTTGACGCTGTGGTTGTAGGCGGTGTCGTAATCCCAACCGCCCACGGTGCCCGTCACGCCAACGACAAAACGCACGCCTTCGCTGGTGAGGGTGCTGGTGCGCTGGCCCGCTTCGTTCAGGCGCATGCGCAATTCCAGTTCGCCCGGGATGTCGTCGTCCAATTGGTCCAGGCCGGTGCCGGCCAGTTGCGGCACCCGCGAATAATCGACGTAGCCGGCCACGCGCGCCGACGAGCCGGTGTAGTCGGTCTTGGCGCGGCTGAGCGCCACTTCGGCATACGCCTGATGCGAGCCACCCAGCTTGATGACGGCGCGGCTGAGTACACTGGCTTTTTCGGACTTCGGATACAGCTCGGTGTCGCCCATGTAGTTATAGGTACAGGCGTCGACGCCGCCCGTGCCATCCGGCAGATAGACATTGGCCGGCGGCGCGCAGCCCGGGATCGACAGGTTGATCAGGCGGTTCGTGATCGGCTTGCCATTGAGTGTGAAGCCGATCTCCTGCAAGTGGGCGCGTTGGGCCGAGGTGAGGCGGATATTGGCCGGACTCGTGTAGCTGGAGAGCAGGTGACCGAGGCGCTGCTCGACCTGCAGGCCAGGGATGAAGCTGCGCTGCGATGTGCTCAGGGGATTGGTGCGCTGGAAGTCGGCCACGGCAAACACGTTGTAGCCATCGCGCTCGAGTACGCCCTTGCCGGCGCTGAGGCTGGCAGTGCGCTTGCCGGCACCGCCTTCGTCGGTCGTGCCGACGTACACGTTCGCCTCGAGTCCCTGGAAGTCCTTGCGGGTGATGAAGTTGATGACGCCGCCGATGGCATCGGTGCCATACAGCGCCGATGCGCCGTCGAGCAGCACTTCGACGCGTTCGAGCGCGGCCGCCGGGATATTGTTCAGGTCAACGCCACTATCGTCACCGGGCGAAGCAAAGTTGGCCATGCGCCGGCCATTGAGCAGCACGAGCGTCGACGAGGTGCCGATACCGCGCAGGTTGGCGCTGTTGAAGCCGCGCTGGTCACCGCCGACGTTGATGCTGGCGCCGTCGGTCAACCCATTGCTGTTGGCCGAAACCCGCCCCATCAGTTCGGCGGCGGTGGTCACGCCCGTTTTCTCGATCTCGGCCCGTGAAATCGTTTGCACCGGCAGCGCAGTTTCAGACTGCACGCGGCGGATGGCCGAGCCCGTGACTTCGACGCGCGGCAACTCGGCTGCCGACATCGCAGGCAACGTCTGCGCGGCCAGGGGCAGGCTGGCCAGAGCGATCGTTCCAGCGCACGCCAGGAGCACGCCGCGCACGGCGCGGGCGCCTGGTTTCAAATTCGTATTCATCAATTCTCCGTTGTCACATAAAGCGCATTGATTGATAGTAAACGTGCGCAGGGTTGAAGGGATGCAACGAATGGAGAGGGATGAATGGATGTTGTAAATATGGTACGCGCGTGCGTAAAAAAACCGCCACGTCTTTCGACGGGCAGTTTATAGGGGCATCAGCCAGCTTTTAATTCGCGAACAATACCTGGGCAATAATACCGGTGGCGATCGCCGCCAGCACATAATCGTTCCCGGTCTGGACCCAGTGATATCCACGGGGTGGCGCGCTCAGGTGGCGACCGCGCCAGTTATTGACCACGTAGCGATCGTGGCGATATTCCTTGTGCAGCCTGCCGCCACGGCGCAGGTCGTGGCGTGGACCGCCACCGCGCGAATCGTCACGACGATAATACTGGGCGCTGTCGTTGCGGTGCTTGCCATGGTTGGCGCGCGGGCCGTCGTGGCGGTCATTGCGGTCGTTTCGTTTGTCGTCGCGGCGATCATCGTCACGGCGATCATGATGCTGTTGTTGCGAATAGCCGTTGCGGTCATGATCGCGATCGTTACCGTGATCGCCGCGTTGTGCAAAAGCGCTGCCACTCGCGGTAAAGGTCAATGCAATCAGTGCGGCGATGAACTTAGTTTTCATTATTGTTTCTCCTGGTGGCCGATCCGTTGAATCGATGAATTCATTAGACTACGGGCACCGCCTAACATGTTAAGAATTCCAGTAAGCAATGCTACAAAGTGTATCCGTGCCGGCTGTCGCCATAATGTGTGAGAAATAGCGTCCCGGCGCTGGATATACTCGGTTCGATCAATGTATTCAACCGGGAGGCGCTGTGATGGAAAAACGTCTGCAACGATGGCTGGTCGGTGCGCTCGTGGTGGCCGGCATTGGCGCGGCAGGGCTCATGTGGAACAGCTCAACACGTGAAACGGTCGTCGATGTGGCGGGCGCACCGCCGCCGGATGCACCACGTGCCGCCGTGCCCGTGCCGGCGCAGGCAGTGTCGGCAGCAGTGCCGGCGTCGGTGCTGGCGGCTGCCGTCAACCCGAACCTGAGCGCGCACGTGGCCGATCTGCTGGCATCGCACGATCCGTACGATGCCTACGCGGCCTATATGCTCGTTTCCACCTGCGCGTCGTTCAACCGGCGGCAGGATCTCGAGATGCACGACAACAAGCTGGGCGCGAAACGCGCGCTGAATGCCGATGAACGCCGGAACATGACGCGCATGTGCGGCGCGATGACCGAGCGCGAGCGGCTGGCGCGGCTCGATTACCTGGCCACGGCCGTCAAGGCCGGCGTGCCGGGCGCGGCGTGGATGCATGTTGTTGAAGGCCCGTTTGGCGATCCGAGTGCGTTGACGACGCGGCCCGACGACCCCCTGGTGCGCGAATGGAAGGCGACGGCGGCCAGCCAGCTCGACGCGGCGGCCGAGGCGGGCGACACGACCGCACTGATGTTGTGGGGAATGCAGAAGCTGGGCGGCTCGGACCTGACAGACAGGCATCCGGTGCAGGGGTACGGCTACCTGCTCGCGGTTGGCCTGATCGACGCGCAGATTGCGCAGCCTGGCGACCGGTCGCCGCAGATGTTCGCCGAGGGCAGTGGATTGCTGACCGCGCTTGGGGGGCAACTGACGCAGGAGCAGCGGGCGGCTGCCCTTGCCCAGGCGCGCCGCATCGCAGCTGCTGCAAAAGCACGGCGTGAACGTAGTGACAAGTCGGGCGTCATGCCGGCGTCGTTGGCGACCGGCGGATTGTCGGCTATGCCGGCGGGTCGTCGGAGCTGACCGCCGCGTTCAATATCGGGCTCAGTGTCGGGCTCAGAGTCGGGCTTAACAACGACGACACATACAGCAGCAGCTTGTCTTCGCTCGCGCCGAGGTCGAGGCCCGTGAGCTCGCCGATGCGGCGCAGCCGGTAGTCGAGCGTGTTGCGGTGGATGCCCAGCGCCTTCGCGGTGGCGGCCGAATTTTCGTTCTGCGCGAACCATGCGGAGAGTGTCGCGCGCAGCATGGCGCGGCTCTTGTCGTGTGCGAGCCGCGCGATCGGCATGCGCAGCTGGTGCGCGTGCCAGCCGCTGTCCAGGCCCGACAGCAGTACCGGCAAGGCCATCTCGTAATAGCTGAAGACCTGCTGCTGCGGATGGCGCGCGCGCCCGAGCCGGCTGGCCGTGCGCGCGCTGCCGTACGAGATCGCGGCGCCGTCGATGCCGGGCAGGGCAATACCCATCGACAGCGTGAACGGCAGCGTGCATTCTTCGCGCAGCAGCTGGGCCACGGCGTCCAGGCGGCGCTGGGGCGGTGCCTCGAGTCCTTTGCGGGACGGCTCCCAGGCTTCGAGCAGCACCAGTTCGGCAGGGCCGACGGTGGCGGTGAGGGCGTCGTCGCGGCGCGCCAGGAGCCGCATCTGCAGCAGTTGCACGGCGCTCGGGGCATGGTCCACCGTCGCCGGCACGCCCTGCAGTTCGACCAGAAACACGAGCTGCATGCGCTCGATGTCGATCCCGAGGCGCTGCGCCCAGCCTTCGAGTTCGGCCCGTGCGCCCGGCTCGTAGCGGATCAGGTTGAGCACAAACGCTTCGCGGTAGCGTGAGTGGCTTTGCAGCGTCTGGGTCAGGGCGGCCTGCTCGAGGATCATCTCGGCGCTGAGGCGTACCAGCTCGCCGAACTGGCGCACGGCGTCGGGCGCACCCGACAAGCCGACCGCCCCGCAGATCTCGCCGCCGATGCACAGCGGCAGATTGATGCCCGGCTGGGCGCCATGCAGCTTGTGCGCGGCCGCCGCATCGATTTCGGTGGTGAGCTTCTTGGCCAGCGCCAGCAGGGCGCCGGCATGCAGCTCGCCAACCCGCGCCGCGTTGCCGCTGGCGAGGATCACGCCGTGGGCGTCCATCACGTTGACGTTGAACGGGATGATGCGCATGGTGCGGGCGACGATTTCCTGGGCGAGGCCGGTGTCGAGGATGTGCATGG
>Ga0308164_10004397_pt1 | contig 11936 bp, 10 predicted proteins | sample PhyTR2_FD_201031 | JGI IMG/M metagenome (GOLD analysis project Ga0308164, IMG submission 201031) | Phyllosphere microbial communities from UC Gill Tract Community Farm, Albany, California, United States - DLSLT.R2 | ecosystem: Host-associated > Plants > Phyllosphere > Unclassified | place: USA... | reverse complement strand
GCCGCACCACGACCGAATCCGCGCCGCTGTCCGCCAGCGAGGCGAGCAGCCGGCTGACATAGTCGGGCGGGTAGGACGCATGCGCATCGACGCGGACGATGACGGCGAAGCGGCGGTCGGCCGCGGCGACCGCACGATTGACGCCCGCCGCCTGGATCCGCTCGGGATTGTCGATCAGGCGCACCCGCGGCGCGCGGGCCGCGACCGCGATGACCGCCTCGCGCGTGCCGTCGCGGCTGCCGCCATCGGCGACCAGTATCTCGCCGACCACCGCTGGCGGCTCGCGCAACAGCGTGTCGAGCAACGCCTCGATATGCGCGATCTCGTTCAGCGTGGGGATGATGACGCTCGCGGTCATGCCGCACCGCCGTCCGGGCGCAGCGCTTCGACGAAGCGCGTGGCGGACCGGTGCAGATCGGTCTCGCGCAGGCGCGCATCGGCATGCCGCCGATAGTCGGCGAGCCCCGCGGGCGCGATCGCGCGCGCCATCGCGTCGGCGAGATCGGCCTGCGCGAAATCGATCCGGTTGGCGGGCGGCAGATACGCGCGGAACACGTCGATCTGCGACGCGAGCACGGGGATGCCATAGGTCATCGCCTCGAGCATGACCAACGGCACGCCCTCCCAGCGCGACGGCATCAGTAGCAGGTCCGCCGCCGCCAGCGTCGCGTGCGGGGTATCGGTCCATGCCGAGCAGCGGATGTCGACCCGCCCGGCAAGATCGCGTCGCAACTGGTCGAAATCGGCCTCGCCCTCGCCCGAGCCGACGATCACGAACGTCCAGCCCTCGAGCTGCGCTGCGCTCCGCCGGATCGCGGCCGCCAGCGTGTCGAGCCCCTTCTGGCGTATGTCGAGCCGCCCGAGGAACAGGGCCACGCGCGAGTCGGGATCTAGCCCGAGCGCCTGCCGGGCCTGCGCGCGCGCAGGCTGCGGCGGCGGCGCGACGATGTTGTCCGCGACCACGACCGGCGCGGTGCCGCCTGCGGCACGGACCTGCTCGACGACCGCGCTGCTCGGCACGATGAAGCGATCGGGGCGGCGATACAGGCGGCGGCGGACCCAGTCGCCGGGCACCGCGCGACGGCCCAGCTCCGCCATGCGGTGCGCCATCGGCACATAGCTGACGACGAAGCTGTCGCGCGGGGCGGCGAGCAGCGGGACGACGCAATTCTCGATCCGCCCCTGCAGCAACAGCGTCGCGCTCGGCCGCACATCGGCAAAGGCCTTGCGCACAGCCTGCGCATAGCTTCGGCGAAAGCCCCCGAGATAAGGCTCGGCGCGCTGCTTGGTGAAATCCCACGGCATCACCGCGAACCGGTCCGAGACATACGGCCGCAGCCGCTCGGCCAGCTTGGCGTTGGCGGTCGGATGCCGCACGACGATCCGGTCGAAGTCGCGGCTTTCCAGCAGCGTCGGCAGGAACCGCAGGAACATCGCCTCGTGCCCGCCAAAGTCGGGGCTGTCCTGCAAAATGAGGAGCGACCGGCTCATGCCGCGCGATCCGCGAGCGCTGCCTCGTAGACGGTGCGGGTCATCGCGCCGATCTGGGTCCAGTCGAGCGTGTCCGTCGCCGATGCGGGACGCGGCCGCCGTCCGATCGAGTCGACGATCGCACCCGCCAGCGCCGCGATATCCGCCGCGGGCACCAGCGCGCCGCTGTCCTCGCCCGTCCCGATCATCGTCCGGAACGCGCCGAGATCGCTCGCGATCAGCCAGCGATCGAGATCGGCGACGAGATGCAGGACGCCGCTCGCGTCGATCGACCGGTAGGGGAAGACGAACGCATCGGCGCTGCGCAGCAGCCCCGCCATCGCATCCTCCGACAGCCGCCCCTCGCGCAGCGTGAACGCGTCGCCAAGACCCAGCGCCTTCGCGCGCGCCACGATCGGCTCGACGTCGATCTGCGCCTCGCCGGCGACGATCACTTCCAGGCGATCGCGGATCTGCGGATCGATCAGGCCGAGCGCCTCGACCAGCAGGTCGACGCCCTTATACGCCTGCAGGCGGCCGAACAGCACGATCCGCCAGCGGCCGGGCTGCGCGCGCGCTTCGGGCTCGGCGGTGCGCAACGGCAGCACGCCGTGCGGCACGACGTGGATCCGGTCCTCGGGCAGGCCGCGCGCCAGCAGCGCGTCGCGACCCTGCTCGGTATGCACGATCAGCCGGTCGAACGCCGCGAGGATGGCGGTGTAGCCGCTGCGCTGCGCCGCGCTGACCGGGCGGCCGTTGAACGGCTCAATATCATGGACGGTCAGCACGACCGGTCGGCTCTTCCGGATCCGGCGTACCGCGCGCACGTCGAGCATCGGCAGCGCCGCCCATTGGAAATGGACGACGTCGAACCGCGCGGCTTCGCGCGTCAGGCGGCGAAGCCCCGCGACATGTTCGAGTCCCTTGAGCGCACGCCACGCCGATCCCACGCGCCGCCGCGGTCCGTCGGTCAGCGGATAGAAGAAGGGCAGGGTGCGGCTCCCGGCGAGCAGATCCTCCTCGTTCGGACGCAGCGCCCGCGTCGCCCAGGCCGGCCGCAGACCATTGGCCTGCAGCCCGTCCGACAGCGCCGCGTCATAGGGCGCGGTGAACAGCGACGGATCGACCAGCAGCACCGATTGCCCCGTGGCGCTCGCGTTTTCGCGGGCGGCGGCGCGCGGGGCGGCGCGCAAGGCGGTACTCAGAACGACCCCTTGCTGGCAAAGACGGCCGGCACGGTACGAACCATGATCCAGATATCGCCACCCACCCAGCGGGTCCGGCTATAGATCGTGTCCATCGCCACGCGACGGCGATAGCTGATGTCGTTGCGGCCGCTGACCTGCCACAGCCCGGTGATCCCCGGACGCAGGTTGCAGTAGAATTCCATGTAGCGGCCGTAGCGCTCGACTTCGGCGGGCACGATCGGCCGCGGACCGACCAGGCTCATCTGACCCCAGACGACGTTGAGCAGCTGTGGCAGCTCGTCGAGGCTCGACTTGCGCAGGAAGCGGCCGAGCGGCGTGATCCGGGGATCGTTGCGCAGCTTCTGGTCGAGCGCCCATTCGGCGCGCGCCGCCGGGTTCTCGGCCAGATGCCGCCGCAACCGCGCCTCGGAATCGCGCACCATCGTCCGCAGCTTCAGGCACGGAAACATCCGTCCGCCACGCCCGATACGCCGGTGCATGAACAGCGGAGACCCGCCGTCCTGAAGAGAAATTGCGATACAAAGCAGTACGATAACCGGCAAAAATACGAGAAAGGCACTGCCGGCGAAAATGATGTCGACCAGTCGCGACAAATTGCCATCGACCTTCCGCATAACACTGAAGTTATCGGTCGACTTGCTCGAGGCATTGGATCCCGAATGCACTCTAACGCGAGTGCGTACATCGCCATAGAATGTCATGGCCGCACCTCATTAACTGATGTTTATTGTCGCAGTGCAATATTGCAGAGGTGCCCCGGCTTGGCCAGCGGACTCAGCCCCCGTTATCCCGCCGATCGCTCTGTCTACCGCATTGCAGCATGAATTTGGCGACACCTTTGGACGCCGTGCGTTGTGGCTGAACGCAGCCTGTATCTGCCGGGAAACGGGCGGAATTTGCGTATTAATGACGCACCGCTCACGGAATTGGCAGTGCTCGACGCAGCCGCCTTCGGCCGCGATCGAGCGCTAATTATCTGGAACTATTGTAAAATCCGAACGGCGCACGCGCGGGCACGCCAACCCGTCCGACCGCCCGCGTCACGGTCGGTGGAGGTCGCCCGGTGGTATCTGCCATCCGCAGATGATTCGCATCAAGATCGGACCGACCCCCGCGAGTCGTCGCCCCGCGGCCGACCGCCCGGGATCGCACCAAACGGCGCGACCCCGGACGTGCGTAATCGTCAGGCCGTCTCGCTCACCGTCGCTGCGTGGCCCACCGCGATCGCGCTCAGATTGACGATCCCGCGCGCGGTCACGCTCGGCACCAGCATCTGCAGCGGCTTGGCGAGCCCCAGCAGCATCGGCCCGAGCGGCGCGGATTCGGTCGACGCCGACAGCAGCGACACCGCGATGTTCGCCGCATCGATGTTCGGCATCACCAGCAGGTTCGCCGAGCCCGTCAACGGACTGTCGTCCACCAGCCGCCGCCGCAGCGCCTCCGACAGCGCGGCATCGCCGTGCATCTCGCCGTCGAACTCGAACTCCGGCGCCATGTCCTTCAGCAACGCATGCCCCGCACGCATCTTCTGCGCCGAGGGCGACCGCGACGCGCCAAAGCTCGAATGCGACAGCAACGCCGCCTTCGGCTCGATCGCGAACGCGCGCACCGCGTCGGCCGCGAGCATCGTCATCTCCGCGATCTGCTCGGCGGTCGGATCGACCGTGACGTGCGTATCGCAGAAGAACAGGCTGCCGGTGCGCAGGATCACCGCGGACATCGCGTACAGCCGCGACACGCCCGGCATCCGCGGGATCAGCGGCATGACATAGGTCATCTGCGTCCACCAGTCGCCGATGCCACCACACAAGGCTGCATCGACGCGACCCTCGCGCAGCAGCATCGCCGCGGCGACGCTCGGCCGCGTCCTGAGCGCGCGCTCGGCGCTATCGGGCGGCGTGCCACGGCGGCCGACCAGCGCGCTGTAGCTCGCGAGCAGCGGCTCGAACACCTCGCGGTCGGTCGCCGGATCGAGCACCTCGACATCGCTGCCGATCGTCATCCGCAGCCCGCTCGCCTCGATCCGCTGGCCGATCACATCGCGGCGCCCGATCAGCACCGGTCGGCCAAGCCCTTCGTCGATCACCGTCTGCACCGCGCGCAGCGTCCGGTCGTCCTCGCCCTCGCCATACGCGATCGAGCGCCCGGCCTGCTTGGCGCGCGCGAAGATCGGCCGCATCAGCTGGCCCGAGCGGTACACGAACACTTCGAGGTCGCGAAGATACCCGTCGAAATCCTCGATCGGCCGAGTCGCCACGCCCGAGTCCATCGCCGCCTTGGCGACGGCCGGCGCGACGTGCAGGATCAGCCGCGGATCGAACGGCTTGGGAATGATGTAGGTCGGCCCGAACACCGGCGTCGCGCCACCATAGGCGCTGACGACCACATCCGACGCGGTCGCGCGCGCCAGCGCCGCGATCGCATCGACCGCCGCGACCTTCATCGCCTCGTTGATCTCGGTCGCGCCGACGTCGAGCGCACCGCGGAAGATGAACGGGAAGCACAGCACGTTGTTGACCTGGTTCGGGAAATCCGAACGGCCCGTCGCGATGATCGCGTCGGGGCGGGTCGCCGCGACCAGTGCCGGCTGGATCTCGGGCTCGGGGTTCGCCAGCGCCAGGATCAGCGGATCGGGTGCGAGCAGGTGCAGCCATTCCTGTTTCAGCACGCGCGGTGCCGACAGCCCGAGGAAGATATCCGCCCCCTCGAGCACGTCGGGCAGCGTCCGCGCATTGGTCGTGCGGGCATAGCGCGCCATGTTCGGCGGCATCACGTCGCCGCGATCGGCATGGACGACGCCCTTGATGTCGGTCAGCGTCACGTTCTCGGGGTTGAGCCCCATCGACACCAGCAAGTCGACCGTCGCCAGCGCCGCCGCGCCCGCGCCCGACGTCACCAGCTTCATCTGGTCGAGCTGCTTGCCGCGCAGTTCGAGCACGTTGCGGACCGCGGCCGCGCATACGATCGCGGTGCCGTGTTGGTCGTCATGGAACACCGGGATGTTCATGACCTCGCGCAGCTTCGTCTCGATCTCGAAGCATTCGGGCGCCTTGATGTCCTCGAGATTGATCCCGCCGAACGTCGGCTCGAGCACGCGGACCGCCTCGATGAACGCCTGCGGGTCGAGCTGGTCGATCTCGATGTCGAAACAGTCGATCCCGGCGAATTTCTTGAAGAGCACCGCCTTGCCCTCCATCACCGGCTTCGACGCGAGCGCACCGATCGCGCCGAGCCCCAGCACCGCGGTGCCGTTGGTGATCACCGCGACGAGGTTGCCGCGCGCGGTATAGTCGCGCGCCTTGTCCGGATCCGCGGCGATTTCCTCGCAGGCGGCGGCAACGCCGGGCGAGTAAGCGAGCGCCAGATCGCGCTGCGTCGCCATCCGCTTGGTCGCCTCGACCGAGAGCTTACCCGGCTTTGGATAGCGGTGATAATCGAGCGCGGCCTTGCGGAAATCGTCTTCCATGGTCTTCCTAACCTGTCGGCCGCGGCGGCGACCGGGTGGGCGCGCGCAAAGCGCGCGGCGAATGTTCAACGATCGCATAGCCTCACGCACACCGATCCGCCAACCCCGCGCGGACGTAGCGTCGGTTCGGATGAGGCGAAGGCGCCACGACCCGCTGCTACCACCGCCCCGGCGCAGGACGACTACCCGGCGAGGGGCCACCACCCCGGCGAAGGACCACCACCCCGGCGAAGGACCACCACCCCGGCGAAGGACCACCACCCCGGCGAAGGACCACCACCCCGGCGAAGGACCACCACCCCGGCGAAGAACCACCACCCCGGCGAAGGCCGTGGCCCAGTTGGAACGTCCGATGTAACGACGCGCAGCGCTCGGTTAGCAACGTCCCCCAACTGGACCCCGGCCTCCGCCGGGGAGGGGCAAACCCAACGATCCTCCCCCGCCAGGGGGAGGTGGCACCGAAGGTGACGGAGGGGGAGGAAAGGAAAACCCCGGTTCCGTGTCCTCCCCCTCCGTCCGGCAAGGGCCGGCCACCTCCCCCTGGCGGGGGAGGATCGAACTCCCCGTTCTCCCGCGAAGGCGGGAGCCCAGGAATCCCAAGCGCTACCCTTCATTACCCCGGACCCCCGCCTGCACGGGGGAACAGCGCCAAAAACCCCTGTCCTACAACGAACCAATATGGTTCGCTTCCACCCACAAAACCGGGAGCCGCACCATGACCATCGATCACCTCATCGACACCGTCATCGACCGCGAGGGCGGCTACACCAACCACCCCGCAGACCGCGGCGGCCCCACCCGCTACGGCATCACGCAAGCCGTCGCCCGCGCCGAGGGCTGTACCGAAGACATGCGCGTCTTCCCCCGCGAGAGCGCGGCAAGCATCTACCGCCGCCTTTACTGGACCCGCCCCGGCTTCGACCAGATCGCCCCGCGCGCGCCCAAAATCGCCGAGGAACTCTTCGATACCGGCGTCAACATGGGCCCCGCCGTCGCCGCCACCTTCCTCCAACGCGCACTCAACGCGCTCAACCGCGGCGCCACCGACTATCCCGACATGGCCCTCGACGGTCGCATCGGCCCCGCGACACTCACCGCACTCGACGCCTTTTTAGCCCGCCGCAAACTCGGCGGCGAAACCGTGCTCCTGAAGGCGATCGAGGCGTTGCAAGGCGAACGTTACGTCGCGCTCGCCGAGACCCGCCCCGCCAACGAAGCCTTCCTCTACGGCTGGCTCGCCAACCGCACCTGACGCGCCCGCGCAAACGCTCCCAGCGTCTGCACTTCCTATACTTCACTTTTGCCGGAGACCCCCGATGACCCAGCAACCCCTTGATCCAGCACCAGACCCCTGGATCAGCCGCGCGCGCCCGACCTTCCTCTACGTCATGTACATCCTGCTGCTCGGCGCGATCCCGGCAGGCCTGATCGCCGCGGTCCGCCCGAGCACGGCGCAGGCGATCGCGGCGGGCATGGCCGCGTACCTCAACGCAATCCCCGAACCGCTCTACGCACTCTTCGGCACGGGCTATCTCGGCTACACGGTCGCGCGCGAATGGGGGAAGGGGCGGTGATTCCACCTCCTTGCAGCGGCCCCCTTGCCGTAAACGCCGTACTGCCACCCCTTTTCCGTTCGTGCCGAGTAGCGACCGGGTAGCCCGCTCGGGCGTATCGAGGGCGCGTATCTAGGTACGGGTAACGCGCGCAACGCCAGTCCTTCGATACGCGCTCTCGATACGCTCGATCGCTACTCGGGACGAACGGCCGGTGTTCATCCCCGCCCCGTTGCACCCCCGAAACCGCTCCCTACATCGCTGGCATGAGCAACGACCCCCACGCCATGCCGACCTGGCACGGCACCACCATCCTCTCGGTCCGCCGCGGCGGCAAGGTCGTCGTGATCGGCGATGGCCAGGTCTCGATGGGCCAGACCGTCATGAAACCCAACGCGCGGAAAGTCCGCCGGCTCGGCGACGGCTCGGTCATCGGCGGGTTCGCCGGCGCCACCGCAGACGCCTTCACGCTGTTCGAACGTCTCGAACGCAAGCTGGAGGCGCATCAAGGCCAGCTGCTGCGCGCCGCGGTCGAACTCGCCAAGGACTGGCGCACCGACAAGTTCCTGCGCAACCTCGAAGCGATGATGATCGTCGCCGACAAGGACGTGACGCTGATCCTGACGGGCAATGGCGACGTGCTCGAACCCGAGAACGGCGTCGCCGCGATCGGCTCGGGCGGCAACTACGCGCTCGCCGCCGCCCGCGCGCTCGTCGAGTACGAGACCGACGCGGAAGTGCTGTGCCGCAAGGCGATGCACATCGCCTCCGAACTCTGCGTCTACACCAACGACCGCCTCACGGTGGAAACGATGGACTCGACTTCGTAATCCCCCTCCCGCTTGCGGGAGGGGTCAGGGGAGGGGCTGACATACACCCCACCCACGCCTCCCGTTGCGGCCACGCCCTCCCCCGACCCCTCCCGAGCGGGAGGGGAGAAGGTAAAAAAAATGAACGACCAGCTCACCCCCAAGGCAATCGTCGCCGCGCTCGACGCCCACATCATCGGCCAAGCCGCCGCCAAGCGCGCGGTCGCGGTCGCAATGCGCAACCGCTGGCGCCGCCAGCAACTCAGCGAAGACCTCCGCGACGAGGTCACGCCCAAGAACATCCTGATGATCGGACCGACCGGCTGCGGCAAGACCGAGATCAGCCGCCGTCTGGCCAAGCTCGCCGACGCGCCGTTCGTGAAGGTCGAGGCGACCAAGTTCACCGAGGTCGGCTATGTCGGCCGCGACGTCGAACAGATCGCGCGCGACCTCGTCGAGGAAGCGATCCGCCTCGAAAAGGAACGCCGCCGCGTCGCGGTGAAGGACAAGGCCGAGGAGGCGGCGATGGGTCGCCTGCTCGACGCGCTGGTCGGCAAGGATTCGAGCACCGCGACGCGCGAAAGCTTCAAGCAGCGCTTTCTCGACGGCCATCTGAACAGCGCCGAGGTCGAGATAGAGGTCGAGCAGGCACCGACCACGCCGTTCGAGATCCCCGGCGGCGCGCCGCAGATGATCAATCTCGGCGAGATGATGAAGTCGTTCGGCGGCGGTCAGCAGTTGAAGCGCCGCAAGCTCACCGTTCATGCGGCCTGGGACAAGCTCGTCGAGGAAGAGGCGGACAAGCGTCTCGACCAGGACGAGGTCAGCCGCGCGGCGCTGGCCGATGCGGAGGCCAACGGCATCGTCTTCCTCGACGAGATCGACAAGATCGCGGTCGCCGACGGCCGGGGCGGTTCGATCAGCCGCGAGGGCGTCCAGCGCGACCTGCTGCCGCTGATCGAGGGCACGACCGTCGCCACCAAATACGGGCCGATGAAGACCGACCATATCCTCTTCATCGCGAGCGGCGCGTTCCACGTCGCGAAACCGAGCGACCTGCTCCCCGAATTGCAGGGCCGCCTGCCGATCCGCGTCGAGCTGAAGGGCCTCACCGAGGCCGATTTCGTCGCGATCCTGTCGGACACCAAGGCGTCGCTGCCGCTCCAGTACAAGGCGCTGATCGCGACCGAAGGCGTCGGCATCGAATTCACCGAAGACGGCATCGCTGCGATCGCCCGCATCGCCGCCGAGGTGAATGCGGAGATCGAGAATATTGGCGCGCGCCGCTTGCAGACGGTAATGGAAAAGCTGCTCGAGGAGGTAAGCTACAACGCCGAGGATCGCGGCGGCTCGAACCTGGTCATCGACGGCGCGTACGTCGACAGCCAGCTGAAAGAGATTGCGCGCAACACGGACCTAAGCCGCTTCGTGCTGTAATCTGAATACCTCCGTTCGTGCTGAGCGAAGTCGAAGCACATGGGTCAAAGACCCTTCGACTATGCTCAGCGCGAACGGGTGCGGGGATGTCATCAGGGAGACCATAATGGACGTGACCGAAGCCATCGCCGCCCGCCGCTCCGTCCGAGGCTTTCTCGACACCCCCGTCGACCCGACCCAGCTCCACGACCTCGCCGTAAAAGCGTCCCGCGCCGCAACCGGCGGCAACCTCCAGCCCTGGCACATCGCCATCGTCCAGGGCGACGCAATGACCCGCCTCAAGGCAACTATGGCCGAAAAGCTGGCCACCTGCGCCACCGAACAGCCCGCCTACGACATCTACCCGAAAGACCTGACCGCCCCCTACCGAGACCGCCGCTTCGCAGTCGGCGAAGCGATGTACGCAGAGCTCGGCATCCCGCGCGAAGACAAGGCGGCGCGCCGAGACTGGTTCGCCCGCAACTTCGCGTTCTTCGGCGCCCCCGCGGCCTATTTCTGCACCGTCGACCGGCGCATGGGCCCGCCGCAATGGTCCGATCTCGGCATGTACCTGCAAAACCTGATGCTGCTCGCGGTCGACGCCGGCCTCGCCACCTGCCCGCAGGAATGCTGGGCGATGTACCCCGGCACGCTCGGCGCGTTCCTCCAAATCCCCGAAGACCGCATGCTCTTCTGCGGCATGGCGATCGGCTACGAGGACAAGTCGGCTCCCGCCAATGCCCTGCGCACCGATCGCGCGGCAGAGGCGGAATGGTTGACGACGATCCGCTGATCCCGGCGGTCATCCCACAATGAAGCACCACCCCGGCGAAGGCCGGGGCCCAATTGGGGGACCAGCGTAACCGGCCGCGCGCTCACTCAGAGACGTGCGCCAACTGGGCCCCGGCCTCCGCCGGGGTGGGGCGTATACGGCATTGTTCACCCGCGAAGGCGGGTGCCTAGGCTGGGTCCCCGCCTTCGCGGGGAAACAAGCTCTAAAGGATGACTGTCTGCGGCTTGGCGCCCTTGATCCCCGCAAGGATCATCGCCTCCCACACCGCAGGGTCACCCGCCGCCGCCATCGCCCGGTCGGGTTCGCGCAACGTGCGCAGCACCGCGAGCGCGTCGGGAAGATAGTCGGCCCAGGCCGAATCGATCAGCTGCGACGCGGATTCGGCGTCGCCGCCCGCATTCGCGCTGATCCGCTGGCCGGCCAGCACGCGCGCGATGCGCTCGGCGACCGGGGTAGTGGAAACGTCCATCAGCATTCTCCTCGCGGGCCGGTCTTACACCAAACCCGCGAGGCGATCGAATGCTTAGCGCGCCGAGCTCGGCCCGGCGCCACGACCCGGACCACGGCCGCCACCGCCAGCCGGACGACCACCGCCGCCCTGACCACCCGGACGACCACCGCCCTGCGGACGACCGCCGCCGCCGCCACCCTGGCCGCCACGGCTCGCACCCGCATAGTTGCGGCCGGTGCTGCCGCCAGTCGCGCGCGGCGCATGCGTCGCACGCGGACGTGCCGGATCGCGCGGACGGTCGATCCGGACTTCGGGGTCCGCCCCCATCGTCTTGACGCGCGTCTGCTTGATCTGGTTCGACAGGTTGACGAAGTCGTCCGGCAGCGCGCGGACCGTCACCTTCTGGCGCGTGATCCGCTCGATGTCGCGCAGATAGGCCTTCTCGTCATCCGCGCAGAACGCGACGGCGATGCCGCTGGCGCCCGCACGTGCGGTGCGGCCGATGCGGTGGACATACTGCTCGGCGACGTTGGGCAGCTCGAAGTTGATGACGTGGCTGACGCCCGAGACGTCGATGCCGCGCGCGGCGATGTCGGTCGCGATCAGGACCTTGACCTTGCCCTGCTTGAACTCGCCGAGTGCGCGCTCGCGCTGGCCCTGGCTCTTGTTGCCGTGGATCGCGTTCGAGGCGATGCCGTTGCCCGCGAGCAGCTTCACGACGCGGTCGGCGCCATGCTTGGTGCGCGTGAAGACGAGCGCACGGTCGATCG